>Ga0206106_100171_pt1 | contig 102409 bp, 78 predicted proteins | sample 1B1ome_FD_148677 | JGI IMG/M metagenome (GOLD analysis project Ga0206106, IMG submission 148677) | Enriched microbial communities from leaf-cutter ant dump, University of Wisconsin, Madison, United States - 1B110A | ecosystem: Environmental > Terrestrial > Nest > Insects nest > Nest dump...
ACAAAAACGGAGCGAAAAACGGAGTTGTTGTCAAGGGGGCCGAGGTACGAGGCACTTGTCAGGCCCTTGACAGCAAGGAAGTGTTCGCTACCTTTGTGCAGGCAAATAATAAGCAAAATCTTCTAAAATGATTTGGAAGAAACGTCCAATAATTAGGGGGGTGAGACACTAACTTTAAACAGTTTACGTTCCATCCAGGTCCCTAACGTAGCTGAATAGTCTGATCGGGTCGCATACGCCCTTACCTTAATTCCTACAATATTTGCCGTCTTCTGAGCAAGACTTTGATTTTGCATTAAGTCTTCTGCGGGAGTTTGAATATACTCCTGTTTGTCAAAAACTTCGATAACTCGAAATCCCTTTTATGTAATATACATGGATTTTGCCCTGTAATTACATGGGAGTTGCCGCGAAGTTTTTACATGTTTCGACTAGTGAGGTAATCAAGTTCATATACAGAAACATTCTCTGAACGTTTTTTAGATACAAGCTCAATAGTCTTATCTATCTCACTCTTTTCTAACCTATACTTTGGATTAACAATATAAATATCTAAAAATTGATTTTCTCCCTCAAACCATTTATTAACTTCAATTCTTTCACAATCAAAAGCATCCAACTCATCAATTCCAAGTTTTTTATTATCCATATATTCTCCATGCTGGATTACTTCTCCTGAATATCCATAAATTTTCCATTCTCCATATCTTACTCCATTCAAGTACGTATTCCTTGATTTTATCTTACCATTTTCGTAAAAATTTGAAGTTACCCCAGTAAATAGATTATTGTTTTCATCATATGCTAAACCTCTATTATCAAAATGTAGTATAAAACTCTCCTCATTTATAGAACAACCATTCCAAAAAATGGATACTATAATTAAAAGCATTAACTTTCTCATCATTTCACAATTAAGTTAGTCCCTCGCAATATAGCGGCTTTATCCCTTGGCTCATCTCCCACTCCAGTAGTTGTTTTACCATTTTTTGTATCTTGATTTTGATCTGCTTTCTCTAATAATACTTTAGTAGAAAAGCCATAAAGTTTTCCCCAATATCCGTATGAAATATTCCCATAATCATCATATCGAGTCAATTTTCCATTAAACAATGTCCATTCTCCAATTACAATAGCTGCATATGATGGTATCTGATTTAAATTACTCCGGGTGGTACTCTTTAAGTCATATGGTTCATTATCATTAACTTGAAAATAAAACCATAACTTCCATGGGCCTGTTAAAGTCGGTGCAAAATGACTTCGTCCATCAAACAGTATTTTTGCAAATTCAGAAGTAAGATCCATTAAGTCTTCCTCATATACTTGAGTATTATATTCCATTGCAAATTTTCCAGTAATACTTTTGCGTTGTGAGTAAAGAGGATGATTTTGTCTAAAAGAATCTCCTGTAATTCCAGTAATTCTACCGGCTTTTTTATCATCATCATTTCCAACATTATAAAGTAGCTTTGTTGCAGTAGCCCAAGGATTATTCGGATCGTAATCTTCAGCATTTGTATCAACTTCCCAAATTGCTGTTTTATCGTCCTCAGGTGTAACCCCTCTCGCTATAAAGTCTCCTGTTTCTTTATTGTATAAAGAGGAATCCGCACCATTAGGGTCAATAAACCATATTGGATTGTTGGCAAAAGCCGCATAAACTGATTCATGTGATTTTATAATCGGATCCACATTCCATCTTCTCCCCAGTCTGCTATCATACTGCCAATATTCTGCATAATAATGAGTTCCGGAAATACCTGTTATCTCATTATCCATTTCCTGGCCTCCATAGCCAAATTTGTAAGAACCTTCAGTCTCGCTTCTTGCAATCATCCCAAACGGATAGTAATCATACCCTGCCAGCATCTCTGTCAGTCCCAGTGCTGTAGGCTTATCACTGATCACCGTCCGCACATTACCCAGATGATCCGTCAGCTCGTAGCTACGTAACCCTAAAGTCCGCGTATTGTTTGCTCCATCGGCAGCAAGCATACCAACACGGCTGCTGCCGTAGATGTACTGCTCCTCCAGTTCCGCGGTATGACCACTCTCTGATTTTTTATAAACCGACAGTACATTACCCTGAGCATCACGAATATAATACGTAATCGTCGCATTTGCCCCTTTCGGCTTCACTATTTTTGCGACACGGTTGCCGGTCGCATCATACAGGAATTCCAGATCGGGTCTGGTGCTGGCTTCCGTACGGAGCACTTTGCTGATCTTGCCGTATACATTCCACTCGATACGGGCGATCTCTTCCTGTACATCGTAGATCAGGTTGCCCAGATCATCGTAGCGGTAGTTGTCCATGTCCTGGTCTTCCAGATCTTCGGCATGGTGGCCGCTCAGCGCAGGACTGTCATCTACCCAGCGAAGCTTGTTGGTATTGCGCAGGTAGCCGCCCGCACGGTTTTCGTAGTGGTAGACCAGTGAGTCAAAGGCATCACCCGCCTCGTTGTAGCGCTGCAGACGCTCTATATTCCCGTTGGCATCGTAGCTGTACGAGGTTTTATAGGCATTGGTATGAGCAAGACCGATCGACTGGGAACCTGTAATCCGGTTGAGCTGATCGTAGCTGAACTGCTGCGTCCATACGGTCTCAGACAGCTTAGGATTCAGGCTCGCCATGGTCGCAATATTGCCGTTGTACAGGTCTTTGTTCGTGGCAACAGGGGTTGCCAGATGATCACTCGTTCCGATGCTCCGGTAATCGCCGGAGAAGTAGCCCAGCGCATAGCTGAAATACTGTCCGTTCAGCGCTTTCATCCAGCCCTGAAGCGTATAGGCATGATCCTGTATCTCCAGACTGTCGCCGATAATTGCACGCGCCAGAGGGCCATGCGCATAGTAGGCATAGGCGGCATCCTGTGTCCATACTACGCCGTCACGGCTGGTATGCACTCCGATAATCCGGTTATCTCCGTCATAGCTGTAGCGATGAATGAACTGATCGGATTCTCCTTTTTGATAATAGACCCTGTTGATCTTGCCGCTCACCAGATCGTACTCATAGTCAATACGCTTTTTCAGCTCACGCTGACCATCCCTCACCTGCTGGATCAGCGTCTTCACATTCCCATGTACATCGTAGCTGTAGTGCGTGGCACGGTCATTTGTTATAGTTTTATACCATTCTATATAAACACATCAAATATAGTGTTTATATATTTAAATAACCAACCTATTTCCCTAGCTGATCAAAGATATACTGCGATATCTTTTTCCCATGACTCATCGAAAGCGTATACAGCTCATCCTTCGTGCGCTCGGTCAATGTATAAAATCGGGTTAGGTCTCCTGCCCGTAACACATTAATCAACTCATCCAGCTCCTTCTCATCGTAGCGGTTGCGGTACAGCTCAGCCACTCCTTTAATATATGTAGAATGATCTATACCGGATTTAATCGCCGCCCATTTGGATTGGGGGACTTTGGGATTGTCTTTCTGAAACTTGTTCAGATAGACTGTCACCATTTCCTGTACTACCGATTCCATTTGCGACAGACGAATTATCTCACCGGCTCTGTCTACGGATTGAGCATACAGATTCATTGAGAACACCGTACAAATAAAAAATACACTAACTCGCATTCCATATTTTTTTTTATTATAATAAAAATACTATCAATATATTATACTAGTATATTAATAAACATATAAGTAAGTTTAAATACTTTGTAAGCGATCCATAAGATTAGTTAAATATAAGAACCACTCATCCTGATTACCTGATTCCTTCCATAACTGGTTTAAATGAATTTCATGCGTATCCTTAATTTTACTTACACATTTTATGCATTCAGGTATAAAATCAGAGGAAACTCTACTCCGAATATTTTCCAAATTTATTATCGGCAAAGGATTTTCTTCATCTTCCAAATGATACTCTTCGTCTGGGAATGTTTCAACTACTTTTCCATATGCCGCAGCAATTATTTCAATAGAAACTAATGCCCTAACTGGTTGCACAAATCCACTCAGCTCTGGATCTGAATAGACATACGACGTATCTAATACCTTCCGAATACAATTTATCAATATGTTAGTACTTTGAGAGCTACAACAAAAATTATCATAAAATTCCATTGCAGTGTCATCTTCAAAAGCTGTTGTTCCCCATGTCCCCATATTATTATTTATTGATTCAAAAGTTCAAGTTAAACAAAAAATAGACTACCCAATCCATTCTTTATTAAGATCTTTACATTTTAAATAATGATTCTTTGTATCTTGAAAGAAAAATTGCCTAATATTATCAAAATCATTATAATATTTATTATCGGCTTCTTCTATTATGGTTCCTGCTCCTACAAAAAGTTTTTCAAGTTTTGGTAATCCCTCAAGGATTGGCCTTAGGCTTGATATTTTACCTTGATTACGAATTTCAAGCCTCTTGATATTGGGGAAAATTTTCACAAAATCTAAACCAATATTTTTGCAAGACTCTATAACAAGTTCATCAATTTCTGAAATAACAAAATTCAAATTGTTAAGACATATTTTTAATTTAGAATTATATGCGAGAGTCATTTTTTTCAAAAGTGGTATTTTTTCAATACCATTAATAGATGATACTGTACTTTGAATAATCCACAAATTATTTAGATTGTTTAAATTACTAAATTCAATTAAATCTTCACTTTGGGATTTATATTTATGAATTCTAAGAGATTTCAAGGAAAATCTTGTAAATAGATCTTTATCCTTTTTACTCCAATTAATTTCTAGCTTCTCTATTTCAGAGAAATGCGAATAGTCTATTCCCATTTCATCATATAAATTTATAAGCTCTTTTAATTCTTTTAAATAATACAATCCTGAAAAATTTTTCACATAGCTAGTACCAAAATATATTCGTTTCACATTAGGAATTTCTTTTAGAATATCTAGGTCCTCTCCTTCATAACATTTATTAAACTTGTCTTGTAATAAACTTACAAATAGCATAGTATCTGGATTAAGATCCAAATATAACTTTAAATCATCAATAGCATCCAGAGATAAAGTGGCTGACATCCTTGGAGGATATTCTGCCACAGATAATTTATTAAAAAGGTACTCCATAATTCATTAAAGCTTTTTTCCACCTTGCTGTACAAGCTTGCTATATTCAGAAGTTAATTGCTGAAGTTTAGCCTTATCAGAAGGGTTTGTAGATTTTCTTAATTCATTTATATATTTGGCACCTGGTGAGTTAATTTTATTTTCTAGCTGTTTTCCAGTCTTCTGAAGTTGCTTAGCAACATTCTCCATATGTAAAGCCTCAAATATATAAGCAGTTTGTTCAACATTAAATCCAGCGACTCCCTTTGATATATCATAATGGAATACTTCATTACCAGTATGATTTTTAAGACTTATTTTAGCCCGTTTTTCTCCCCCCTTTCCAACATAAGTTTCTACTCCATTAGATTTAACTTCGTAGATTCCACTTCTTCCTTGACAATTATGCACCAAAAACTGTACATTTCCAACCGTATAGGTATGATTGTTGGCTACGGAGAAGTTGTACACCGCCGTACGTTCCAGACGCATTTCTACCTTCTCGATCTGCGCTTCCTCACCGCTGGCCAGGGTCAGTGACATGCCTGCCTTCAAGGCATCTGCTCTGCGCCATTCGCCTTTTACAAAGAACGGGTGCTCTGTCGTAGTCTCTATAAAGGTACCATAGGCATAGATCGTTATGATCGTATCACGGTACTTCTGATAGGTGCTCTCTACACGCTCATAGGATAGCTTTCCGGAAAGCTCATTGAAGGACAGTACGCTGTCTCCGACTACGATATCCTCTATATCCTTCAGTCCTTCCGTAGTCTGAATTTTTGTAAGCGCTGTAAAGCAGGAAGGGTAACATCAGAAACATTCGTAATCACTACCCAACAATAAATGCTATTCCTCTATCTTTGAAATAACATTTATTAATCAATAATATTTATTAATTATTTTTTATATAATCAATAATTTCCTCCAAACCTTCTCCTTTATAAAATTTAAGATTCTCTTCAGCAATAGACATAGAATCATAAAACTCAGATCCATTCTGATGTATAAACTTAACCATCTCAACTCTAATAAAAATTGTTGCTAACTCTATTAACCTAACATCATAGCCTTTAATAATCGAATCAAAATTATATCCTGCTTTAATTAAATCTTTTAACTTTTCAAAATCATTATTCTTTATAATTATTTCTTCATCTGGAGTTATAACTTCTTCCGTGCTATATTTAGAATAATCAACTTCTTCGTTCGATATCAAATTAGCAAACAAAGTTTGTAATGATCCTATTCTAATCCTACCAAAGTCAAAATCAAAATAATATATATCCCCATTAGAGTATTCATTTGACTCCATACACAAAAACATACCACCAGCTACATCTGCAATAGCAAATAGCCCCTCTTCCGCCAATGCGTCCCTTGTATATCCATATGCTTCTTCTAATTCTTCTAGTGAATAAAAAGTTTCTATTCTAATATATGTGTTCGTGTTTTCTTTATCATAATCGAATTTTCGTAATTCAATATAGTTTTTTATTGGAGCCCCGCCATTAAACTTAAGGAGAAACTCTTTATATGTATTTGCAAAAACAATATTCAGACGCTTCTCCAAAGAAAGAATCTCAGTTAATGTAATTTTAGGACCATTCTTTTTAAAAATTTTCATACTAATAAACAATTATTTTAATGGAGGTGATGGGAATTTCAGCTGATTGCTAGCATTTGCCGGATTATTATTATGTTTAATAACAGCGGCTCCTCCTGTATGATTTACACCGCCAACTTTAACATTGTGTACTTCTTTGGGCACTAACATCATTGACTTACCATCTTGATGATGGTGCCAAACCATATTATCAGGAGTACTCTTCATTTTGGCTTTTTGTAAAGCTAAGATTTCATCCTGAGAGTAATTACCTGTTAATCCTTCTATTCTAACCGTTTTTTGAGAATAAGGTGTAAAATCAGGAAATCCATTTTCATCAAATTTAACAGGTCCTCCCTTAGTTTGTACAGTTTTTCCTGCATGCTCCTTATTAATAACAGAACGATTATTTACCTTAACAGCACAATTATGCACTAAAAATTGTTCTTTTCCAACTGTGTATGTTGAATAATTCTCAACTGTAAAGTTATAAACAGCAATTCGTTCGAATCTTTGCTCAACTCTACTAATAGCTGTTTGTTGCCCGTTTGCCAAGGTAAGCAAATGACCAGACTTCAATTGTTCTGCACGAATCCACTCGCCATTAATAAAGAACGGATGATCACCAGTCGTTTCAATACTCGTACCTAGTGCATAGATTACATAAATAGTATCTGCATACCGCTTATGTGTATCAGTAACTCTTTGATATCTGGATTTACCTGAATATTCGTCAAATGATAAAACACTGTCTCCAACAACTATTTCCTCTATAGGTTTAAAGCCCGTTATCGTCTTTACCTCCGTACCGGCGGTGAAGCATGTCGGGCAAGCTATAGTCGGACTCTTGCCATCCGTCTTGCTGGCTATTTTTTTGGCATCTCCGGCATCCAGCTTGAGCTTCTGGAAGGCCTTGACCTTGCCAAAGATCTTGTTCATTGCCGAACCCGTCACGGCTCCTGCTATCGCCGAGCCGATCTCCTCACCCAGACGCTTCATGTCTTCGTCTGTCGCCTTGCCTTCCATGACACGCGTGATCAGGTCCTTGTAATCATCAAACATGGCACCTATAAAGCCTACCGGATCTTTGGCGATCTCGGTAAAGGCATTGATCATCTCGTTGCGGAAGTTCGCATCCGAAGCTATATCCCAGGCCATACCAACCATACCGATCGGGGAGCCGTCTGCAAGGCCATCGACAAGACCCGCTACGAACGGTGGCAGACTCACGCCTACCTTGGCAAGCGCTGTGGATGGCTTCGGCCAGTCACCTTCCGTATCGACAAAGCGGACAGGGTTGCCCAGCGCATGGCTGTACGGAGAATACGCAGCCAGGGTGATCGCCAGCGGATCCACTGAGCTGTAGCGCCCTGTACGGGAATCATACTGGCGGAACTCGGTGCCGTATTCATTACCATCACCCTTTTCCATATCATCGTCCCGCTCCCAGCCGTTGAACCCGAAACGGTACTTTTCAGGGCTATGCCACGAACGTGCGATCATACCATAGGGATAGTAGTCAAAGGCATTGCGGATATCCGCTGCTCCGCTCACCGGAAGATCGCTGACCGTAGCACGCACACTGCTCAGGTGATCGGTCAGCTCATATTCACGGGTGCCAAGCGTGCCCGCTGCTGCCGACCGCAGTGTACCAAGACGCGTGGCCCCATACAGATACTGCTCTTTCAGCTGCGCTTCTCCGCCGTTTTCCTGAACATAGGTCGCCAGAATATTGCCGGCCGCGTCATTGATGTATATGGTGGTCTTTACCGTACCGTTTTTGTAGCGGGCTATCTGCGCCACACGGTATTTCATGGACGCGTCATAGACAAACTCGATATCCGGCTTGATGCTTGTACTACGGCGTTTGATATACCGGATCTTGTTGTTTACATCCCATTCCAGACGTTCGGAGCCCTCCTGATCATCATAAACCAGATTGCCCGTTTCATCATAGAGGTAATTGTCGATATCCTGATTCTCTATATCATCAGGCATATCCGAATTCAGTACCACATCCCTGACATACCTCAGACGGTTGCTGTTGTCCAGATAGCCATTGGCTTTGCGCGCATATACATACGCCAGACTGTCAAAACGGACACCGTCCTTGTCATACCGGACAACGGATGTAAGATTGGTATTGGCATCGTAGCGGTAGGATGTGCTGAAATTATTGCCGGACGCACCCTCCAGGTCGCTTCGTACCAGACGGTTCATCTGGTCATATTCGAAGAAACGGGTCTGAATGTCATCCGAAAGCCGCTTGTTACGATAGGCCGTCGACGCTATATTATTGTTGTACAGGGCAAAACAACATACAGCCCTCGTCTTAGACCAGCTACAACAACTCTTTCAGCTAATGCCAAAAAAATTTGCATGCAAACTGGCAGGGTTGTCACCAGCTGCATTGAGATACAGAACAAAAAAGATACAATGTGCTGTTTCTCCGCTCAGCCTTTGTCTCAAAAAACATCCTGCCCAACTGGCAAGCAAAGAAATCACTGTGATCAAGGACCTGATGGGCAGACCAGAACTCGCATGCTGGCCCGTCTCTTCCATCGCATGGTATGCAAAAAGGGAAAACCTCCTGCACATCAGTCTCAGTACATGGTATAAATACATTCATCTGCTCGGGCTCAGAAGACGATTCATACGACCGCCCGATAAGACCAAAGGGATCACTTCCACAGCTCCTAACCAGTTCCTACATGTGGATACTACTTTCTATTCGTTACCCGACGGTACCAAAGCAGCCATCGTATTCGTATCCGACAATTTTTCAAAGCATATACTCGGATGGGCTTGTTCTCTGAGACACGGCGCTCAAAACGTACTGGAAGCATTGCAAATGGCCTTGCAGACCATACGAAAGTATCATCCTCATCAGCTCGTTTCACTTCTGGTCTCAGACGGAGGGAGCGAAAACAACGCGCTATCCATAAAGGAATGGTTACAGATCACCGAAGATCCTAAGATCACCAAAGTCATTGCTCTCAGAGATATTGCTTTCTCCAACTCACCCATCGAAGCGGTACATAAGATCATGAAAAGGTATATACGAAAGCAAGATCCGCAAAACTTCCAACAGCTACTAAATGGACTGCTCAAACACATCTTCGACTACGCCGTCATAAGACCGCACGGAAGTATCAACGGATATACTCCACTGGAAGCATACACACAAAAACAGCTCTCTATGGACTTCTCAGAGCAAACCAGACTCGCAAGAACTCAACGAATCATCCTGAACAAAGCACAGAGATGCAAGAGCTGTAGCTAAGGAAGAACAAAAACTGTTTTTAGCCAACCCTTTTTATTACTTCTTCTCTTTTCCCTACCTCTCCTTCGATTATTCAAAGACTGTTTTTTTAATATAAAACAAACCTCCTGTTTGTCAAAAACTTCGATAACTCAAAGTCATTTTTATGTAATTACATGGGTTTTGCCCCGCCTCATTCATTATCAAGCCATACATCTACACCCTTATCCGATAAATAAAATCTATACCCAAAGGGTAACGCCAGAAATTTTAATATCTCAGGCTTATTAAAAGCTATATGATAAAAATGAACATTCATTAAAGACTCAATATTATCATCATACAAATCAGTTGTAAGCCACCAGCCTGTCATATGACTTGGCGATTCATATCTGACTGCCTCTATATCTAAAGAGTCATAAACCCCTTTTGATATAACTATATTCTGACTAAAAGTTGGAAAAACAGGGATAACATTAAATTTTCTACATGTATCCTCTTGGTCATATGTTATTCTTATAGCATAATCTACCCCTTCAACAAATTCCTGACCGTTATAACTAGTTTCCCATAAATCGAAATATTCTCCTTTTTCTTTAAATTTAAGTAACCATGAGTGAAAAGATATTGTTTCCTCATTTATTATTACCGGGTTATGATTAAGAACATATTTCAATAAATAAACGATAACTTTTTCATAGTCAACAAATTCAAACTTATTCATTAATATTCTAAACTCATGCCCTATCACACTATATAACCCAACTGTATATATGTATATACCATCTTCTTTAATCTCCACCTTGTCAAATTCTCGCTTTTTTGTCATAATTCTCCTTTCTTTTTCATTGCACCTATCGTTCCACCTTGACTAGAACTACATGTCTTACAATGAGGATATAAATTCTGAGGTGTGTCATCTGGAACCATAGCATTAGGCGGTTGATGATCTGGAATAAAGTTACCACTCTTGGTCTGAGGATCCTTCTCCCCGGTCTGTGGCACACAGACCGGAATATCGACAGAAAAGCACAGCATGCCTTGGATGAAGATAGTATCAGTCCTTCGGATCTGAATAATATCTTACCGAAATACTTTCTACTCTTTTATACCACACTCCTGTTGCTTTTTTTATAAACACACCAAATATAGGAACAAAACAGGTAATACAAAAATAATCATACCTTTATGCCATGATCGAAAACATCATACGGCCAAGATATGATACATTGATACCTACTTTGTATCATCAGCGAAAAGAACACCTGCTACCCATTGAATTTCGTGAATCCATACCACATTCTACCGCCTCTACATGGAGGAATCAGCATCTTATGCACTTCAAAGGAAGTGAATTTCTCTATATGCAGCGGGAAGGGATGGAATGGTATGAACTATTTCTTCAGCACCAGAAGCTTAAAAAGACCGTACAGGTTTTATGCAGAATCTGGATCGCGCTCACTCCTATTCTAAAACCGGTACTACAGGCGAAGCCAAACGCAGAACTGATCTTCGACCAGTTGCAAAGACTCTTTCAGGTAACTTCTAAAAAACTGGCCTGTAAACTAATAGGATGGTCACCATCTACATTACGCTACAGAGCCAAAAAGGTACAATGTACCATATCACCACTGAACCTCTGTCTGAAAAGACATCCCGCACAACTCACCGGCAAAGAAATCACGGTGATCAAGGACCTGATGGGCAGACCCGAACTGGCCTGCTGGCCCGTATCCTCCATCGCATGGTATGCCAAAAGAGAGAACCTCTTACAGATCAGCCTCAGCACATGGTACAAGTACATACAACTGCTCGGGTTGAAGAAACGATTCATACGACCACCCGATAAAACTAAAGGCATCGTTTCCACAGCACCGAACCAGTTCCTGCATGTAGATACTACTTTTCTCCCGCTTCCCGACGGTACAAAAGCAGCCATCGTTTTCGTATCAGACAACTTCTCAAAATACATACTCGGATGGGCTTGTTCGCTCAAACACGGCGCACAAAACGTACTCGATGCACTGCAAATGGCCTTACAGACCATACGAAAATACCATCCCGATCAACTGGTTTCACTACTGGTATCTGACGGAGGCAGGGAAAATAATGCACTATCTGTCGAAGAATGGTTACAAATAACCGAAGATCCGAAGATCACCAAAGTCATTGCTCTCAAGGATATTGCTTTCTCTAACTCGCCCATAGAAGCGGTACATAAGATCATGAAGCGATACATACGAAAGCAAGATCCACAAAACTTCCAACAGCTACTAAATGAACTGCCAAAGTATATTCTTGATTATACAGACATCAGACCTCATGGAAGCCTCAGCGGATATACTCCACTGGAAGCATACTCACTAAAATCCCTTTCCATGGACTTCTCAGAGCAAACCAGACTCGTAAGAGTCCAACGAATCATCCTCAACAAAGCACAGAGATGCAAGAGCTGTAGCTAAGGAAGAACTAAAGACTGTTTTTACCAACCTTTTTAGTACTCCCTCGCTTTTTCTTATCCTGCCCTTTTCAATCCTTCAATGAACGTTTGTTTAACTCAAAAACAAACTACCTGTTTGTCAGTTATTTCGATAACTCGAAGTCTATATTGTGTAATTCCATGGGATTTGCCGAGCCGAACTAAAAACAACGGCCAATGCCGATAATAACAATATTCTTTTCATAGCTGTATAAAAATTTCAGGTAAAGATACTTCTGTCAAGACATATAGCCTAAAGGTCAACTTCTAGAAGTTGACCTTTAGGCTATATACAAATTTCAAATAATATCAATCTTCCTGAAGCTTAACGTTAAAATACTCATAGATTAGATTTTGATAATCTTCTTCGTTTAAGATTTCTCCTTCTATAATCAAAGGTGCTTTCTTCCCATCACTCATTATCACACCAAACATTTTGTTATTTGCTGTTCTATCGAAAAGAATATACCCCTCAGATGTCTTGATCTTAAAAAAACGAATACGGCTTTCTTCTATTCTAATCCCTTTATTCTTTAAGGTTCTAGTTAAAAAATAAATCGGAGAGTATGCATCAGCCAATAAATCATTTATCTCTCGAACAGAATCATCTGATTTATTCGCAATAAAAGAATCAAACTCTTCTTGAGTTGCGAGAAAAAAAACGATGTTCTTCCCTTCCATTATATATTCATCAGACACATCAGCCCTTCCCGTATCTTGTAAGACTTCTATACTTTGACCATCTACATGAACCCTTTCTGTCAGTATAACATCAGATGTTCTTATTTCCCTTCCAGCATTATTATCGCATGAAAAAAAACATACAAACAACAACAACAATACTTTTTCCATAATGATAGAATTTTAAAGCTAATTTCTATTGACTGGGCTGTTCCTTATTGGCTCCCGTTCCCACTTTCTCTTTAAAATCATCAGCTACTTTTTCACCAGCTTTCCGGAACTCATTCATTATCTTAAACGGAATAACTAAGGCTTTTAAGACTTTGAATGGATTCTGCATAGTATTCTGATTCTGACTACTCGCAGTAGCTGGTATTGCTATAGGATTGCCGTTATCATCTACTTTTCCGTCAGGTGTTTCAACTTTAGGTCTGTAAAAACCATAAAACTTAGAAGTTCTATATTGAGATGCTGTAATATGCCATGCATTTTCAATAGATACTTTTCCCTGACCACGAGCATGAGTTAATTTAAACTTTCCGTCCTTATCAACATCTGTAACAATTCCCACATGTCCTTCCCAAACAGCCACATCTCCTACTTCTGGTGTTGTTGAATGGGCAAATACTTCCTCATTAGAAAGGAATGTTTTCAATCCTTGGGAGTTTCTATGTTCTACTTTCTTTGTAACTCCGTCAGCATGTAACACTCGGCAAACAAATTCAGCACAATCCATAAATTCCAACGCTTCCTTGGTATCTTCCGTTCTCAGTTTTGATTCTGTTTCTTGTTTGTAAGGTTTTCCAGTCATACTTCTTGCTTTCTTCACTCTATCACCTGGCCCAGCTCCCATTATATCAATGTACCTAATCGGATTATTGCCCGCAAAAAGATATGGCCCCCAATCTGGGTACTCTCGCCAAATCGGGTCGATACTTAAAAATCTTGCTATTCTCGAATCATAAATTCTCTCTCCAAAGTCATAACCACCAGGAAACATTTCTCCTACTTTCTCTTTCCCATTAAAGCCATAGCGGCTTAGTCCACTGTTCTCGCTTCTGGCAATCATTCCGAATGGATAATAATCATACGCTGCCAGCATCTCTGTCAACCCCAATGCTGTAGGTTTATCAGAAATCACCGTTCTTACATTACCAAGATGATCCGTCAGCTCATAACTCCGTAACCCTAAGGTACGCGTATTGTTTGCGCCACCGGCTGAAAGCATACCCACACGGCTGCTGCCATAGATGTACTGCTCCTCCAGTTCGGCGGTATGACCACTCTCTGATTTCTTATATACCGACAGTACATTACCCTGTGCATCACGAATATAATACGTAATTGTCGCATTCGCACCTTTAGGCTTCACTATTTTTGCCACACGGTTGCCCGTAGCATCATACAGGAATTCCAGATCAGGCTTTGTACTGGCTTCCGTACGGAGCACTTTGCTGATCTTGCCGTATACATTCCACTCGATACGGGCAATCTCTTCCTGCGCGTCATAGATCAGGTTGCCCAGATCATCGTAGCGGTAGTTATCCATGTCCTGGTCTTCCAGATCTTCGGCATGGTTGCCACTCAGCGCAGGGCTGTCATCTACCCAGCGAAGCTTGTTGGTATTGCGCAGGTAGCCGCCCGCACGGTTTTCGTAGTGGTAGACCAGCGAGTCAAAGGCATCGCCCGCCTCGTTGTAGCGACGAAGACGCTCTATATTACCATTGGCGTCGTAACGGTAGCTGGTTCTGAACGCATCGGCATGAAGACCGATGGAAGCAGAAGCCTTGATTCTGTTTAACTGATCGTATTCAAACTGCTGCGTCCATACGGTTGCGGACAGCTTCGGATTCAGGCTCGCCATGGTAGCGATATTGCCGTTGTACAGGTCTTTGGTTGCCGCAACCGGTGTGGCCAGATTATCGTTCGTACCGATGCTCCGGTAATCTCCGGAGAAATAGCCCAGCGCATAGCTGAAGTACTGTCCGTTCAATGCTTTCATCCAGCCCTGAAGTGTATAGGCATGATCCTGCACTTCCAGACTGTCGCCGATGATCGCACGCGCCAGCGGGCCATGCGCGTAGTAGGCATAAGCCGCATCCTGTGTCCATACTACGCCATCGCGGCTGGTATGTACTGAGGTGATACGGTTGTCGCCGTCGTAGTGGTAGCGGTGAATAAACTGATCGGGTTCTCCTTTTTGATAATAGACATAGTTCACCTTACCGCTCACCAGATCATAGTCATAGTCAATACGCTTTTTCAGTTCACGCTGACCATCCCTCACCTGTTGGATCAGGGTCTTGACATTACCATGTACATCGTAGCTGTAGTGCGTGGCACGATCAAAGCCGGTGCCTGCCTTGTCCTGATAGGTCACACTGGACACTCTCGGACGAAGGTTTTCCTGCGCAAAGTACGGAGCGATATCCGTATACACCGCTTCGTCGTAATACGATCGGGTGATCTCTCTGCGCACACCGCTGTGCACAAAGCGCTGCGCGATGCTGTCATACTTCACCTGGCTCTCGTGCATCAGGGTCGGTACGGATTTTCTGGTCAGCAACTCGCCTACTTCGATGGTACGGCCTATATCGTCATATAGGGTATAGCTGTAGGCCCGGAGTAGTCCGGTGCCGGGAACCATAGCCCGCTCTTCGCTGCTCAGGTAGGACTGTATGGCGTATTGCTTTGCATTCTGGCTCAGGGTCATTCTTCCCAGCTCATCGTACCAGTACCGGCTGCCCATCAGCTCGGCGCGGTCGCGCAGGGTCTGTACTGTACCATTGCCGTTGACCAGGGTACCATGTTCGCCGTCGGCCATTGCCAGCAATGGCGTAGCGCTGCCTGTACCATCGGTTTCCGCCTGCCAGTGATAGCCTCCGTCGACGGTTTTGAGGGTCAGTCCTCCCGTGCCGGTCATATACCCGGTCAGACGGTCGCTGAACTGTACGCGGCGCATCGGACGGCTGGCCGGAATGCCGCTGCCCTTATCATCGGTAATATTGTTATCAGCACAGATATTCAGGGCTTCCAGCCCGCTGCCGCCCAGGGTCTGGGCTATGGAAGGCGTGCTGGCATCGCAGCCGGCGGTGGCCTTCTGCTCGTTGCTGTAGCTGCCGGTCGGCTGTATACGATACGCCATGCCCTGATCTCCGACTACAAAGCCGTAGCCATCGGTGTCCACATGAATGCCATGAAGCTGCTGCGAAGCGCTGAGCGCTGCCGTATAGCTGCTGCCGTTGGCGCTGTACAGTATCTGACTGCCTCTGAGCGCCCAGGTCTGCTGACCGCTGCCCACAGCTACCGCCCGTACAGGGCCGCTGCCCGGAAGGCTCACGCTGGTCCAGCTGGTGCCGCCATTGATGCTGTAGTGCAGGTCGCCGTTCTCAGCGCCGCTGACCATATAGCTGCCATTGGCCGCCACGCACAGCAGGTCGCTGGTGGTACCGGCAGAAGAAGCGCTCCAGGACTGGGTACTGCTGTTGTACAGCAGGATCGTGCCCTGGCGGCCCACCGCCACCAGACGGCTGCCTTCGGCCATCGCGTATATGGGCTGGATCTGCACCGGATCGGCAATATGCCACTGCCCGCTCTGCAGATAGTAGATCCGCTCCGTACCGCTGGCGATATTGCTGTGTATATCGGTAATCGCCGCGCCGTCTCCGTCGGCGGTCAGGCTGCTCCAGCTGCCGTCGCCCTGGCGGCGGTAGATGGTACCGTCGGCCGAAGCGGCCATATTGTTCCATACCTCGGTCAGATTGCTGCGCGACAGCTCGCTCTGAAGCTGTGACAAGGTTGGATTATAGGTTTTCATACCCTGGCTGGTCAGTACGCGCAAGGCGCTGCCGTCCAGGTACAGATCTCTGATGGTATAGTCGTTGCCATTGTTCAGCTTTACCAGGCGCCATTGCGTGTTCTGGTCACCGCCATCAGCCTTTTTATACAATTCGCCGTTGCTGCCGCCGGCATACATCGTTTCGGTGCCGGCGCTTATGACCGCTTTCAGCCCGGAAGGCTGAAGCTTCCATTGCAGCTGGCTCCAGGAGCCGCTGCCGGTTTTACGCCATGTTTCTCCGTTTGAAAAGCTTACCAGCATGTCCGCGCTGTTGTCGCCATTCGGGCTAAGCGCTATACCGGTGATGGACCATACGTTGGTATTGTCCGGAAGACTATACTGGGTACTTGCTGTTACGGTGCCACCGCTGTTAAGCGTCAGCTTTACAAGGGTATTATTGTCGGTTTTCAGAGCGTATACGCCATTGCTCAGGCTGTATATGTTCCATACATTGGTCAGCACAGGCTGGTTGCTGTTGGTCAGCGCCAGGGTATCGGTATGGCTGCTGCTGCCGGCCTGTGTCCGGTACAGGTTATTGTCCGAAGCGGACAGCAGCCAGTCGTTGGCTGCATGTACATGGATAGTGCGCGTGCTCTGGTAGTAACTGGCTATGTGTATCTGCTTCCAGCTGCTGCCATCACGGTAAGCGACCCCGGAAGCCAGAAGCACTTCTCTGCCGGACAGCTGCGAAGACCCGCCCTTATCCACAAATGTACCGCTCAGGTATACGCTTTTCGAAAGATTGCTGAGGCTGCCGCTACCGGTGCTGACGCTGCCGAAGCTGCTCCAGTCATCGCTGTTGCCGTATTGACCGGAATTGGTCACGGCCGACACTTTTCCGTCATGGAGAAGACTCAGCTCTGTAATGGCCCCCGAGCTGGTCGCCGCCGTCCAGCTGTACCCGTCGCTGCTTGTATATACATTGCCCTGAGAGGTGTAGAAATCCGGCATCACCAGGGCCGTATAGCTGCCGTTGTGGCTGAGAAGCCGGCGCACGCTGCCCGACAGATTGGTATGCCTGTCCAGACGCAGCTGGCCGCCTGACTGCTCAAGAATGGCTCCTTCCGCTCCGGATAGCAGAGCCGGTGTACCGCTGCTGCCAATCACGCTGTAAGGGCCGGCATCAAACTCCTGAAGCATGAAGCTGCCACCACTGTTGGTGCTCAGGTACAGGGCGGTCACTCCGCTCTTTTCCGTAGCGACCAGTATTCTGGTTCCTTCATGATATATATCGGTAATGGTACCGGGATCGACACTCTTCAGCGCGTTATTGGCATTGGACCAGGCCGAGCCTCCATTGGAGGTCGTCCAGATGGTGCCATCGGCAGCCACAATGCGGCCATTCTGTGCATCGCTGAAATGTACGCTGATCAGATCCGACGTGGTCGGTGAGGTATACAGATGCCAGGTTTTGCCCTGACTGGTCCCCTTCAGGAACAGGCCGCCCCGACCCACCGCAAAATAGGACGGCACGCTGCCGCCCGTAGCGCAGATATCGAGCAGATCATCCAGGCCGATCTGCAGCTGAGCGTTCCATATACGGCCGCTGTCGCTGCTGGTATAGATGCTGCTGCTGCCGCCCGTATTGGCAAACAGGAAGCCTTTGCCGCCGGTGGTAAACTCAAGCGCCGAAGCCGAGCTCCCCGCAGGCAGCACAAAGCTGTCTTCGGTTTCCCACAAATCCTGCCGGCGGTGATCCGGCATATCCTGGCTGATCAGCTGGTTGAGGCTGTTATAGGTATAGGTGGTCGCATAGCTATGCTGCGTATAGACAGCAGGCTCAGGCGCAGTCAGCGCAGGATTGGCCAGCTTGTCGCGGCGCCACTGAGCCAGCGCCCGGGTCGAAGCCGTATCCAGAGGGCGTACACCCTCCGGAGGAACGGTTCGTACCAGATTGCCTGCCTGGTCATAATAATACAAGGTATAATGCTGTTCCTTGTCCCCGTAAGTCAGGCTCAACGTCTCGGTCAGATTGCCCATCACCGCGCTGATATAACCTGCCCGGAAATCCCGTCTGGCCTCGGCCAGATAGGCCTGATAGCGGGCCAGCACGTTGGAGCTGTCCACATTCTTCATGGTTACACTACAGGGATCATGAAGGATGATATCCCGCTCTGCGATCTCCACCATCTCGCACAGGCTGGTCTGCGGTACGCACAGCGCCGAGTCCCGTATGCTCAGGCGCACAGTATCCGTTACGGTATATCCCTGCACGACCTTTTTCTGTGGTTTTTCAGCTCCCTTGCATCTGTTTTTAAGAACGTTCTGTATTCCGTGGAACACCTTCGCAAAGATATAAATTTCTATACTTTACCACCTTTTTTATCACATGAAAAAAGAAGGTCTGGTATGTACATACAGTCACTTCTGTAAAAAGTCCTGTTTCAGATCGGAGCATTGCGGTTGGCAAGCCGGAGTACTTCTGTGGGTACCTGATCCTTTTTAATGACTCATGTACGGCTCATCTACGGCTGATCCATGACGCATCCATGAACAGAGCTTGCGGATGCCCTGCGGGGACTGCCTTGGTTTTGTCCTGTTCATCAGCCAAAAAAAGGAGCGTTAAAGCTCCTTTTTACCTTTCTCAACAACATTGGCCGGGGTGCCGGGTTTGGGTCGGTGCCAGCACTCATACCACTCCCGGTATTGGCGGATACTGCTCACACGGCCTGTCTTTTGCATGTTCTGACGGATATGTTCCAGGTGAGAGAAGATCATACCGATCTCTACCGGATCAAACACATGCGTACCATAATTCATACTCATAAAGTACTCCACCGAGAGCGAACGGGCTTCTTCACTGTGACTGCGGCATACATCCAGCGAGACATTGTCAACGAAGTCCTGTAAGACATGTTCAGGGCTGGTTTCCAACAGCTCGCACAGGTGAGCAAACGCAAGATTGATACGGATTTTAATCGTCTTTTTCATAATGGTTTAAAAATGTAAAAGTGGAACATGGGATTGATTTTCTTTTTTCATCGGACCGGCTCATTACATCCCGAAGAAAAGTAAATGGCACAGGCAAAAGACTGTATTCATAGCGCTGCTCTTTGCTGCCATTACTTTTTTATCGGGATGATCCGGGGGTTTGGGGGCGGAAGGCCCTCCAATAATACTCCGTGCAAAGCACGCCATACGCCTGTGGCTTTGCGCCTTGTCTGAGCGGGAGCGAGTAGCGCAAAAGACCGGGCGGGGCGCGCCGGGTTCCGCGGGGCTATTTATACATAAAATGAATTATACAACCCGGCTTGCAGGGCCTTTGAGCGTTGGAGACGGGTTGTATAATGGAAGCGATTTTATGTTAAATAGCTTCGGGTGGTTTTTTCCTTTTTTCAGGGCGTTTTTTTGAGCGGGGGCAAAGGAAAAACCACAGCGTAAGCAAGGTGCGGAAGGCAGGCAGGCACAGGGGGAGTGTAGCAAACACCTTTAAAAATTTTCATACTGGTTGCTACACGGCTGGGCCTGCCGGCCTGTGGGTGAGGGTCAGCAAGGCCTTTTTATGTCATCTGATCGGATGGCACTGATTGATCGCTGCCTGTAACGCTTCAATGTGGCTTTGCCTGTACTTTTCGGTGGCGGACGGGTATTTGTGACCGGCAAATACCTGTACTACCCGAAGGTCATGGCCCCCCTTCAGAAGGTTGCTGATCACGCTCTGGCGGATCGTCTGACAGCTTACCTTCCTGGGTGCGTAAAGGCCTTTAAAGCGATCCTTGACATGCCGGGTAATGGCCTCACTGCTCAGAGGATTACCCCGATGGCTTAGTAACAGATGCCCGCAAGGACCTGACTTTAACAGACAAGGACGGATTTCATGGATGTACTGGTGCAGTAACATGATCTGTCCGGGCTTTAATGGGACTTCTCTGCTGTTGGTTTTACTTGTGCCTTTGATATAAACCGTGCCCTCGCTCAGATGGATGTCTGCTACGCTAAGGTTTGCTAATTCGGTTGGCAGTAAACCCTGATGGATTAAAAGGCTGCTCAGTACACGGTTTCTACAGGTAAGAACTTCATAACGCTCAGCACGTTCTAAAAGGTTTTCCAGTTCGCTGGCCGTAAACAGATCCTGCAACTGTATATCACGGCTCGGCTTATCACGTAACCGGATGGACTGGCAGGGATTATCCTTTCTCTTGCCGCTATAGTTTAAAAAAGCGTAGTAGGCTTTGATGCCCGATACGATTCTGTTTAACGTTTTCGCATTGCTGTAACGGTTCCGTAATGTACCGATGTAATGGATCAGATCCTTGTACAGGGCCTGGTCAGCTTTCGGGTAATTGGAGATAAACAGCTTTATGTCCCGCTCGTAGGATTGGGCCGTTTTCGCTGTATGCTTTTCCCGTAAGTAGTGTTCTAATGTCATAGTTTGCTCAATAATTGCCGGGGTACTTTGGTATAGATCTGAGTACTTTCTAAATGGCTGTGCCCTAAAAAATCACGCACCTTTTCAAGGTCCAGACCGCTTGCCAGCAAATGGGTGGCGATGCTGTGACGAAGATGATGCAGGCTGATCTCAGGATGCAGACCGCTGCGATCAAGAAGGGCCTTCAATACCTGGTTATAGCTGTAACCGCTCATGCGCTGACCACGGCGGTTGAGCATAAAGGCTTCGGGGGCCTGTACCTTCGTGACCCGGCTGCGTTCCCTCAGGTAGTAGTTTTCAAGTTCCCTGCTTACCACTTCCGGCATCGGCACGGCCCGGCGTTTGGCGCCTTTACCAGCTCGTACATAAAGGAGTTGTTGCTTAAAATGAACGTCACGGATGTTGAGCGCTTCCCCTTCGCTTCTCCGCAGGCCACAACTGTAAAACAGGTGCAGGACGGCCTTTTCTGTCAGGCTTCGGGTCGCTTCAAAAAGGTGTCTGATTGCTTCCTGGCTTAAAGGTTGCCTGGGATTACCTTCAGGGGCTTTGAACTTCATGACGCTGATCGGATTATTCCTGATCTGCCCACTGGATTCAAGCCAGTTAAAAAATACCCGCAGCGCATATATATGATGGTGGATATACTGCCCGCTTAAACCTCCCCCCTTCTTCTTGTGGGGACGAACCTCTAACCACTCATAATACTGCTGTATATGATCCGGGGTAAGGTTGGCTAGAATTGGCTCGCCGGCATGCCGCAGAAAGTCGCTCACGCAACCGGGAAGCATAGAACAACTGCTTGGGCCATAACCAAGGTCCTTCAGGTAGTTTCTAAAGTTCTTTACCAGTATGACGTTTTCGTTTTCTCCTGTATACACTTTTTTCATTTTTCTGGAACGATCGACTTAACGCTCTGATTTCCTTTCACTTTTGTGTTCCAGACCGTTTGGAACGCCATTGCTTAACTTACTGATTTTCTTTTCATCCGGTGTTCCAAGATTTTTGGAACGCTCCGGAACGCTGCTAAAAAGTTCAAGTTGATGTAACTGGCCTTGCAGGTAGCGTTTTATTCTGGCTCTCAGGGCTTGCATATCATCCCACACCTGTATTTTATATTTGTAGCCGCTGTGGCTGTTGCCTCCAAGCTGACTGATGTATTCCATTTCGTAGAGGTCGTTAAAAAAACGGTGTTGCTGTGTCTTGCTCACTCGTAAGGCGTCTCTTATTTCTTTTCTTCCGAAGGTGTAATTCCTGTATTCCTTGCCTTTGCTCTGTACATATACTTTCAGGCGCTCATAGAACTGCCGCAGGGAGCCGTCCAGTTCGTCCACTTTCAGCATGATGCTGTCAAACATGATTTCACTGGCTTGTTCCAGGTCTTCTTTCTCGGCGATTAATCGTCCTTTATCGTCTCGCTTTCTCTTGTACTGATTGAGTAAGGTAACCTGTCTTACAAAGCTTTGGTAAAGATCATTCAGCCTTCTGATCTTGTGGGCTTCTTCCGGAAGGGTGATTTGCCCGGCGTATGGATTGATGACCGGCAGAGGCTCTAATACTCTGATGCAGTTTCTTAAAAGACTGGTGATGCGTTTTTCTTCTTCTCTGTCGAGCTGGCCGGATGCTTTACGGTTCTGATACTCTATAATCGCTTTCGTCTGCCCGGGGCTTTCATCCACGCTTACTAAAAAGCTACGGCTCATGTTGTCTTCGTAGATTTCGCCTTTGGTGGTGGCGCTTAATGAAGCTATAGGCCCTCTTACTGTTCTGATCCTGGCACGGATGTTTCCTTTCTCGTCTTTCTCACTCGTGGAGCTGGTAAGCTGTTCACGGCTCTGTAATTCCCTGAACGCTAAAAAGGCTTCTTCTTTCAGCCCGTCCAGGTCTTCCATGCAGAAGAGGTTATTTTTTAACTCATGCTCGCCGTAGTTGTAAAAGCTGCTCTCCGTTACTCTGGTCAGGAACTTTACATGTTCAGGCGGCATCAGATGACTGATCTTGACTATAAGATGGGTTTTGCCTGATCCGCTGCTGCCCTGGACTAGGGCGTGCAGGGTGTCGGGCATTTTATAACTGGATGCAATGACAAAAAGGAATAATCTTGTTTGTTCTTCTCCTACTACCCCCGCCTTGCCGATCAGTTCGTTCAGTCTTGTAAACAGGTCCCGGCTCTGTAACAGTTCTTCGGCTTGCTTGCGCTCCAGCGCTGTTAAGGGATAGATTTGTAATTGTGTTGTTTCTTCTTCTCCCTGCGGTGCTTTGCTTTCCCGGTAATGGTCTAAGTGATCTACCAGCTCGCTGATGTCGGCTTCTATTAGATCGCTCCGGAGCTGTAATTTCTCCCCGGCTTCTCTGGCTGTCTTCTCGATCTGCCTGTCTTCATACAGATCCACTTTATTCCGGCTTTTCTTTCTGCTCTGCGGATGCTCAATGACAAGGGTTACTTTCATGCTGTCCAGCGTCTTGCTTAACCCGCCCTGTATATAGTAATTGGCTGTATCGGTCTTGTAAGCAATTTTAAAAGGGTGCGTTGTGTTCAGGATTGGGGATGCAGGGTTGAGGGCTGAGGATTCAGGGTTGAGGGTTGAGGGCTGAGGATTGAGGGTTTCTTTTTCAATTGAAAAAAGAAAGGTACGCTGCTCAAGTAAGTGCAGGAAGATGTCAGGCTGGTGCGCAAGGGCGGTCTCATTGACGTCTTTGCAGGGTAGCTCCAGCCGGCTGAAAGCCGTCCCGACATGTGTCGGGAGCAATAGTGCTTTTAGCTGTCTGGCGTATTTCTCGACGGCCTTGCTCCCCGCATCGTCATGGTCAAAAGCAAAAACGATTTCCTTCAGATGCTTTAGTTCCCGGATCGCTTCGATGTGCTCGGGGGTGAGCCGGTTGGTGCCGTACGAGGCAAGCAAGCTGTATTCATTGGCGACAGCCTCGATTTGCAACAGCGTGGCCGTGTCGATGACGCTTTCCGCTATGATCAGTTTTTCGGTCGCTGCTTTCGGATAGCCGGGATAAAGACCGCTGCTGTCTTTCAGGTAGTAATGTCTGCTGTCTTTGTTGTTGACCGTACTGCGGAAGTACATACCGCTCACCTCTCCACCACGGTTGCGTAATGCAAAACAGATACATTCTTTGCCAAAGGATTTGTACGAGGGCTGCGAGGGGTTGCGGCTGTTGGTGCCGAAGGGAAGAAGCAAACCGGCCTCCACACAGCTACGGATCAACGCTTCATCACGACGACTCCCATGGTGGTACTGACCGCTGTTGTAGCCTATTTCAAGACGGGTATAGTCCAGACCTCGGCTTTGTAAGTAATCCTGAGCTGGTTTGCTGTTGTGCACCGCATTTCTAAAGTAGCTGAACATTCGGCTCAGGATCCCTGTACGGCTAAGACTCTGACTGCTCAGGGCTGTCGGGGATGACCCGCCAAGCATCGTCACCGCCTGACGGATCGCTTCCCCTTTGCTGCTCCTCTCCATATGCATGATAAAGTCGATCACGTCCATACTCTTGCCATGGGTACGGCAGTTGGATGAAAAGCAATACGCAGTATGGGTCTTGTAATATACCTGCAAGCCAGGGGTCTTGTCTTCATGAAAAGGACAGTGTAAACGGTGGTGCTTGTCGGGCTTCAGACCGTAGTGATGCAAGACCATCGCAAGGCTGAGACGGGACTTGATTTCTGAGATTTCCATCACCAGCGCCCTCCTTCTATACGACCACTAAACTGTACAGGAGACCAACACCATAAAAAGTATTCCATATCAAAAAAAAGTTTTAGTAACTCATATCTGTGCGTAAAGTAACATATTTGATTTTAAAACCACAAAATATATTTGCATTTTATAACATATATTTGTCCTGACATTTCAACCTTTTAAGCATTTTAGGTACTAAATCAGTACAGATATGAGTTTTGGACACCGTATTATTCTGGTAAGAAAAGAAAAAAATATGTCGCAGGAGCAACTTGCAAAGATGCTTGGAGCTACTCCAACGACTGTAGGACGATATGAACGCGATGAGGTTAAACCTTCTATTGAGGTGGCCGTCAAAATTGCCGAAGCACTCGAAGTTTCGCTGGACTATCTGACAGGAAGGTCACAAAATGATCTCAAGGACAAAAAAATGATCGAAAGGTTCAATTCAATCCTCAGCCTCCAGGACAGGGACAGGGAGTGCATACTCTTTGCTATTGACGGACTGCTAAGGGACGCAAAGGCCAGACAGGCTTACTCATCATAAAAAAAGCCGGGATAGCCCGACTTTCTTTATGATGCGCTTGTTAATGACCTGACCTCATATTCACTTCCGGCAACTCATCCCCGATCACATCCAACAGGTGAAAAAGAAAACAAAGATCTTCGGCCAGACCGATAAAATGATCCGGTAAGGCCTCACGCTCCATAGTAATATAATGTAAGTATATATCCCGGAGATTGCGGCTCAGACGTTGGGCCGGTACCGCACTGACCAAAGCGTCCAGCTCTTCGATGATACGGCCGTTCAGCCTCGAATAACGGGGTAGTTTCACCTTACGGCGTTTGACGCCGCATAAGGACCCCAAAGGGTGTTGAAGTGTGTTTCGTTGTTTTTGCATGATAGTAAAAATAAGGTTGCCCGGATAGGAGCTGCAAAAACAACGTAGTTGATTCTCGGGGACCTTACGGTTACCCCACTCCTCCGGGCAATGGTTTGTAATCTGATTGAAACGGAAAATACCATAAAAGTAAAAATTGGTTGTGGTATCTCCTACCACGTTGTTTTTGCACTACAAACCTACTACTTTTATCCGTAAATCAAAACAGGCCAACTCCTTAAAGTCAGCCTGTCTGTATTCTGTGCGTAATCTGGCTTTCTTTTTCCGCATTACAAATGCTTATAATAATTGGTCGGGATTGCAAATACCCGACCAGCAACCTTCTTTTATTGGTTCTACTTTATTCTTAACAAGACCCCGAACAGCGGGGGTGTAACGATCTATGATTTTCTGCGCCAAAAAGGAATTAGGAACCTATAAATCAATAAAAAACAAAAAGATACAAAGATAATTTTTATCCAACTGTGCAACATTTCTATTCTATCACTATCGCTAACAGCTACACATTTATAGTCTTTTAATTCTACTTTCTCCCAATCGCTCCATACATAAATTAACGTATTCTGCATTATTGTGGAATCTTTATTCGGGCTGATTTCTATATACTTATTTATGTCATTCTCATCTACAACGCTAACAACAACTTTATCATCATCAAAGCAATAATTTAGAATATCCTTTATGTTTAGATCAACTTTAGAATTGGTATATCTCACTGAACCCTTGAAAGCAATACCAAAACCATACTCGTCTTCTATAGCAAATCCACCTTCAAATTCAGGTCTATATACAGGCTTAATATTCATAGGTAACAAACTATGTATTTCAAGATCATTCTTACCATAATAAAACAATTGACGATCTAATCTAAAATAGGTTATACCCAAAGCAATAATAACCAGTACTGATAAAAAAAGATTTCTCATAATCTACTACTTAGTATCCAGGATTTGGGAATGTATATATCCCTCTTATTGGTTTATATTCAAACGGCATTCCACCTCTCTCTAAATTAACCCCTGTTCCGTCTGGTTCTAATATTGGTATTGACAGTCCCATTTTTTTCAGCAATTCTCCAGCATATTCATCTATATAATCTGGATCCCAAAAACCATCTCTAACAAACATATCATACACAACGATACAACGCTCCTGAGTACAATTTATCGAATAATCTACATTAGTTCTTCCCACATGAAATACACTACCAGTAAGATCAACAGAGAAAAAGCCTTTTAAGGCACTTGTTTGTCCAGAAATAATCCTCAAATGGCGTCTCTGAAAGCCCTCACTGAATATTAATGCCTTTACAGTATTGATTCCCAACCTGACAGGTCTCCCGCCACCAAGATAATAGTGAGCTAATGCCTCCATAGTTGTTTCCATTCCCCCTAAGATATAGGGTACAATAATTCCATTTGTATTTTCCTTTTTATAACCTTCCCCACCACCATAAGACAACCCATACCCTCTACTCCTACTAGTTTTCGGTAAATCATTCGGCAACGTATTTCCTTTAGACAACTCATTAAGCGTATTGGAAGCTGTAACAATTACATCCGAGTTCCTACCTACAAACTTCGCTGCCGATACAACAAAGTCAGCTACCGAGCTTAACATACCTCCTATCGCAGAAAAACCCGAGCTTGCTGCACTACCAGTACCGGAGCCACCACTATCCTCATGGCGGTACCTCGGAGTACGGGTAGGGATATCCCCACCGCCTTTCTTACCCTTGCCAAAGCCCGGGAACAATCCGCTCGGATCGGTAAACACTACCGGATTGTTAAAAGAAAATTCATACGGCGTTCTGTCCGGTAATATCGAAGCCATCGGGTCCAGACTCATCCACCTTCCGGTGCGTACATCCAGCTGCCGGAACTCGGTCGTATACTCATTGCCTGCCCCATACCAGTCATCGTCCTTCTCCATACCATTGAACCCATAACGGTATAGGTACATCCCGTGCCGTCGGCCGGTGTATACGTCAGGCTGACGAGCCCCGGAGTGCTGAGCTCAATAGTAGCATCGTATTCTCTGCCCGGAGCGATGGCTGTACCGGACCACTGGTACCGGTACCCCGGTACGGCAGCGGCGGCCAGCCGGGCGCCCGAAGATCCCGGGCAGAAGCTCAGACGGTTGTAGTATATGCGGCCGCCAAAAGGCTTTCCGGCCTGGCTTGCGCTGCCGGTATAGGTACAATGACCGGCATCGCTGATACTGTATTCTTCCTGTATGCCCGGGGACAGCGCACGGCTTACCTCACCGGAAGAGCTGGTTGTCGTTGACTCATCGGCCCAGGTAATGGTATAAGGCGGAGTGCCCCCGCTGATCTGCAGATGCAGGACCCCGTCTTCGCCATGGCAGACCGAGGCTTCGGTCTGCTGTACCGCCGACAGAGCAGCCGACGGGCCGCCTATGGTAAAGGAAGCAGTAGCTGAATTGTCGCATCGGTCGTACACGGTCAGGGCATAGCTGCCCGGAGCCGGATTGTACAGACCCGGCTTGTCAGAACGGAAGGTATCCGGCTCAACGCCCGGCCGCTCATAAATCCATACATAGCGGTAGGGCGCTCCACCACCCTGCACGGAAAAATCCACCTGCAGGAACTGATCAAAGCAGCCTCTGCTGAAGCTGGTACCCGAAGGTGTGGCAATACTCAGGGAGCTGCCGCAGGGATTTTCAGGCGGGCTGGTATAGCCCAGACGGAAGGTATCCTGCACCACACAGCCCGAAGGGGTGATCACGGCTACAGAATGCAGACCGGCGCATACATTTTCCAGTATACGGCGGGTGCTCTGCTGCCAGAAGGCCGGGTCGGTATAGATCAGCGCCTCTTCAAGGGGCTGCCGGTCCCAGAGAAAACGATAGCCGCTATAGTCACTTACGCCATCCAGGCTCACAGATGCTCTGCCATCACAGAGATCGGCACGGCTGGCCTGCTGGGCGATAGCCATATCAATGCTTTCACCGCATTGTTCCGCATCAAATTCCAGACTGTCTGCACAGCCCAGCGCATCGGTTACCACCGCGGTGTATAGCCCGGGGGCCAGCTCTTCCTGTATTTTCAGGCTTCGGTTGGCAATACTTCCCCCCAGCCACTCGTAGCTATAGGGCGCCACGCCCGCAGTGGGCACCAGGGTAGCCCTGCTTCCCTGCAGCAGCACATAAGGTCTGGGACTGCTCAGCGCACAGGGATTATAGACAAAAGTATGAGTCGTACGGCAGTTGGCCGCATCAGTAATATTCACGGTATACGTAGTACCCGGTACCAGTCCGGTACGGGTAGCTCCTGTAGAATCATTATCCGCCCACTGTACCAGGTATGGCGCACGGCCATTCTGTACATGTATGGTTACTCCTCCCGTACCCAGCTCTTCTGCCTGAACCAGCAAAGGCGCCGGTTCGCGCAGATAGATGCCGATCTCCTCACGCGGACAGGCAGGATCATTGCTTTGCAGGGCCAGGCGGTACCAGCCGGCGCCCAGACCGGTCTGGTTCATATTCCAGTAGCCTCCCGGCATATTTTCAGTAATCCAGGTCACATACCGTCCCGCACTGTATCCGGTCACTTCAATCGCCCCGCTGGCATCGCCGGTACATACCGGACCGGAAGCCAGCCAGGTGACTGTAGCCTCGCAGGTATCCGGCGGCAGACAGGTTACCGGTACCCGCATGGTATATACCACACTGGTATGGCGGGCATCAGTTACTCTGAGACGGAACTCGCCGATACCGTACTGCGCAGCCAGCGCGGCCACATCGATCTGACGGCCTGTGGCGATCTGTCCGCCGGTATTGGGGTTGAACCAGGCATATTGCAAAGGCTCGTCATTGGCTATGCTGCTCAGACTGCCGTTTTCTTCGTATTTGTTTACAATCGCTTCGTATACACAATCCGCAACTTTGGTATAGCGTACCCGGTAGCGGGGACCATCCGGCAGGCTTATTACCCGTTCTGTCTGGCAGGGCCCGCCATTTTCATCAATCAGCAGCAGCTGATAGTCCCCTGTTCCTATACCGGACAGAACAGCACCTTCTACCAGCGCATACAGACCCGGTCCGCTCCAGTAGGCACGGACACCGGAAGGCAGATTCGTAATTTCCATACGGCCGTCGCGGCGGCCCTTATAGCCGGGTCTGGTTTTCGTCACTGCGGGCACCCAGGCGCTGATTTCCGGATCAGTACATTCCGGCAGGCAGCGGGTCATGACACGGTCGTATTCCCTGCAATAGGGATCGGTAATTTTGACCTGAAACGGCGTATTGCCCAGATAGGATGGTATGGTATAAGGGCCCAGATTCAGCGTACCCGCTGAAACCTGCTGCTCGGTATACCATGGATCGCAACAGCCCGGACGCACGGTATAGGTACCGGCAGGGGCATTGATAATGCTTATATACAGCTGGTCTTCGCAGCTCTCAGCCGGAAGAGCAGACTGGCTGATCGTAATATCCGGCACCGGCGCAGGCTCTATGTACACATAGATGCTGCGGGTCGTACCGCTTACATAGTCGGTAACCTTCACTTTGACGCTGTCGCTCTCAGGCATGTCGTAGAGAGTGAGCGGGCTGTGCCCTCCGGCAATCACCCCGGTATGGGCATCGCTCTCTATACCGTAGTTGCCGCTGCCGCCGCTTATGGTCAGCACCGCCGACGCGGGCTGATAGCAGCCTGCCGGTATGGGCTGATAGCTCACCTTCAGCACCGGGCAGCCGGGATCGGTCAGCGGATCGCAGAGATCCTCGTCGCAGTTGTCTCTTGCCGGATCGCAGGGACAGGCAGCGCCTGCCGGCATATCACAGCTGTTATAGCACAGCGAATCCCCGGCCAGATCCGTTTCCGGATCACAGGAGCTACACAGACGGGAGCCTTTTACACTGACTGTATGCAGCCGACCGCATTGCTCCAGTACCAGTATACTGTCTTTGCAGGGACGGGTCATCAGCGTATCGAAGGTACATTCCGGATCCGCCGGAGGGCAGTCTATCACGATGGATACTTCGTTACCAGGAAGATAGCTGACCGTAACTCCGCATACCTCCTCACTGCCTCCACCCTCATCCTGCCCGGTAATTACAAAGCTCACTGTAGGCCCTTCACAGCCAAGGCTGTCAAAGACCGTAACGGTATACGTACCGTTCCAGGCAAAATAGCGGGAAGCCGAGCTGGCTCTGGCCTGATCGGGATTCCAGCGATAGGTATAGGGCGCACCGTTGCCTCCGGAAGCAGTCACTGTAGCGGTGCCGCTGCTGACTGCCACACTCGCCGTAACGGGAGTGGCAGGCTGTGGTATAGTATAGCTGAGTACAACGGTATCGCAGCCGGGCCATACGATGGTCACGGTACCTGGGCCGGCAGGCTGTCCGGTCAGCGGATTGCCGCTGTAGCCGGGCTGATCTGACCAGGTAAGCGGTCCCTGTGCCGTGCTGTCTACCGTACCGCCGCAACGGCAGTCCAGGCTCACCTGAGCGCCTACAAAACCATTGCTGGTTTCAATAAGACTGTTGCCGTCGCAAAGTGACAGAAAACCCTCCAGCACGGAGGTATTGTTGAGCTCAGTGGTAGTTGCTACCCGTATCGACGCACAGCTTTCCATGCCTTCGGCGCTGCCGTTGTGCATAAACTCCTTCGTATAAAGCACGCTGCCGGACCAGCCTTCGTAAACGGCATTGCTGTTGAACGTAGTACGCTGATTGACTACCAGAATATAGCCCCGGTTTTCGATCAGCTTGTTGTTGTTGAGCTGGCCATCCACCTCGAGACGGCAATAGTTACGGAACAGTGAGGTCGATTCATTATTATTGAAGATTCCCTTTACATGAAACCGGCCGCCGTTGATTGTGGTAAACTTGTTGTTGAAATTGCTTTCGACCGTAATGGTCCCCGTATTGAGGTACCTGTTTTCGGCCGTATTGAAGCTCAGGTCTCCGTTGATCTGCAGGGTTCCGTGGTTTTCCAGGCTACCGTTGAATCCGATGGAGTTGGTCGTAAGACTGCCGAAATTTTTTACCGTATGGTTTTCTTTCAGATTGAGATTGGGCGCGCTCAGCTCGGCATTGCCGTTGATCACCAGCTCAAAGGGTGGCGCTGAAGAATATTTGTAATTGAAGTTCTGAATGGTGGCCCGGCCGCATACGACCAGCGTACCACCATCGATAAGCAGATCTCCGGTATAGGAAGAAGCAGTCAGATAAACAGTCTGTCCCGACTCAATTTCAATGGTACCGGTCGAAGCAGTGTATATGATTGCCCCGCTTACCGGAGCGCTGCAGCTGTATGGCGAAACCTGCGGCTGCATACAGGCTCCGGGATTGCCCTGTGGTATGCCTCCGTCTCCCGGCTCTCCCCCGCCGCCGCCATTGCCGCCTCCCGGTATGGTCAGCGGCTCACCGTCTTTGTATACTGTTACGGTACCATCATTGCCTCCGTAACAGGTAACCGGCGTCACCACCACACTGAAATCACATTCATCACCTGGCCCGCTGTCCTGTATGACAAAGGGAAGCGGATCGCCTTCGCAACCCTTGCTGTCGACGACAGTCACGGTATAGCTGCCGGCCGAAGCAAAGGCCCGCACCGGAGAGCTGTCCAGGGTCTGCCAGCCCGTTGACGGCTTTCTCCAGAGATACTGAAACCCTCCCGCGTTGCCGCCGGAAGCCGATACGGTCGCTTCATCATCCGTGACCTGCACAGACGACAGGATACGGGACGGTGTACCTATGGAAAATACGGTATCCCAGGCAGGACATCCTTCTACTTCTACCGACACCTGATAGCTGCCGGCGCTCAGACCACGGACACTGCCGCCTCCATTGAACGGTGTGCCGCCGCTCCATTCCACTGAAGCCGTAACGGTACCGCTGCCGCCCTGTCCGTCGCCGCTGGCGGGACACTGACAATCCGTAACCGCGGGACTCTGAATTGTTCCTGTATTGGTTTCTATTCCATTGACATCGCAAAAATCCAGCTTGCCGCGAAGCAGGCCAGATCCGTTGATCAGCGTAGAATTGCTTACCCGGATTGCCGCGCAGGCCGTATCGCTGCCTTCCGCTATGCCGTCTACAATAATGTCGCTGCTTTTCAGCAGACTGCCGCCGTATCCCTTATAGAGACTGCCTCCTGCCAGATTGACCGAAGCTTCTCCGCCATGCAGGCCTCCGATACGGCCATGGTTTTCCATGGTCGTTGAGTTCATCAGCTGTCCCGCCTCTACCCTGCACCGGTTGACCAGACCGGAACCACCATTGTTGTGCAGCATGCCGGCTACCCGAAGCATGCCTTCGTTGAGCGCCTCGTTAAAATTGGTCAGCGAGCCCTTTACATCGATTTCACCTGCATTGTACAGCACGCCTTTGGGGGCATTGATATTGAGTGTCTGCTCAGCCTGCAGTATCCCGTAGTTGTACAGATAGCCATTGAAGCCGACGGTCTGGCCGAGTGTCAGCCGCCCGTAATTTTTTACCGTACTCTGCGCATCCAGATTGAGCGAAGGACTGCTCAGGCTCATGGTTCCGTTAATAATGATGGTAACCGGCTGGCTGTTGTTGTTCATCTCGAAGCTGCGTACCACTGCCTGTCCGCAGATGATCAGCGTACCGCTGCCGGTGAAGCGTATATTGCCGTCAAAGGAAGCGGCCGTGAGGTACAGGGTTTTGCCCGCCGGTACGATTACGACACCGCTGGTTTCGGAGCTTTGCTCTGCTCCGGGTACGGGACTTGCGCAGCTGTAGGGACTGGTTTCCGCTACGGCACAACCGGGCGGATTGCCATTATTGTTGTTATTACCGGGCACCAGCAGGCTGCCGTTATACCAGATCTCCGCCGATCCGTCCACACTGCCGAAACAGCTCACCGGCCGGCTCTGCACTGAAAAATTGCACTCCTGACCGCGCACCGCGACAGCCAGACATACGAGTATCCCTATCAGATTAAAAAGCTTCATATATAATCAGGTATCTCAATGATCTATGTTCGTATTGTTCTTAATTGCCCTGCACTACCGCTTTGCGGCAGATGGTCATGGTGTACAGCGGTACGCTGATCTCCACGCGTGTATAGCGCTTGCGTTCATTGTTGTCAAACGTAACAGCATCGGCTGTAAACTTTCCGATGGGGCAGTCATTGCCGGGGCAGCCGCTCACATCACTTACAGGACGCAGATTGGTATAGTACTCTACTTCAGTATAGTCGAGCGATACCATGCTTTCCTCCGGCTCTATGCTCAGCTGCAGTACATTGTTTCCGTAAAAGAGCTCACCATCCAGTGTTGAGCCGGTCACTGAGCTGCGCCACCTGGGTTTTATATCCTCCAGCTCCACAAGTAAATTTCCTTCCTCATCAATACCGTTAATATCCAGCAGCGAACGGAGAGGGTGCTCGTAGAAATAAATCAGCGAATCCTCTGCCAGCCGGACTGTATCGGCCGCCACCATATGGCGTTCTTTCTCATAAATCATTTCCATATTGAGCACATTCAGAAAACCGGTAATATTGCGGGCTACGGAAGTAAGCGCGCAATTGGGCGCTATGGTACAGGAATCCAGCCGCATGCCGGTCACTGTACCACTGACAGTAAAGGCAGCCTCCCGGTAGTTGCTCTCCTGAGCCGGTGGTACCAGGTCCAGGCTGGCCACCCAGGCATCGGTAGCTGTATGATAATATCCCCGGTACGATACTTTCATGTCAAAGGTGGTAGCTCCGGTCGGGTTGAGACAGCAGATTCGCAGCGAATCAAAAGCTACCGGCATACCTGAAGGAATGCTGCTGAAATCAAGGGTAACACCGATTGTTTTATCAGTTATTGTACGTCCCGCATCCTGATACGAAACCAGCTGTCCCGTCAGTATACGGGTACCGGTGTTGTAATTGCCTTTCCAATCCAGAGGAGGCATGATACCTCCTACCATAAACTCTCTGGTAAGCGCTCCGCCCAGCTGCAGCGCGGAAACACCCGGCGGACAGCCCAGCACTACCGCGGTATCTGACTTGAGCAGGCGACTGCGTTGGGTAGTGACCAGAAAATCCTGCAGATCGGAGGCCAGCGGACATAGCCCGCACTGCTCGTAGCGGAGACGCATAGCGGTATTATTGACTTCATTGATGTATCGTTCGTCATCTTCCGCACAGTTGACCTCAACCTCGTACGTGGTATCAGTGACACTGTCGTAAAGCTCCCGCACGCAGCGCCCCTGCGCCATAGTTCCGCCCAGATCGTATTGCTTCGGATAAAAAATCCGGCTTTTGTCCTGATAGAGACGCGAGCTCCAGATCTGACAGGTCTGCTGACTGTTGAGAAAAGGATAGGCAAAACGTGTGTTCCGGATATTGAGGGTAAAAACATGACACTGGGTCCACCACCATCGCCCGACACATATGATCTGCGGCACCGGGGTGACAACCTCATAGGGAATGGCCCTGAAAAACTCCGATGCTTCGTCTGCCAGCCTGAAATACGGGTCGCCGATACAGCCATTGTAATAACTGCCGGCAATGGCCTCTTTGATGGAAAGCCCGCGCAGGAGTTTCTGGCGCTCGGAAATGTACATGGACTTGAACAGGCTCCATGAAAACCGGTCATTGAGATCAATGGTGGCTGCCGGACAGGTAAGTCCCGGGCAGGTCACGGACGATACCGGACACTCAGAGCCGAGATTGGCCACCTGTACCATGGACAGAGACGGACCGCCGGGTATGGATTTATAGCTCTCAAACAACAGGCGGAAAGATGTTTTCAGCTGAGGATATTCGTCAAACAGCGGGTCATTGTCAATGATGACAGCCTCGCCCAGGTTGTTGAAGAACCGGTGCTCCGTATCTTCCGACAATGTCTCGGTGGTAACCAGCCTGTACTCAAACTCGTTGATATCATATTGCTGTGTGCACCGCACCAGATACGGGTATTCCGGATGGTAGAATACCAGATAGTTGGCAAAATGCGGCCTCCAGTATAGTCTGAATATAGCCATGTCTTTAAGATAGCGGATCGGGATTTTGTACTCTCCAAGCTCCTCATTGACAGTAACCAGCGCACTCAGGCCCTCCGGATAAAACTCCGGAAACCAGGTATTGCCCTCTCCTTTTACTACTTTGGCATAGACTTTTTTGCCATCGGTACCATAGTAGTCGGTCACATGATAGCTCACCTGAGACAGGTCGATCGTATCTTTCATCAGACACTGGTTGTATCCGTCGGGCTGATTCGGGCAGGCGTCTCCCGCGATACGGATCGGGTACCGGTAGTCGGGATGGATACCACCGATGCCTGTATGGTTTTTGAGCAGGTTGGATGTGTTAAAAACCGACAATCGGAATTTTTCCACATCAATGCTGGTAACGGGTGTCCCCATCATATTGCCGTCGAGTCCGTTTCCATCATCATGCAGATCGACATCATAGCGCTCTTCGTCGATATTGCCCACATCGTTGAAATCATCCCTGTCAATAGACGGAACCGAAGGTTTGCTCATCAGGTTGTCCTGGATTTCTCCGTACTGGCCACCGATCGATACATCACCCAGCATGCCGTTGAGCGCGGAGGCACAGGCGATATTGCTGCGGCAGAGATCGTAGCATCTGGAGCGCAGGTCTTCTTTTTCCGTTTCGCTGAGCAAGGGCTCTCCTGCCTCTGTACGGCTTTCGTCGAGGGTTACGATGAGCGCCTCGATATTATCCTGACAGCCTTCGCAGCTATAGCCGCAACCGGACAGATCGACGGTCGCAATGGAGTCATGTATATAGTCGCCCACCGGAATAATGCAGGCATAAGTCGTATCCTGCACGTAGGAGCGCAGATAGTCTTCCAGTCTGCTTTCATTGATCTGCACTCTCTTGCTCAGCACATACTCTCCCTGCTGCAGAAGTATGGTGCCGTCGTAGCTCCGCTGCTGGCCGGTCGTGCCGCCAAAAGGCGCATCGATGCTCAGCAGGGTATCGATCAGCGGTGTACCGCAGTTAAGCAATTGCAGCCGGATATCCAGCAGGGACGAAAGACTGAGGGATTTTACCTCATTGTCGCTACGGTCCAGACACTGTATGGTATAGGGCTGGGCTGTGAGCTTATAATTGATCTGGTAGCTGGTATTGTTTTCGGCCACAATCACCTTTTTGGTATATTCTTTGGAAACCCTGTCTGCTCCCAGCACATTGGTTACACTGTTGAGCAGCTGGGTGGTGATGCTGCGTCCCCGCTCACCGGCCAGCTGATCGACCCCTGCCGGACTGCCTCCGGCGAGCGCCGTAGCCACGACCTTGCCATCCATATCCAGATAAGATACACTTACCTGTCCGTTGGGATCAATTACTACATTTTTCTTATAATGACCGCTATAGCCAATCTCCCGCCCGAAAAGCCGGATCAGCTCCTCATCGTCCGGAGCTCCGTACAGGTATTTTGTCTCATGACCGGTATTGAGGCGATGCGCCTTGCCTACCCCGGATTGTGCTGCAATACGTCCGGTATTGTCTGCGGTATAGCGGGTCTGGGTATAGGGATACTGCTCTGCGTTGGGTATCAGCTCCCTGTTTATAATATTGTGTCCGGTATTGCCATCGGAGCCGAAAGGATTTTCGGCCGAATAATACTGCGCAGCACCGCCATGAAGGGTATCCAGCGCCGGTGCGCTGACTGTACAGCCATCACCCTCCTCTGACTGATCGTAGCTTGCCTTGTACATGGGTACGGCTGCAGATGCGCTGTCTATTCGGTTGAAATCCGGGAAATAATACAGATTGTTTTCGGTCACCGGCACCGGCAGCACCTGTATGACCGGTCGTCCGTTGTAGTCATAAAAGGTCTCTCCGACTACCGAACGGGCATCGGAATTGATACGGGTCACCGCCTGACGGTTGCGGGCCGTGCCATCGTGATAGCTGAGCACGACTTTGTTTTTACCCTCTTCGGCAAAGCTGATGCTCGACTGCCAGTTGAGCTTCTGCTCCAGACCGGCATATTCGAAATAATGCGCCGAACCTACGGATGCCGGACTGGTAAAATCTTCGCCGAGTGTCCAGGCACCCTTGACCGTTACGGGCCGGTCGCCGGAAAGATTCTTTCCTATAGGACGTACCCGGTAAAAGATCACTCCCTGCTCATAAATCAATGGTATAAAATAGCTGGTATCGGTGATTTCAACCCGGGAGCTGTTGTTTCTGAACAGCTGCTTTCCCTGCAGATTGAGACTTGTAGCCGGTATAGTCTGATCCGGATCACTGGTATCCTGATTGGAGACATAGGTCCACTCCAGTTCGTAGCTTTCGGCGTTGACCTGCGGCTCCCAGTATACCCGCAGGCTTCCCATGGAGTCGATATAGGCGGGATCGTTGCCGATCCCGCTGACCGTCTCGGTATAGGTCAGTTTTTTGTATACCTCGCTGACAATGGTAAAATCAAGCACCAGATCATCAAAGGCCGATACATCAGAAATTGCTGTAATTTCTGCATTTATTTTCAGGGCATTGTCGAGCTTCACCCAGGCAGCAGGCCGGTGTGCGCCAAAGTCCAGCGCGAGATTGACCGTACGCGTATGCTGATAGAGCGCGTTGTTTTCCAGTGTTTCGTACTGCAGCTCCAGCGTAAGGCTGACCGAGCCGGCAGCAGGATATGGCTCCGGAAAGGACAGCATCACTACCCCGTAGGATTTTTCTACAAAAAAATCCCTGGTCTGCGGTGTGCTGAGCGTGCTCTGAATCTGATCGTACCTGGACGATTTCAGCTCAAAGGTGGCAGTGCTCACCAGTTCGGACTGATCTGCCCGCAGTGAATCGGTATGCTGCGCGGCAAAAAGGCCGTACGACAGCACGCATAGAAATAGAAAGGTAAAAGCCCTGATCATAAAAAATTAGTCTTTAAACAGCTTGCTTTGGTTATTTCTGGATTCTTTGATGGTCATGATACCCCGCTCGGTTTCCTTCTTGACCCGGATAAGTATGCCTTCGTCGTCATACTCGTAATAGGTGGCGTAATTGTTTTCGTCCAGTTCGGCCACCAGCTGCTGGGTAGAGGGATCGTAGACGAACGACTTCATATTGCTCTGGAAGGGATGAATCCGTATATCGTCAAAAAACGCGTCGTTGCCTTCGCTCTCATTGACCAACTCTACCTGTATATTGTAGGCGTAGGCCGGAATGGTAAAGCTCTGCTCTATACGCTGCCAGCCGTCGATCACCGGACCGGAAGGGCGGAACAGGGCCATGGCCGAGTCCCCGTCGTTGTAGGTGATCCGTATACCGGTATTGAGAAAGGTATGTGTGACATCGCGCAGCGGCTCCTTTACCCAGGCCGAAAGCAGATATCGCCTGCCCGGCATGGGGGAAAATGAGGTAATGCAGTCGGTGCAATAGGGATTGATACAGGTTTTTATATCCAATATTCTCGACAAGGTCTGTACTGCGCATCCCGCATTTCCCGAGCGGGATATGGTCAGCTCTACTTCATATGTGCCAGGTTGCTGATAGGAATGAACTGGTCTCTCTACCGAAGAGCTGTCTCCATCGCCAAAGCCCCAGTTCCACTGTTCATTCTGGAAAATACCTGTCGCATTACTAAATAGCGTAATTGGCTTATTAGTACATAACTCACCCAGAAAATCGATACTCCCAAAAGCACAGGCAAGATCAAGGTAAGCATAGCCAAAGTGTCCCGCTAAAATACAATCCGAGGTAATAAAACTAAGCTCGATCGTATCCCCAAGATTATTCGAAAAGTCTAAAAGGTTTTCCCGCCAGTCAATATAAAAGACATTTCCTACTTTCTTTAAATTGTTAAATTCGTCTTGTTTTGCCTCAAAATGAATATCCGAACAGGGTATTATACTGTCATTGTTAACATTGCGGGCAACAGCATAAAAATAAGGTCTGCCATCATGCCCTGGGTCTTCCAATACAAACGCGTAGTAATAACTTATATATTTGGTAGCTTCTGATACTAGAAAACGATAGCTGATTTTCTCAGAAAATATATTTCTATTATCATTACCAAGCCGTAGAATATAATCGCTTCCGGAAGGCCCTACTAATTTGATCACGTTGGTTCTGGAATCTTTCAACGTATCTCCATGTACATTTATCACATTGGACTTATGGATCAGTTCAAATCTGGGTTTAGTATTATCTATCCCGGTATAAATAGCTGTGGGGTAGTGATTAGTCAGTTCATCATATAAATCGACGGTATCTCCTTGCCAGTTCTGAGGTGTACGATATATTCCTACACTACCACTTTCAAGAGATCGTAATCCAACCCATTTATAAAAACCGTTTCCAGTTTCAAAACCCACTTCTTCGCAGATAGCTTCCGGATTGATACTGACTTCCTGTGACAGAGCACACCAGGATAAAATCCATAGAAATCCTACTAGGAAAAATCTCATAAAACTTTTATTTTCTCTAAATACTGTGAAACAGGGTTATACACCACAATGACTCCCTGACCATTGATTGGCATTTCTGCACTACTTCTTAAAAAATTATCACGGAAATGTATATTTCCGGAAAGTGAATAGAAATCAAGTCTCAGATCTTCGTTCGAAATATTCTTTATTACGTTGCCGGATCCGGTTTGAAGAAGCACAATCCGCTGAAATATACCCTGACTGGGTTGCAGGAATCCTGTACCGGTTACCAGTGAGCTAGAAGCAGATACCTGACCGACAATGACTCCTTCCCGTTTAATGATGATGGTTACATACCGGATCAGTTCTTTCATGTCTCTGGCAGAAAGGAACATTCCCACTCTCTCGGCGCCGCCAGTCCAGTAATCATTTGATGAAGTAAATACTTTCCAACCTTCAATTCCGGAGTGTTCATAATCAAAGTCTGTTAAATCTTGATACACCTTGATATCGCCCAGGTTTTCTTCTGTTCCGATAAGGATATACAGGCTGTCGGTAGGGTATACAGGACCTTTAATAAAAAACGTATCAATATACACACCCCATTCATCTACATGGTACTCAAGTATATTTTCCTGCTGAGCCTTGCCTGTCAATGCAAACACCATGAGCGCGATAATTGCTATTGCTTTTTTCATTGTATGTAATTTCTATTATTTAAGATCTGTTTTTATATATAATGCACAATTATTTACCTTCTATCCCCTACCTTTCCTCACATTCAATAATATCCTTGCTGATTTTCAGGACACTTTTCTTTGTCACTTTGATCGACTTGCGTCCGGTATGCGCTTCCTGCTCACTGAGCACGGAGCCGCCATGCTCTCTCCAGCTAAAATGGTCATCGTTGCAGTCGCCGTAGGTATAGTCTTCAAAGCCATCGAAGCCAGACTCCCGGTATTGTGAGTTGTTGGAAGTAGCCACCGCCAGATTGCGGCCGTAGCCAAACTGTGCCATGGAGTAACGGCCGAGCGCGTCCTTGTTCTCGATTTCCATACCGACCGGGTTGTAGTTCATAATCTCGGTCACGTACTGCCAGCGGGTAAGCTCTTCCTCACCCGGAGCGTTCATACGGCCGGAGGCATAGGTCCAGAACGCACGGAACTCATCGGTAAAGTAGCCGTCGGTCCGTACATCCAGGTTATTGTTGAGCCTGGTCTGTTTCCGTTCGGTCATATAGGTATGATTTTTCCACGGGCGCAGGCTTCCCCGGCGGCCCTGCACAAATGGATTGGCATTGGCAAAATCAGTATCCTGTCCACAGTTGCAGACAGCTCTCCATACAAACTTGAATTCGGTGGCTGCCGCGTTGAGCACTCTGGTAAACTGCAGACGGCTGCCATCGCGCATGGGATCATCCATACAGCTGATAGTACCTATCGGAGTCATGGGCAGGTTGCGGGCGCCGGAGCGCACAATCTTCATCCGGGTAATACCACTGATCTCCCTGCCCTTGTCATCGACAATACGGTTCCGCACGGCATCGTAATACCCGAGTCCGGTTCCGGCTGACGTACGGCACAGAAGCTCGTCGCCGTCTCTGAGGTGTGCGCCAATGGCTTCCGGCGATCCGGTGTTGAAGACGATGCCTTCGTTGATATAGGCAGGATCCATGGAAGGATAGGCCCAGTAAGCGGGATAGGTAAAGTTCCAGATCGGATCATGAAACTCGTTTTCCACTCTGGTCAGCAGCACCTCTCCGGTCTCTTTGTCCCAGGCCAGATTATGTGTAGTAATCGTCTGCCCGTTGTCCGTAGCCACGGTACGTTCTAATATACCATAACGGTTGACCACCTTGGTAGTAACCAGAGAGCGGAACTCAATGGCCTCCGCATTGAACGTAGGCAGCGGAAAAGGTACCACGATCGGAATAATCGGGAATATACCCTTTACGTTGAAGTCAAGCCCGCCGCCGGCTGTCACGGATTTGTAAAACTTGGAATCATGTATCACATCGATTTCCGTACCCATTTGCGCCGCCTCGGTTTCTGCCTCGATTGTCAGCTGACTGGGATTGATGTAGCGTACCTTATTGTCAAGCGTGCCGTTGGCCAGCCGCTTATAGTGATATTCTACCGCCGATATGGGTCGGATCTTATCGCTGCCGTCGGCAGGAGCGTCCGGCATCACCATTTTGGATTTTTCCTTGCCATGCATATCGTTGAGCTCTATCTGATAGCCCTGCGTGCAGGTGACCAGATCGTTGGAGCCGAGCTTGAGAAAATTAAGTATCAGATTGGGTTTGTCCCGCTTGTGTACCAGATCAGTTTGTCTGGTAATGGTCGGAAAATCCCGTGCTGTATAAAACTCCTGCACCACAAAGCCGGTACCATTGCCTTTCAGATTTTTTACATCATAAGAGCCTCCTGCTATCCGGACCGGTGTAGTCACTACCCGGCTATAGCCCACTGTAGGTGCCGGGAAAAACATTTCGCCGAAAGGCTCTTCCAGATAAAACTCCCGGCTTGGCGCCAGAGGCACTTTCTTGACGGTATACACCGGTCTGCGGAAAGGATTTTCATCGTTGCCTACCATAGGTTCCCAGGCCGCTACACCAGAGCTGACCGGCTTGCCGTCCACATTCTTTTCCGTAAGGACATAATCATATTTCTGTCCGTAAAACGCGGCTTCTTTCGCCCCGCCGGTTTCTTTCCGGGAAGTCATCAGATTCCAGTTATCAGCCATCACAATGGCTCTGACACGGTGTCCTCCACCGTATTTTATCCTGTCACGGTCATTGAGACGTACAAAGGACTCCTCAGGTACTATGGTATCGCTATTGCCCCGGATCGCCATGACATTGGCAAATCCGGTAAAAAATGTCAGAATATCGTCGATCTGCCCCAGCAGGGTTTTTACAATGCCCAGTACACTGAGCGAATCGGCATCCTTGAGATCCTTGAGCTCTCTGGGCAGATAAAGCTTGGCATACATCCAGCCATTGCGGGCAATAGGATGCACATCACGGGGCCTGGCCCCGTCTGTCCGGTCTTCTTTGAGCTTTATGACCGCTATATCATAGTATCCGGCCGCTACCGTATCGGACCGTGCTGCCTGCGACTGGCCTATATCAATCTCGGTATAGCCGGGCACATACTCCTTGTATTCGCCTACCCTGCTGGCGACATTGATTACATTGAGCTTTGCCTTGTAGTACATCAGATCCATATCAGCCAGATACTGCCTGCGGATAATCTCATTGGCCTCAGCCTGACTCGTTGCCTTGAACCGCTCATCGAGCCGTACATGCAGATACAGATTGCCGGTAATATTGCCAGGACCGTTGTATATTTTATTGCTACGTGTACCTCCGGCGCTGATGCTTAGTCCCAGCACCCTGAACATGCGAGCCGCCCGCTTATCCTGTACCCAGGCATAGTCATCGCTCTCATAGTGTACCCGTATGGTGCCACCGGTAGGCGTATCGATAGAGGTAAGCGCGTAGACAGCGCTGTACCGGTCGACCGTATCCTTGACCTGGTCCGTGTAGGGAAAGGCTTCGTTGCGCATAGCGCCCGCCTGCTGCTTTTTGTAATTGCCCCAGCGATCGTATTCTTTCAGCTGATAGACCGGATTATTATCCGGTATGCCGTCAAAATCGGTATCGGCATAGTGGAACACATAGGGATTGAGCATGCCTTTGCCGGAGCTGCCATAGGTAAACCATACTTTACGAAGTGTCAGCTTGCCTTTGCCCGGATGGCCCGGATAATAGGAAGGAGCTGACGCGCTGCTATTGGGCGTATTGGGACAAAGGGTATAATCATAATCAAAGTGAACGGTCTTGAGCGGTATACGCTGCCCGTTGAGCAGATCAGCCTTGGCAAACAAGCGAATTTTATCCAGCTTATACAGGGTATTCTGATCTGTTTTGCTCAGCCCTCCGCGGTCATTTTTGACTCCGTGTCCGTCCTGACGCTTCGACAGCTGAAACTCGGCCACATGCGTGCGGGTTTCGATAGAGTGCAGGTACCATATTTCTTTTTCTCCATACAGGTAGTTGGCCTTGTCATCGTTGGTTTTGCTCTCCATGGCATCGGTAAACGAAGCCATGCCCTCCTGATAAGGAGTGCGCCACTGGAAAGCAGAAGAAGTACGGACATAGTTGAATTTGGTGTAATTGCCCAGGTCTCCGTCAGAAGGCCCGGGAATACCATCACTATCCACATAATCGGATGAAAGGATAGCCGTAAGCAGGTAGGATGTGGCATAAGGAGATGTTTCTACCTTGTTAAAGCTATGATCCAGTCCACTTTTGTTACCTTCCGAAGCTTCGGTCGGGGTATAAGTCACCAGTCCGGTCTGCCTTGCCTGCTCACGATTGGAGGTAGCCACAGAAAAAGTAACTTCTTCCTGCTTTGAGTTATATACGGGTATCCCATAATGATAGCGGGCTCCGGAATTGTCCGTAACACGGATCTCGGTGATATGATGTCCTTTCCTGTGCTGGTCAACGCGAGGCAGCTCCTCGTACTGATAAGAAAAAATCTGGCTGGACGAAGTTGGAATATTCTTTTTCTGAAAACCCGTCTTATGATTGCGGATGGGCTGCACCGCCTCCGCAAGGGTATTGTCACGGCCTTCACTGAGCTTTGCCACTCCGGATTCTGCGGCTGTGATATAGGTAAACTGGTTGTTTCGCTTGCGGCGATGGGTACGGCGGTTTTCCGGTCCGGTCACAACGCGACCGATATTTTCAGAACGGTAAGGGACAAGTGTTCCGTCCAGCACTCCCTGACTGCCGATCAGATTGTAGGTATAGGGTACGGCACCTTTCTGTACATTGCTGACAAAAACTCCGTCAGTTTCCGGTGCAGGCTCCCCGACTCTCCTGAAGTATACCCGCTCCTGATTTGAATTGACCACCTGGGCCGGATTCTGAAACTGCTGGATACGGTCATTGCTCCAGCGGGAAGAAATAGTTCCCACATTGTTGTATTTGAGATCGACATTGACCTTGACCGATGGTGCAGCGCCCGCGCCAAGCCCGACACCCAGCTCCCCGATATGATTTTGCTCCGTATTGACCGGATCACCTACATGCCCGACATCTCCTCTGAACAAACGATAGGTACCGCCTACCCCCTGTCCGGATACACTGTAAATATCATAGGTATGGGCTGTAACCCCCAGATTTTTGGTCGCATCATTGAACCCGTTATTGTCTTTTTCCCGGTTAAAATCATACATGGCCTGATCATTTCCACCGTCAAGTCCCTCATACATATACCCGTAAGCCGGACTGGTTTTTCTTGCATCCTGCAGAAACTGTCCGCTGTAGTATCCGCCTATTCCGATCAGCCCCTGTTCCAGAGCCGGATTAGTAAGCTCAGCGCTCAGCGAAACTGTGGCGTTGACATTGACACGGTCATGACTAACGGAGGGCGTATAGGTCGGATAGGCAAAACCCAGAAAACCTCCTATATTTCCTGAAGAGTGCCTTCGGCTTTTTCCTTCCGCATTTTTGCTGGTAGTATACCCTGAAGCTGCAAGTGTCATACCTTTGAGCCCCTCTCTGGTGCTGAAAGGAAAGCTTAGGGTGGCGTTAAGGCTGGTTTCCAGATTTTGCTTATCCTGCTTGGGGCCCAAACCCACTGAAGGGGTGATGGAAGCCCCACCCTCTGAATCCAGGCCGATATTGGCACCAAGACCGATTTTGTAATTGGAGCTGCTGCTAATCGGCAGATCTATAGAAGGCCTGACACCCATTGAGAAACCAAAGCCGTTGTAATTATTGTAATAAAGGCTCATATTGGCCGCTGCTCCGGCTTTAAATCCCCATATTTCCAGCTTGGCAGGATTAAAGGAAAAATTAAGCCCGAATGTCTGATTGGGTTTGACAGTATAGGTAGTTGTGACCGGATCTCCCGCAAAATCATCGGGGATACCACGCACGCTGCGGTTGACGGCCCCCACATTGAGGTTCCAGCCTAGGCCCACCCAGCTTGATTCCTGGTCGGGCGTAATGCCTGCGGCATAGTTGATATTGATCGGATAGCCACCCACATCCAGCAAAGGGATATTGTAGCTGAAATCACCTGTAAAAGGATCCACCATATTGTCCATGCCCGCAGGAGCAAACTGCTGGGTCTCCGGCTGCGAAGGTCCGGAGGTAAGCGCATAGGACGGTGTCGGAAACAATCCCGGAAGGATTGTCATCAGTAAAAACAAGGCGATCGCACGGCCGTATCGTCGTATAGATGCTAACATGCCTGACTATATTTTAAGGTTGGGTAAGTTCTTTATATCATCGCCGGTAAGACGCAATACCGCGTCTTCCAGCCCCGTTTTCTCTCCTCTGAAGCGCAGCTCGATCCAGTCCCGGAACGAGGATGCAGGTACCAGCACCAGCATTTTGCCCGGCTGATTGAGAAGCACCGGAGGAAATACTTCCACAATTGTATTGTATACCACACCGGAACCTGTCTCTACCAGCAGAGACTCACGAATCCCGGCCGCCAGCCGCTCCTTGTCTCCGGATGCTTTATTGACACTGATTTTCTTGTCGAGCCAGGACAGCTCAAAATACAGATACCCGCTTTTGGACTCCTGTTGCGAGAGCGTTTCGCCGGCCATGGCCGCCTCCAGTACCTGCGGTCTGTACAGCAGAGACACCTTAAGATCCTGATTCCCGGATTCGGTATACGTCATACCTGACTGGTCATACAGCCAGGCCATATATTCATTGATTGTAAGACTGTCCGGCACGGATGCTTTTTCTACGGCATATGCTCCTGCGGAAGTCACAGAAGCACTCTGCTCATAGGAGGCAACATCAGAAACAAAAGACTTACCTGACTGATCGGAAGACGAAGTGGTACATCCTGCCAAAATAAAAACAAAAAGCACATACCGAAATAATCGTATGTATGCATGGATAAAACAGGGAATAGCTATCCCGTACATATTAACTATTGTTTATAAAACACACTATCGATGTGCTTCTGATAAAACATACAATTACATGAAATACAAAAGATACGATTACAATGTATTCTTAAAAATTGCCAAAGCAATCAAAAAACACGAGATTAAGCCTGAATAAAGGCTGATAAAAATTAACGGATCAAAACTAAAGAATTAATTATTTATTCAAAATATGGATTATCCACAATTAAAAATCAAGCCGTGATTAATTGACATAAAATCATCAATTAATACATATGTAAATAACACATTTCAGATAAAAAATTGCACAGCAAATATATACATGTCCGGCTGGTCAACCTTTTTTCGAAATATAACCACAAAAATACACATGTAATATTTTAATACATTTTAAATAATAATAGTATATAATTTCGGATACTCACTTCACTATGCATTGACTGGCATTTTTCTTTAATCATTCAAAGAAAGTGGTTTAAAACCCGAAGCTCAAAAATATCGATGCAACAGCCGGCAGGAACTGAGTTTGTCGAAGCCTGAAACACTCTGTTGGAAAGAAGCAAAAAGATGAATGTTTATCGCACAGTGGTCAGTGAAGCTTATCCTGTAAAATTTATGTATTTTTACAGAACGCAATGAGAGCAAAGAATTCCTTCTTCCGGTTTAAGCAGTTTGCCATACAGCAGGCGCAGTCCGCCATGAAAGTGTGTACTGACTCCTGCCTGCTGGGTGCAACGGCCAGTCCTCCCCTGCACGGCTCCATACTGGATATCGGTACAGGTACAGGCCTGCTCTCCCTTATGCTGGCACAAAAAACAGATACGGCAGCTATTACGGCTATAGAGATAGACGCCGGAGCCTCACAGGAAGCCGGAGCTAATTTTTCCGAATCTCCCTGGTCCGGGCGATTGCAGGTCCTGCATACCTCATTTCAGGATTATGTCACAACATGCAACGCGCGTTTTGATTTTATTATCAGCAATCCGCCGTTTTTTGAGGATAATCTTCTCTCGGGCAATCATCATAAGGACCTGGCATTGCATAGTACCGCGCTCTCCCTGGCAGAGCTTGCGTCAGGAGTAGCTGCGTTGCTGTCATCCCATGGCTGCTTTACCTATATGCTGCCCGTATATGAATCTTCCGTACTGCTCGGACATCTGGAACAATACGGTATTTTTGCCCACCGGATCGATACGGTATTTCACAGAGAAGGAAACAAACCGCTGCGGGACATAGTCCACTGCGGCTTTTCAAACAAAGAAGCAAAGCGGGACTCGATCATCATCAGGGATTCGCAAAATCAGTATACTGAGAAATTCAGGGAATTGCTGGCGCCCTATTACCTGATTTTCTAAGGATATCGCCTTCGGGAACCTCAGCCGTCAATAGTCAGCCTCCGGGCTACTCTGTCCGTTCTTCAAAGCGTATACCCAGTGTTTCCAGCTCCTGCAGGATCGGCTCATACAGTTCTCCGGCTACAGGAATCTGCACTCCTCTCAATGACAGCTTTCCTTCCAGCAGCAGACGACAGGCTATAGCCAGCGGCAAACCCACCGTACGGGACATAGCAGAGTGCCGGTCATCGCCGCAGACTACCAGGGAACTATGCTTTGTATAGGCGGATTCTCCGTTTTCTACCCCAAACTGATGCTGCATGACAATCATATCTCTGTCTCCCGGTTCTGTTTTCCATACCTCTTCAAACAATGCCTGAAGGAGCACAGCCGGAGTAGCCGAGGGCACACCTGTTTTACGGTCCGAAAACAGTCCGCTTTCATCAATCAGACGCATAACTCCCGGTTTGTCCTCCAGCTGCAGACAACGGATAAAGCGCTCTCTGACGCTTCCTTTGCCTTCCGGCAGAAAAGCTTCGGCAAATTCTGCCCAGGTAAGCTCTTCGGAGTCGTTGAGCGTAAAAGCATCGCTGGTCATCCCCAATTGGACAAAACAATTCCAGGCTTCACAAAAAGGCGCTTTCCGCAGTGTGCCCCTGATAAAGGTATCAATCGTATCCAGTCCGTAGAGCGGCGGATAATGCAGTGAATCTCTGTTCATATAACCTTCGAACATACCATGTCCTTCCACATTGACCTCTACGGTGTTGCCAAACAGGCGATGATAGGGAAGATACTTGACCCGTCCGTTTTCCAGCCAGGTAGCCGTGCCCTGACCGGCCAGAATGACATTGCGGGGATTCCAGGTAATTTTATAGTGCCAGCTGTTGGTATCAGACCCGGGCGATACCAGCCCACCTGTATAGGACCGGAAGGCTCTGAGCTTTTCTCCTTTCTGCCGGATAGCATCGATCTCCTTCATCGCGGACATATGATCGATACCGGGATCCAGACCGGTTTCCATTAAAAAAAGTAAATCTTTTTCCCTGGCTTCCGCATCCATCGCTCTGATCTCTTCCGACACATAGGACGCCGTCATAAAATGCTTTTTCTGAACAAGGCAGCTTCCGGCAATTTCTGCGTGCATAAAGGGGGGAAGCATAGAAATAACCACATCCGCCTCTCCTACCAGCCTGTTTCTTTTCTGTGCGTCATTCAGATCAAATTCGGCAATTTCTACCCGGCTGTTGCCTCTGAGCCAACCCAGCCCGGAACCAGCCACTTTGTCTGCAATAGTAATATGCCAGTCCGACTGAGCAGCCTGTGCAGTCAGATAATCAATAAGAGCTGCAGACGAGCGCCCTGCACCAAAAATCACAATTTTTTTCACTCCCTGTCAGTTTTTGTTCTCTGAATGTAATACAAATTCATGTAAATTTGTTCTATATAGCATGATACGGAAAAACACTATTCAGATACAAAAAACAGCCAGGTATTTTACACTTGGTGAGCCGGGTGAAGCAATACGGAATGTCTGGATTGTATGCCACGGATACGGACAGCTGGCCGAATATTTTATCCGGAAATTTGAAATTATTTCTGACAGTGAAACACTTATCATTGCTCCCGAAGCCCTGCACCGCTTTTACCTTCAGGGATTCAGCGGGCGTACCGGAGCCTCCTGGATGACCAAAACAGATCGGGAGGACGATATCAGCGATTATAGCAACTTTCTGACTTCTCTCTATACGCAGCTCGGACAGCAGATCGACTGGCGCTCCGTAAAGCTGAACGTGCTGGGCTTCTCCCAGGGAGTAGCCACGGTATGCCGCTGGCTGGCCGGGAGTGATATACCGGTATCCCGGATCATACTCTGGGCAGGCGTATTTCCACCGGATCTCAACCATGACTTTGAGTTCAGCATACGCCGGTTTCTGACCAAAGACATCACCATTGTATATGGCAGACAGGATCCTTTTCTGAAAGAAGAACATATGGTGCGCATGGAGGAAATGAAGCTTCTCAAACCAGACCTCAGAGTAATTACCTTTGAGGGCGTACATGATATAGATCCGATCACACTGAAAAATATCTGCGATGGCAAGCTCATTGGATGAAGCGCTGGAATATGATTTCTTTCAGGAAGAAATGGAAAAGCTGCTTCGCCGCTATTGCAGGGAGCACGATTGCTCATCGCTTGACGAACATATTCTGCATGTATTTATAGAATTTGCCTCATTCAACCGCTTTGTCGAAAACAGGGAAGCCCTCAGCTCTGCCCTGCTGGATGAGTTTACTGTATGGCTGCACGGATATAATCCGCAGTTACCGGCCGAAACCGCAAACCTGGTTGCCTCCGGCTTTGTTTCCTATGTCAGATCTTCTTAACAACCGATATAATCATGAAATATACAGCTCTTTTGGCCACGTTGCTTTTTATTCTTTTTGCGCTGGTTCAGCTCAATGATCCCGATCCGTATATATGGATTCCGTTTTATCTTGTGCCGGCAGCAATAAGCTTTATGGTTTCCCGCGGCCGCTATCCGTTTTTTCTGATCATTCCGCTGGCCCTGCTCTATCTGGGCTTTTCGCTGTATACCTTTCCGCCTTCCCTGACCCGGTGGATCAGCGATGAGCTCAGCAATCAGTCCATGTCCATGAAAACCATGTCCATGGAAGAAGCTCGTGAAAGTCTGGGCTCTATGATATGCTTTCTGTTTCTTGCCATCTATTCGGTCTACTTCTATGTCACTAAAAAAATAAGAATCAGCCAATAAGCCAGACTCTGTACCGTTTATCAGAAAGCTTAGTTGACTAATTACTTTATAATACATACATTTGACCGACTGACCCGATGAATAATGCTTTCTAAAAAAGCCAAATACGCTATTAACGCGCTGGTAAATCTGGCAAGAAAATACGATCAGGGCCCTATCCTGATCAGTGCAATTGCGGAAGAGGAGAAAATCCCGAAAAAATTTCTTGAAGCGATCCTTCTGGATCTGCGCAATGCCGGTATCCTGAACAGCAAAAAAGGCAAAGGCGGCGGCTATTACCTGATCAAACCACCCGGCGAGGTAAACCTCGCCACCATAGTACGGCTGTTTGACGGAGCGATAGCGCTGCTGCCCTGCGTAAGCTACAAATACTATGAACGCTGCGATGAATGTAAAGACGAAGAATCCTGTGGTATCCGAAACATCTTCATGGAAGTAAAAGAAGAAACAGTAAATCTTCTGAAGAAAAATACGCTGGCAGATATTGTTTCATTTGAACAGTCCAGGGAATCGTTAAAGGCGCCGCCTGAAGAGACTTCCTCCAAAACCAGAAAATAACACCGTAGCCGGTGTTATTTTTTTTGTCCGGCGCCAATACTTTCGGCTGTTTCTTCTGCCAGCAGATTCAGCAGGTTCCGCAAATCCTCATGCGACTCTATGTTATAGCGGGCATTGGTCGGTGAAAATCCGACCTTGATGGTATAGGCCGATTCCGGCATCACCTGAAAAGTATCTTCATCCGTCCAGTCATCCCCCACGGCCATAATAAAATCATATTCTTCCTGCAGCCATTTGAGGGCGGCACGCCCCTTGTTGATCTCCGAATTTTTGATCTCTACAACCTTATTGCCTTCCAGAATCCGGATATTGCTGTTGGTAAGCATGATCTGCAGATGGTTGATCAGCTCACGGGAACGAAGCTCTCCGAAAGCAATATCTGCTTTTCTGAAATGCCAGACCAGCGAATAGTCTTTGTGCTCTATAAAGGATCCCGGAGTACGGTCTACATACATCTCCAGTATGGGCTTGATCTCTCCTTTCCATTCATCCGTGATATAGTCAAACAGGCTCCAGTAAGGCCGGTTTTCTTTCAGCCATACGCCGTGCTCGGCAATCATATCGGCCCGGAGATGTCCCAGCCACTGATCCAGCGATTCCTTGTCCCGGCCACTGACAATGACAACCGTATTGTCTTCATCACTGCATATTTTATCGAGAATATCCAGCAGCTGACTGTCGGGACGTACTTTTTCCGGATCCTTGTTGAAAGGCATCAGCGTACCGTCATAATCCAGAAAAAGAATCCGCTTCCTGGCATTTTTATAATGCTGTACCATACCGGTCTGCAAAGAGCGTGTAAAACGCTTTACTTCCAGCTCGCCCTGACGCTCTTTGGTACTGTCGAGCCGCTTCATGAACAGCTGTACCCAGTTGTGTATATCATAACGCCGCACAATATGCTGCAGCTCCTCGATACGCCTGTGCTGCTCATCTTCCGGCATAATACAGGCCTGATAGAGCGCATAGACCATTTCATTAATATCAAACGGATTGATGATCAACGCCTCTGACAGCTCTTTGGATGCACCAGCCATCTCACTCAGTATCAGCACTCCGTTTTTGTCCGTCTTGCTGGCGATAAACTCCTTGCAGACCAGATTCATACCATCTCTCAAAGGAGTGACCAGCGCAATATCGGACATGGTATAAAAAGCAACAATGGTATGAAAAGGAAATCCCCTGTAAAAATAATGAATCGGCATCCAGGTCAGGTTGCCGTATTTACCGTTAATCCTTCCGACCAGCTCATCGATTTCATTTTTCAGTTTCCGGTAGAGATCCACCTGATCCCTGGACGGCACCACCACCATCACGAGCGATACCTGCTCTCGATACTCCGGATACTGCTCCAGAAACAGATCAAAAGCTCTCAGCCGTTCCGGAATCCCCTTGGAATAATCCAGACGGTCAATGGATATGATCAGCTTTTTATTGCCCAGATAATGCTTATAGTTTTCTACTTCTTCAATGACTTTTTCCGAGCCCAGCTCATTGACAAATTTTTCGTAGTCAATTCCCATCGGGAAAGAGTCGATCTGGACCACCCGGTGCTTGACCCTGATCTGCCCCATTTTATTATCGAGACCTATAATCCGGCTGGCTGCACTCAGAAAGTGACGTACATCATCAAAGGTATGAAACCCGATCAGGTCGGCGCCTACCATCCCGTTGAGCAGCTCTCTTCGCCAGGGCAGTATCCGGAATATTTCATAGCTGGGAAAAGGTATATGCTGGAAAAACCCTATGGTAGCGTTAGGAAGCTCATCCCTGATCAGCTTGGGCAACAGCAGAAGCTGATAGTCATGAATCCATATAAGATCATCCGGTTCGGCAAGCTCCAGTACCGCCCGGGCAAACTCGTCGTTGACTTTTTTATAGGAATCCCAGAAAGACTCCTGAATCTGTGCATATTTTGGTACATAATGAAACAAAGGCCACAAGGTCGAGTTGCTGAAACCCTCGTAAAAAAGCTCAATATCCTCCTGCGTAAGATATACGGGGGCCATATTTTCTTTTTTAAGCTCGCAGACTACCTCTTTTTCTTCTTCCTCACTCTCCAGATAGATACCAGGCCAGCCGATCCAGATATTATCGCCCTGCTTGTAAATAGAACCTAAACCAGTGGCCAGACCACCGGCACTGGGCTTATACTCCAACTCATTGTCCTGATTGCGGGATATACTGACTGGTAAACGGTTTGATACAATAATGGTCTTTGACATGCAAAAAATGGTTTAAAATTACCTTTACCTATCCATACAATGAAACAAAATATATGGTAATAACCTAATATTTGTGTGTTAGTTTTTGCAACCTGAATAAAAAAAATCGCTATTTTACACTGGATTTGAAGCATTTTTACACATTATTAAAGTCTAATGAAGCATTTTTTTCTTCCGGTTCTGCTGGTTTCCTGTCTGCATGCAGGAATTGCTCAAAACGCTCTTTACAATCACGACTTTGAAAGCGGAGAAAGCGACTGGGAAATGTGGGGTGGTGCGCTTTCATCCGAAGCCCGCAGCGGTTCTTACAGTCTGCGTGTAACTACGGAAGAGGCGAAATGGACCGGTGCGCACCAGATCGTGCCTCTGCCGGACAAAGCCAGCCGTGCGGAGCTTTCAGGCTGGCTTCGCACCCTGGATGTGGTAAAAGGAAAGCAAGCATGGGAAATGGCCAGGATTACACTTGAGTTTCTAAATACCTCTATGGAACTGACCGGCGGCTATCAGCTGGTAACCGGAGAAGCTCAGGGTACCACAGACTGGACCTACTTTCGCAGGGAATACAAAGTACCTGAGGGAGCTGCTTATGTCAAGGTACTGACGGTCATAGGCAATGCAACCGGTACGGCATGGTTTGATGATCTGTACCTTACTTTTCAGCATGAAGGAAAAAAACTTGGTCACGCTGCGCCGCCCAAAGGTCCGGCTGATCAGGGCAGCTGGTACCCGGTAGCCGTGCCTGCCGACGGAAGCGCCGCCCATTATGCTGACTGGTCCGGGCTTCTGGACACCCCGGCCGGTAAACACGGATTCCTGCGTGCTCAGGGCGACCGGCTGGTATTCGAAAACGGTACCGAAGCCCGATTCTGGGGCACAAACCTTACGGCCGGCTCCTGCTTTCCGGAACAGCCCCAGGCTGATACGCTGGCCAAAAGACTTGCCCGCATGGGAGTCAATCTGGTGCGCCTGCACCACATGGACGCACCATGGGCATTGCCCAATATATTCGGAAATCAGGCCGGAACCCGCGAGCTGTCCGCAGAATCCATGAAAAAGCTGGACTATCTGATCTGGCAGCTAAAGCAAAAAGGGATATACATATTTATGGATTTGCTGGTACATCGCCAGTTTTCCGCCACCGACGGGATCTATAGACAACAGCCGGACCTGGGCGGCAAGCAGGTAGCCTATTTCGATCCGGACCTGATCCGGCTTCAGAAAGAATATGCCCGGCAATTGTTTGACCACGTCAATCCGTACACCGGCATAGCTTACAAAAACGAACCGGCTGTTATCGCTTCCGAATTTATTAATGAATCATCCGTATTTGTACATTTTCAGGGTGATATACTGACTCCGGAATACCGGGCCATGCTGCAAAAGCAGTTTGAAAAAAAATATCCCGGAAAAAAGCTGGCCGAGCTGAAAATAGACTATTCTGCGGGCGGAAGCCGGCTGGACCGAAAAGGAATAGGCGGAAACCTTGACGAAACCATCGCTTTTTTGTCGGATGTGGAGAAAAAGTACTACAACGACATGTATCAGTATCTCCGAAAAAATGTAGGGGTGCGCTGCCTGCTCGCCGGAAGCAATTTTCCGATACCGATACTCGCCAATCAGTACAGCAACAGTCTTCTGGACATGATTATTACCAATGCCTACTGGGATCATCCGCAGGTATGGAAAATCAACGATGACTGGTCGCGTATTGTCTATGCCCCTATCAACAATACCTCCATGCTGCGTAATCCGGCCGGCAACGTGATCGGCAATACGGCCCGTTTCGCCTGGAAGGGTAAACCAATCATGATCACGGAATACAACTATTGCTATCCCAACGAATACCGGCTGGAAGGCGCACCCTTTATCGCTGCCTATGCCAGTCTGCAGGGTATGGACGCCCTTATGCAGTTTGAATTCGGGCTTAACACCCCGGGCTCTTCAGCGCTGACAAGCTTCAGCATGTCCGGGGATCCTGATCAGCTGGCACAGTGTGTGGTTGCCGCACCTCTGTTTCTCAACCGCTTTGTAAAAGAAGCGCCTGGCATAGCCGAGATTTCTGTCAGTCAGGAACAGCTCGGCAAGCTGCCCCTTTATGATGATTTTCTCGAAAAGAATTATTATCTTCCCTACATCACCCGGGTAGCCAAAGTATACGACAAAAACGGTACAATAACAGCGTATGCAGAGGATTCGGCATATTATAAAAAAGACAGCGGGCTTATCCTTAGTGAAACCGGAGAGCTGGAGCTGAATTACAAAAAAGGGATTTTCCGGATCAATACGCCTTATATACAGGGCATGGAAGGCAGTCTGAAAGATCAGCGCTGGGATTTTCCCTTTTTCAGCGCACAGATACAGAATGACTGGATCAGTCTGTTTGTCGTATCAGCCACCGGAAAGCCTTTGTCCGAGACGTCTTTCCTTTATCTGGTCGTAACGACTCCCGTAAAAATGACGGGACAAAAATACAACAGAAACCGGACCGGACTGCTCCAGCACGGTGAATTGCCGGTACTGGCCCAGCGGGCAGAAGGCAGTATAGAATTTAAATCCGGAGGCAAACAAATCCGGATAAAACCGATTTATTTATCTGGCGAACAAGTGACGCCGGTTGCTTTAACGACAGCGGAGGGCAAGGCCCTCTTTGATCTGTCTCGGGGCAATACATTTGTTTATGAAGTTTATGTAGAATGACAGAATAAAAAGCGTTTTCATGGATTCCAAAAAGGTCAGAGATATTCTTTCCATATTCTATGAAGGATACTTTGAAGAATTTTCAAGGATTGGAAATGATATTAACTTCAAGATAGAATGCGCCTATCTTGCAGACATGCTGATTCCCGGTTCAAAGCATTTTTACGGGACGTTAAAAAATGTATCCGAATTTTACTTTATCCCCTGGGACGAAGAGTCCAACCGGATCTGTGATCTCAGGCTGATCGAAAGCTTCAAGCCTGATATGCTCGGCGCAGAATACCTGTACGACAAGGTCAAGATCTATTCCAACTGTTCTCATACCTACTCCGGCGGCAATCTGTACCTCACAGCTGATGAGGTCAAAATCTATGATGAAAACTTTGAACGAATGAACTTTGATGTGCTGCATGAGCTGGCAGACAAGTACTGGGATATGGCCAATAAGTTTTAGAGGGAATCGTCAGAAGCCAGGTAGTATACATCCAGATCGTTTTGGTCCGGACATAATTCGTAATCATTCAGACCGATAAAACCTCTGGTAGAGAGCTCATGCTCTATCAGATCAGCATTTAAAAAAATCCGGTCCTGTACTTTTTCCCAAACCGTTCGGACCGGCAAAAAACCTTAACCGAGGCCCGCTCACCGTTACTTAAGCTTTAGAACCATCCCTTTTTTCAGTCCGGAAAGATCAATTCCGGTTCAGGCAATGATTTTATAACTCTTTCCGTATTATCCGGACTAACGGCCACCACTTTCCTGTCCTTAATAATCGTATACGTCAGGCCAGCGCAACAGATGATCGTATTGCTTTTGACGAAGCGATTTTTGCAACCTCCATTAATTTTCTGTTTTCCTTTTTATGAAAAATACACAATTTTTATATAATACGGCAAAACTCCACTCCCTGCTATTTGCGCTCTCCGATCGTAGTATAGCTAACCGGACTGCTGTAGCATAAATTTCCGACCGAGCTCATGATCAATGACAGCCATCAGACAGAACAAGCCGGCCCCGTTCCGCGACAATTCAGCTCAGCTCCTTCAGCGCTTCGGGAAACGCTCTTTCCTGCCATGCTAACCTCTACTCAAAGGCCACCTCAAATTTTTTCCCGGTTTCGATCAGATCCTTTATGACCGGTTCCAGCAAAGGGATGCCCTCTTCGATTCGCTGCGCCTGAATAATCCGTTCCTGATCGCCCGGAATCTCAACACGCTCCTGCCCCGGTACCGGTGTAGCCGAACGGAAACGTCTTATCCATTTGTCCATATGAAACAGAAAATCTTCTTTGGGACGGAAAGCATCTACCCGCATGGCGCCAAAGAAATGCCCCAGTCCTTCGCCTACCGGATCCGGCGCCAGAGGCAGAAAGCTGACAAACGGCGGCGCCCAGGGACCATAATTGGCTCCGGACAATACCGCGGAAAATATATCAACAATAGCCCCAAGACAATAACCTTTGTGGCTTCCGTGCTCTCTGTCTCCGCCCAACGGCAACAATGCGCCACCGCTCTTCAGTGCATGGGCATCGGTCGTAAAATACCCTTCTTTGTCCTGAATCCAGCCCTCAGGAGCATCCTGGTCCTTGCGCTGCAATATTTCCAGCTTGCCATTGGCAGCCGTTGTTGTAGCAAAATCCGCGACAAAAGGCGGCTCCTCTCCTGCCGGAATAGCTACCGCTATGGGATTGGTTCCCAGCATGCGTTCCAGCGAAAACGTAGGCGCTACCAGCGGACTGGCATTGGTCATGGCAATACCGATCATATCGGAGGTCAGCGCTTTCATGGCATGATAGCCCGCTATACCATAATGATTGGAGTTTTTGACCGATACCCAGCCTGTTCCCACGCTGGAAGCTTTTTCGATGGTAATCTCCATAGCCCGGGGACCCACCACAAGGCCAAGCCCGGCATCTCCGTCTACTACGGCTGTGCTGGGAGTCTGATGTACAATCCGTATATCCGGCCGGGTATTGATACGACCTGCTTCCCACAGACGTACATATCCGCTCAGTCGTGCTACTCCGTGTGAGTCCACTCCCCGCAAATCTGCCGACAAAAGCGTTGTGGCAGCCAGATTCGCATCTGTTTCAGAACAGCCCATTCTGACAAATACCTCTCTGGAAAAATCCAGCAAATGATCGTAACTATACATTCTGATGTTAATATTTTTTTTTGCTTTTAATCGTTTGAAGTATAAATTTCAAGTGTCTTTTATTCGAACAAAACTCCGATAATTCGGACAAACATACAAATATGATAAAAAGCATCTGTTTTTTTACTGTGATTTTATTGCTTGCTCACGTTGCCTCCGGACAGGAAAAGACACTTCGGCCCGAGCTCAAGACAGCTACTGTATTTCTGCATCAGGCCCAGCTGAGCTCAGAAGCATCCGCAAGCATTGAGGCCGGTGTGAGCGAGCTTCTTTTTGAAGCATTGCCCAAGGGTATCGATCCCCGGAGCATACAGGTATCCGGCAAAGGAAATTTCACTATACTGGGCGTATCCTACGAAGAAAACTATCAGCAGCCCATACAGCCAACCAAAGAATATCTGCGGCTGGAAGACTCGCTGAAGTTTTATGAATTTCAGCTCACCACCTTCAAAAACTTTGAAGAAATCATGCAAAAGGAGGAGCAGATGCTTATTTCCAACCAGGTCATAGGTGGAAAAAATGCTCCGCTGGACACAGATGATCTGGAGTATTTTGCTGAGTTTTTCCGTAAGCGCCTGCTTGATATACGCTTTCAGATTCTGAAAAACACACGGGATATCCAGATGATGACTGTCAATGTACAACGTATCAGGAATCAGCTTGCCGTCATGAAAAACGGAGCCGGACCGGCAGGCAGAATCAAGGTGGCAGTATCTGCCGCCACAAAAACAAACGCTTCTTTCGAACTGAATTATATTGTCGGTAATGCTTCCTGGCATCCGGTATATGATCTGCGTGTCCGGGAGGTCGGCGAACCGGTCACGGTCGCCTGCAAAGCTATGGTCTACCAGTATACCGGCATAGAATGGAAAAATGTAAAGCTTACACTGTCAACTGCCAATCCTTCTGTAAGCGGACAAAAGCCGGAACTGAGTCCGTGGTATCTGTCCGTGTACCAGCCTGCGCCGCCACCTAAACCGGTTGCCGCACAGGCCAGAGAAAAACGCTTGAATAATGCTGTTTCTGCCATGGACGCGGAAGCCGAGGCTTTTACTATAGCTTCCTTTACCGCAACAACGGAAACTGCGCTGGCGGTGGAGTACTCTATTGGCATACCCTATTCGGTTCCTTCTTCGTCCAAAGGTCAGCTGGTGGATATTCAAAATCTGAATCTGAAGGCTGAATACAGACATTTTGCGGTTCCAAAGTTATCCGAATCGGCCTATCTGATTGCCCGTATCAGCGACTACGATGATAAAAATCTGCTGTCAGGCAAAGCCAATGTCTATTTTGAAGGCACCTATGTGGGCGAAACCTATCTCAATCTGAACACTACGGATGATACACTCCAGTTTGGTCTGGGAGTAGACAAAAATGTCATTGTAAAACGTGAAAATCTCAAAGAGTTCAGAAACAAGAAACTGCTTAGCTCTGCACGCAAGGAGGAATTTGCCTACCGCATCAGTGTACGTAACAGCAAGAAGCAGCCAATACAGATACTGATACAGGATCAGCTGCCGGTAAGCCAGGACAGCCAGATCAAGGTAGACGCACAGGATATAAGCGGAGCCAGGAAAACGGACGCTACCGGTCTGCTCGAATGGGAGAAAACCATACAGGGCGGGCAGACTGCAACGATCGATTTCCGGTACTCGGTGGAGTTTCCCAAAAACAAGCAGGTCACCGGGTTGCGATAAGCACTATAACAACTATATTTATTCTGTAAATCATGCACAGGATCCATGCATATTATCTGCTGACACTGCTTCTGCTTTGTCTGCTTGTCAGCCCTGAGGTACGGGCTCAGCAACCTTCAGATCGTTTCAACCCGGAGGCTCCGGATATGAACTATCTGATACAGCTGACAAATGATCGCATCAACTCATTCCGGCAGAAGAAAAAAATCGCAGCGCTCAGCCTTCATGACGATCTGAACGCTGCTGCCCTTCTCCATGCTGACTATCTGAAAAAGAAGGGCAAGCTGGATCATTTTCAGAATAAAGCACAGTTTCGTACACCGGTCGAACGGGTAGGTCATTACAACAGGGAATTCAAATCCATAGGCGAAAACGTTGCCTATGTATCAGTGGCAACTATTCAGATCCGGGGGAAAAGCGAAGAAATGATTTACAAAACCTGTCAGGAAATGACTGAGGAACTGGTCACCAACTGGCTGAAATCCAAACCGCATCTGAAAAACATCAGTGACAAGACCTATACGCACACCGGAATTGCTCTGGTTTATGATTCTGCCAAGTCCAGAATATACGCTGTACAGGTCTTCGCGGCCCGGTGAAATCGTTAAAAGGCAGATAGTGTAAAGTTTAAAGGCTAAAAGATCGTGGATACGGGGCAGGAATCGGGCTATGGTTGCCTGAGGTTCCCGAAGGCAAAAAGCTGCCGTAGGTCATCAGTGAAGCCCGTTCTCGTTTTTATATCGTTGGCATGAGGAGCACTGATTATTCTTAATTTAAATCAATCACCTGTACTTATGCACCTATCCTAACTGATTAACTATTATGTAGCATTATTCAGGCAGATTCAGCAGATAATCGATTACATCCCCCCCTACCATAAAAACAGCAGCGCTTATTTTAAACGGTTCGGATTTTTTCGCAGAAAATCTCCCCAGCCTTTGGCTGCTGTTGTACGGGTTTTTCCATTCTGAAAATGATGGCACACTGCCACGCCAAGAGCATCGGTCGCATCCAGAAATTCGGGATTTTCCTTAAATTGCAGCAACTGTCTGAGCATACCGGCTACCTGCTCTTTGGAAGCATTGCCATTGCCGGTTACAGAAAGCTTGACCTCTTTGGGAGCATATTCGACAATAGGTACCTCATGGCTGATCGCTGCTGCCATACATACCCCCTGAGCCCTGCCGAGCTTGAGCATGGACTGGACATTTTTGCCGAAAAAAGGAGCTTCGACGGCCATCTCATCAGGCATAAACTCCTCAATGAGCTGTGTCGTTCTCTCAAATATTTTGCTTAACTTCATGGCGTGGTTACTATATTTGCTCAGGTGTACTACGCCATACTGAACGAGAGTAAGCTTGCTTCCTTTCGCTTTAATGATACCATAGCCCATGACGGTCGTACCGGGATCCATACCCAGAATAATCTTTTCACCAATCGAAGTCAACATTGATGCAATTTAGTCAGATTATTTTTAAAAAAGCCGAATTGCGTCCATATACTTATCAGGCTGTCAAAGTACTCATTTTCCTGTTTCTTGCAGCCTATACAGTCTATACCCTGAATGACAAACCATACTGGAGCCTGCACTTTCTCAATGATTTACGTGAGGCCGTCTTCTCTGCTCCCGGGAAAGCCCTGCTTGTTGTCCTTCTGCTGCCCGCCAACTGGGGCCTGGAAGCGCTCAAATGGCAGACGATGGTGAAACGTTTTCACCCGCTAAGCTATACCGAAGCATACAAAGGAATTCTTACAGGAGTAGCCATGGGCTTTGCCACACCGCACGGACTGGGTGATTATTTCGGCCGTATTCTCCGGCTGCCTTACCGGGAGCGCAGCAGTCTCGTGGGCGCTGTATTTCTTACCCGTATGGCCCAGCTGGCTGTTACCGTGATTGCCGGCGGTCTGTCCCTTCTGTATTTCATCGGTGCCTATACCAGTTTCAGCTTCCGGTGGCTGTTTCTGCCGGTTATACCAGCGCTTGTCATACTGCTTGCTGCTCTGCTGGTCAGCCGCAACCGGCCCCTCCTGTACAATCTTGTACGACAGCCTTGGATACAGCGCTTTTTCGGCAGATTGCAGGAGCATTCATCCGGTGAGTTTATCCGTCTTGCCTTATTCTCTGTTCTGCGCTACGGAGTATTTACCCTGCAGTTTGTACTGCTGATACAGCTGTACAATATACCCGGTACCCTGCTGGTACAGCTGCTGGGAGTAAATCTGATCTTTCTGGCCAAATCCGTTATTCCGACCCTCTTTGATCTGGGTGTACGCGAATATGCCGCCTGGTATTTTTTCGCAGCGCTCGGGCTGGAAAATCCGCACATCGTACAGGCCAGCATTGTTCTGTGGCTGGTTAATGTGCTCAGCCCGTCGCTTATCGGAATGTTTCTTGTATTCGGCATCCGGTTTCGTCCCCGGCACGATCAGTAAATCAATCATATTATGGACTATCCTGTATTAAGCATTCTGCTGTATCTGCCGCTTCCGGCTTATATTCTTATGGTGGCCATCTTCTGGTTTCAATGGCACAGGCAGGGGCACCGGCAGCCATATCCGGAAACAGTGCCTGCCACTTTTCTGAGTGTGGTGGTAGCTGCCCGCAACGAAGCGCACACAATACCGGTCCTACTGCAAAAGCTTGAAAAGCAGCACTATCCGTCTCATCTGTATGAAATACTGGTCATTGATGATCATTCGGAAGATGATACTGCCATCATTGCCGAACAGCATATCCAGAATTCTTCACTCAGCCTGCGGCTGTTGCGGGCAGAGGGAACCGGAAAAAAATCAGCCCTGCGGCAGGGAATCCGGGAGGCAAAAGGAAAGCTTATTGTGACAACCGATGCAGATTGCATACCCGGTCCGTTCTGGCTGCAGCGTATCGAAGCGTTTTACCGGCAGCATAATCTCAGAATGGTGCTCGGACCAGTAGCCATTGAGCCTGGCAGCAGTCTTTTCGGACAGATGCAGAGCATTGAATTTGCCAGTCTTGTGGGCAGTGGTGCGGCGAGTCTGCAATTGGGCATCCCCTCCATGTGCAATGGCGCCAACCTGGCTTTTGACAAAGAGACTTTTCTTGCTGTGGGGGGCTATAGCGGCACAGACCATCTGGCATCGGGCGATGACGAGTTTCTCATGCACAAAATCGCACACCGCTATCCTGAAAGCGTACGATTTCTGTTTGACAGCGAAGCAGCCGTAAGCACCAGAGCACTTCCGCACTGGCATACATTTGTTCAGCAGCGATTGCGCTGGGCATCCAAATGGCCTCACTACCAGTCAGTCACACCCAGACTACTGGCTGGTTTTGTTTTTATTGCCAATCTGAGCTTTCTGCTGTTGCTGATCTCTGTCGTGTCCGGATTATTCAGCCCCGTCATCTTTTTAATTACGGCCTTTCTGAAATTCTTTGCAGAATTCGTATTTTTGAGAAAAATAGTAAAATTCTGTGGCCAAGCATTTAACACGCGCGCCTTTGCAGTACTTGAAATTTTTTATCCGATATATGTATCTTTTTTTGCGATTTACAGTAAACGTGGTAAATATATCTGGAAAGGCCGAAAGCTTGCATAAGATACAATGACAGAACTGGAGTTTGATATTATTGATGAAATGTATTTTCTGGTCAGTTTTGACAGATTGCAGCAGGAAGTAAGCCTGGAGGCCGGACTTCTCGCTGATCAGCTTGCCAGTCTGCATGCCAAAGGCTGGATTCGCATACTGGCCGGAGAAGAAGATGCTACCCCATCCGCACTGGCAAATTTTAAGGAAGAATATCGCAATTATAATTATCTTGCCTCCAAGGCAGGATTGCTTGCCCACAACAGCAGGTAGGTACTATGAGTAAAAAACACAAGGAAATAGCCAAGACCCCGTCCTACTACGTCAGAAAAAGACTGATCAAAAACAAGCCGGCCATGATTGGCCTCGCATTTATTGTTCTGATTCATATAGTCGCCATATTGGGTTATCTGATCATGCCTGACAGCACCCCCAATGCCAACGATGGTTCCGCACTGATCAAGAAAAAGCCGCCGGGATTTCATACTACCCTGCTGAAGTTCAGAAAAAACCGGAAAATTGAATCCCCCGGTCTGCTGACCAAAATGTATCAGGGGGAAGAAAGCCCGTATATTATTGTTCCGGTCAAAGAATACTATATCAATGAGCACAAGCTCAAAGTATACTACAGCAAATTCGGCTCGGAAAGCAGCATGGATTCTGCCAACCTGTTTACCATAACCACACCCGTATATGTAGGCAATTCGGACAAGCTGTCTCCGGGAGCCGAAAAAAACTACAAAATCAAGGGAGACAGCATTACCTACCTTGATCTGGAAGAAAATGTGCGGAAAGTCGCCAAAGCAGATATTGTAGCTGATTTTAAGAAAAACAATATTGAAGACCGGTATTTTCTTCTGGGAACAGACAAGGCCGGACGCGATATCACCAGCCGCCTTTTGTTCGGTGCCCGTATATCACTGTCCATTGGATTTATTTCTGTGCTGATTTCCCTTTTTGTAGGTATCACTCTCGGGGCAATCGCCGGTTTTTTCGGGGGCTGGCTCGACAATTTTATCATGTGGCTGATGACGGTTGTCTGGTCTATTCCCAGTATCATGCTCGTAATTGCTATCAGTCTTGCGCTGCAAAGCAAAGGAATCTGGGTTGCTTTTGTCGCCGTAGGTCTTACCATGTGGGTAGAAGTTGCCCGTGTGGTCCGCGGACAGATCATCAGCATCAAGGAAAAGCTCTTTGTTGAAGCAGCCAAAGCCCTTGGGATGAAGAGTATGCGCATTATATTTCTGCATATACTACCCAATATGATGGGTCCGCTCATTGTTATTGCCACTGCCAATTTTGCCTCTGCTATCCTGATAGAAGCAGGACTGAGCTTTCTGGGACTCGGGGTTCAGCCGCCTATGCCATCCTGGGGAATGATGGTAAATGAAGGTTTCCACTCTATTGGTTCCAGAGATAGCGGATATTTAGTACTTTTGCCGAGTATTTGTATTAGTCTTACAGTTTTGGCGTTTAATTTATTTGGCAATGGCCTGAGAGATGCATATGACCCGAAAACCGCAGTTAAATGGTAAAACCGATAATCTTGCAGACAAGCTTAATCTCAAACAGCTTGAACTGAACGCACTGCTTGAGGTCACAGAGGCAATTAATGCCAATCTGCCGGAAAATGCGCTCTACAGGATTTATCATTTCACGCTGCTTTCGAATCTGACCATTTCCAGACTGGCGCTCTTTGTGCTGGACGAGCAATGGGAATGCAAGGTACATTACGGAGTGCCGGTCAGCCCGGATAGTCAGGCCTATATCAGCGAAACGCTGCTTAACAGTTCTGCCATTACTCCGGTTTCCCCACCCGATATGCCGGAAGGCTTTGATGTGATCATTCCGATACTGCACAAATCAAAAAACCTCGCTTTTGTCTTTCTGGGCGGGATACCCGGACAGGATCCGGAAGATGAGGATAACCCGGTTTCCTTTGTTCAGACACTCACAAGTATTCTGATTGTAGCCATCGAAAACAAGAAGCTTGCCCGTAAGCAGCTGCTGCAGGAAGCGCTGAAAAAAGAGCTTGAAATCGCCAGCAAAGTACAGAATAATCTTTTTCCCTCCAGTCTTCCTTCCAACGAACGTATAGAGCTTAAGGCCAGCTACCTTCCCCATTTGCAGGTTGGCGGTGACTATTATGATTATATCGAGCTTCCGGATGACCGTTTCTTATTCTGCATTGCTGATGTATCCGGCAAAGGTATCCCGGCAGCCCTGCTGATGTCCAGCTTTCAGTCCGGACTTCGCACCCTGGTACGTCGTACCGATGATCTGGAAGATATTGTCCGTGAGCTGAATCATCTGGTTAAAACCAATTCACACGGGGACCGGTTCATCACATTTTTTTGCGCGATTGCCAATCTTCGCGACAATACGCTGGTCTATATCAATGCAGGCCACAATCCCCCCTATTTTATACAAGACCGGGAAATAACCGAGCTCAACAAAGGCACTACCGTCCTGGGCGCTTTTGACCGTCTTCCCTTTATGGAAAAAGAAACCATCGGATTCAGCCCCGGTAGCTTTCTGTTTGCCTATACCGATGGTCTGAGCGAAGCTGTCAATGAAGCCGGTGAAGAATTCGGGACACAGCGTCTCACCGGTTTTCTGCTCAAAGACAAACCGGATGTGCAATGCCTGCATCATGAGCTGATGAATGAGCTGAAAGCTTTTAAAGGAAAATCTCAATTTCCTGATGATATTACATTTCTTTCGTGTACATTTCATTAATTGTTTATATTTAATCCCGAAAAACATCCGGATCGTTAAAAGAGGATAATCTCATCAAAAGCTTTTTTGCAAATATCAGTTTACTGGTTCTGTTGAATCTGCTGATCAAGCCTGTGTGGCTTCTGATCGAAAATATTGTACAGGACAGAATCGGCCATGACGAATACGGAACGTTTGCCGCCTTGTATGCCCTGGGATACTTGTTTATTTCCCTGTCCGACCTCGGAGTAAATATGTATACCACCAAGCATGTAGCCGGCAATCCAACCAATATGAACAGGCTGTTTTCCAATATTATTTCTTTCAAGGTTCTGCTCAGCATCGTGTATCCCGCATTTATGGTGGGCGTGGGCTATCTGCTGGATTACAGCCCGGTCGAGCTGTATTTTCTGGCTGTGCTGAGCTTTACCCAGGCTGTGCTGCAGCTCCTGCTTTTTTTCCGGTCCAATTTTCAGGCTTCCCAGTATTTCCGGCTGGATTCCATTGTATCGGTATCGGACAAAGCCATACTGATGCTGATCATTCTGATCATGCTTTATAATCGTATTACGCTGGAAAGCTATATATATGCGCGACTCATATCAGCCGTCATTACCATTCTGATTTTCTATTGGGTGCTGGTAAGGCTCTATGGCTGGATACGCCCTACTTTCAATATTCCCAGCATCAAAGAAATTCTTGTGCTGAGCTTCCCCTTCGCTGTCATGACCATACTCTATTCGTTCAATGAAAAGCTGGATCAGGTCATGCTTGAGCGTATCGGTGATCAGGATATTGCCCGGCTGCGATCAGGACTTTATGCCGGTGCCTACCGCTGGCTCGAAGCCTTTCAGATGTATCTGTGGACAGTGCTTCCTTTTTTCTTTGCCAAGTTTGCTTTTCACCAGAAAGATACAGGCAAACTGCAGCGGGTATTCGAAATGGGACAGGTTGTTTCTGCCGTTCCGATGATCTTTCTGTCGGTTTTTGTGTTTTTCTTTTCAGAGCATCTGTTCTGGCTGTTCAGCAACAGCTCCAAAGAAGAACTGACTATTATGGCTGATACTACACGGATTCTTTTCCTTACAGCTCTTTTCAACGGATTTTTTGCTGTATACGGCAGCCTTCTTTCCTGCCTGGGACTGGAAAAAAGGCTGAGCAGCATTATCATTATCAGCATTGTATTCAATATTGTGCTCAATTTTATCTTTATTCCGCAATACGGTACGTATGCCGCAGCATGGAGCACATTTGCCAGCGTCATATTTCTGAGCATCGCCTACATACACATGATCAAAACCAGGCTGACCATACGGATACCATTTGTGCTGCTGGTCAAGCTCAGCAGCATCACCCTGATGCTTGCCGGCTTTTTCTGGCTGCTTGATTCACTGGGACTGGTATGGTATCAGGTGACTATAGCCGGCGGTCTTTTTCTGATCGCCCTGTGCCTGTTTATGGGGCTGCATCGATATATTTATCTCAATGAAACCAGCTAGCGGCTATGTATTTCAATAATATGATATGGCTGCTGTCACGGATCTATCCTGCGCTGGAATGGTCGGTCAGCACCGGTCAGAAAAAAGAGATTTACCTCACATTTGACGACGGGCCGGTACCGGGACCTACCGATTTTGTTCTGGAACAGCTTCGGGAATACGGAGCATCAGCAACCTTTTTCTGTGTAGGAGACAATGTACGCAGATATCCTTCTCTCTTTCACCGTATTCAGGAAGAGGGGCACCGCTGCGGCAATCATACCTGCAATCATCTCAACGGATGGAAAACTCCCAATCCGGAGTATCTGGCCAATGTACAGCAATGCACGGACGTATTTCTCAGCCAGGGACTGAAAAGCAGCGGAAAGATGCTCTTCCGTCCGCCATACGGAAAAATAAGTCCCGCACAGATCAATGCATTGCAATCACAGTATCGCATTATCATGTGGAACGTGCTGACCGGCGATTATGATGCGAAGCTCAGCCCTGATCAATGCCTGAACAAAGCGCTTACCTATACAAAATCAGGATCTATCGTAATCTTCCATGACAGCTACAAGGCCGAACCCAATATGCGCTATGCTCTGCCGCGTTTTCTCCGGCATTTTTCCGAACTTGGCTACGTATTCAAAACCTTATGATACTTTTCCTTATTGTATCCGGCTATTTTATCCTGCTCTACCTGGCCCAGATCATCCAGTATATCCTGCTGGCGCTTGACAAAAAAGAACCGGTATGGCAACCGGAGGCATACCCCGTGGTGTCCATACTGCTGGCTGTACGAAATGAAGAGCAGAACATCCTTACCTGCCTGCAACATATGGCTTCCCTTGACTGGCCTGCCGACTGTCTGGAGATCCTTATTGGTAATGATGCTTCGGAGGATAAAACTGAAATGCTGATACGGGAATATATTCAGAACAAAAGCCAGTTCCGCCTCATCAATATCCGCGAAAATATTGGTACAGCCAGAGGCAAGGCCAATGTGCTGGCCCATCTGGCCCGGGAAGCCCGGGGGGAGCTTTTCTGCATTACGGATGCTGATATCCGTGTGCCGCAAAGCTGGATCAGGGGACTGTACGGAGCCTGGCAACCGGATTATGGCACGATCAACGGAGTCACTATAGTACGACAGGGGCACTGGCTGGCCAATTTCCAGGCGCTTGACTGGATTTATGCTTTCGCCCAGGTACGCCTTTTGTCAAAGCATCGCATCCCCATAAGCGCAGTGGGCAACAATATGCTGATCAGTCGTGAAGCCTACGCCTCTACCGGAGGCTACGAAAATCTGCCTTTCAGCCTTACTGAGGATTTCGAACTTTTTCGCCACACCTTGCGCAAGGGCTGGAAATACAAAAATCTGCTTCAGCAGGAAGTGCTGGCTCTTACAGAAGGTCAGCCGGATCTGCAGGCTTTTCTCTCCCAGCGCAAACGCTGGATGACCGGTGCCATGCAGGTACCCTTGTTTGCTCTGGCGCTGCTTGGCCTGCATGGTATATTCTTTCCCCTGCTGGTGACCGCCATGCTGCTCAACCCGATGGCAGCTGCAGTATGCTGGATCGTAAAAATTCTGCTGGATTATCCTTTTACCCGGCTTGCTCTCCGAAGGGTCGGTCACACGGAATATATGAAGTATTTTGCCATGCACCAGCTGCTGGGTCCGCCCCTGCTCTTCCTGCAGGTAGTCAACTTTTATCTGCCCGGTGGTATTCGATGGAAGGGCAGAAACTATTCCCGGGACGGAAAGTCACTGGGGAGGGAATGATTTTATAAGAACGCAGCTTAATGCTTAAGACTCAAGGAGCGCAACGCAGCTGATCCTGAAGTTTTACACGGTCAGCTAAAATACTTTTTCCAAAAAATTTGCGAAAGGCAAAATTTATTAATTTCTTTGCAGTCCGATTTTTAGGAGAGCGATCTTCCTCAATGCATCAAACACAGAGAGGTGTCCGAGTGGTTGAAGGAGCACGCCTGGAAAGTGTGTATACTCCAAAAGGGTATCGAGGGTTCGAATCCCTTCCTCTCTGCTGATTCAATAAAAGTGCAAAATAATGGATAAAGAAAGTCCTGTTTTGCACTTTTTTATTTAAATACCACCAGTACGCTCTGAATATCCCGGACAAGAGTAAAGCTTTTCTGCATTATACCTCTTTCGCATTGTCATTCACCACGCATACCTCTTTTCTCCCGCTTGCCAGGGTCCTGAATATTTTATCCCATATCGACGTATAGAATCCAACGTTTTTATCTTCATGCAAATGATGCTGATTGTGAAAAGCTGTGGTTCCGATCGGCCATTGTTCCATACCCTTTGGAAACACTTCCTTGTTGAGATGCCCCAGCGTCCCCCATACCAGATTAATAAACAGATAGATTCCTACTGCTACAGGAGAGAACGTATACATCATCAGAACAGCAATCAGAATAAAGCCAAAACCGAGGGCTTCCAGCGGGTGCAGGACAAAAAGACTCAGGCAGTTTGTACGTATATGCTCATGATGTCTTTTGTGCAGGAATGCATATACAGCCGGTATATGGGCTAAGCGGTGAAACAGGTACATAAGCAGATCCATCAGAACAATTAGCAGAATGACCTGAAATACTACTGCAAACCAGGACGAATGGTCTGCAACGGCAACAAGCTGCTTTTTCCAGAGAAGGACTCCGATCAGCATTACTGCGCTGTTGCAGATTACCGTACATACGGAAAGGTATATATCCGAGCGGATAACCGGATGCTTGTGACTTTGCAATATTCTGGCATTCTTTTTATCCAATAGCACATACAGGGCTATAGAAAAAAGTACAGCACACTATTTACCACAACACTCAGTATAAGCCATTCTGATAATGAAAGTAACGTCAGTATATCTGTCATATCATGTTCATCCCATATTCTGATTAAATACCGCTACAAGCCGGACAGTCTAAAAATAGTCAAAATAACGGACTTAAATGTCCGACAAAAAGCAGCTATGCAAAAAAACCAATAGCAAAGTTTTTTTAAAAAAGGCACCTGTCCTCTTTCAGGCATTGCCGGCTTTCTCATCTGCCAGGATTGCTATGCTCCCCTGCTTTGCCGCCTGATAGTTGCTCCTGTATGCAAAATAAATTGCCACGGTATAGGCAATCAGGAAAGCCGTATGAATGATCAGGTCCGGGTATAGATTGCCGATCAGCCAGCTCTCTCCGACATCTCCTGTTTTTATAATCCCTTCAAGAAGATGCCTGAGGGTCATCAACAGACCAATCCATATGGTAACCGGCAATGTTGATATGATACCTGTCAAACAAGTCAATCCAATCACTATATAGAACACGGACAAGCTGGAAAGTATGGAGAGAAAAGCAGCTGCATGCATTTCCGGAATTGCTATGATCGTACCATAAGTTTCATATGGATAGAACCATGAGACCAAACCGAATACAATAGCCATTATTGCATCCGGCAGGAGAACAGCCCTCAAAAGATTTTTTGTTATTCGTTTCATTTTTTGATAATTACGTTACTTAAATTAACGTTTGTTTTTCTTCCGTTCCGGCATAGTCTCTTATACCTTGTCTATATGGTCGCTGACCCAAACATACAAAACTCCTGTCGTCTGAGAAAAAGTATTTCAATGTTACACACTATAAATCAATATTTTACTAACAAAAAAACATTTAACCAGCTAATCCCTGAGAAAAACACCTGTGTACTATCACTCTTTCAACCGATTTTGACACAGGTCAATGATTCTTAAAAGTATTTGCCGCAACTTTGAACCAACAATGGTATACCTCTAGTATATGACGACAATGATTGAAGACCTGATACGAAAAAAAACGGCGCTCAATGACGATCAGCTGAGCATGGTTCTTTCCTGCTTCAGACCTCTGACGGTCCGGAAAAACGAATTGCTGCTGGATAAGGGAACAACAGCTGACCGGTTGTTCTTCATTACCAGAGGCTGCCTCCGGTTGTATTATAGCAACGATGACCACAGCATATCAACCCGCTTTATGGCATTCGAGCATACGTTTCTGACCTCCATCGTCAGCTTCATTTCGAGAGAGCCGGCTCCGGAATATATTCAGGCGGTCGAGGATTCGGAGCTGCTGGTCATCTCCCATCATGACTTTTTTCATCTGAGACAGACAATACCGGCCTGGGATAGAATGTACATCTATATTCTTGAATACGGTCTGACAGTGATCACGTCCAGGCTCAACAGCCTGCTGACGCAAAATGCCACAGAGCGTTACCGCAGTCTGCTGAAAAACAATCCCGAGCTTGTGCAGAGACTGTCTAATTCAAACCTGGCAGCCTATCTGAATATCTCACCGGAAACACTAAGCAGAGTAAAATCGCATACTTAGAAACTGGATAATCATTAATCAAAAATTAGTACGTACATCATGTCAGCAATTCTTAACAAGTATTCGCGGGTATTAACGCAAGATGAAACACTGCCCGGAGCCAAAGCCATGTATTACGCCATCGGCTTCAGCGATGAAGATTTTGACAAGGCGCAGGTAGGCATTGCCAGCATGGGCTGGGACGGTAATCCCTGCAATATGCACCTCAATGATCTGGCAGACAGCGTACGGGACACTATTAACCAGACCGAAGGTCTGAAGGGATTGCGTTTTTATACCGCAGGCGTAAGTGATGGCATCAGCATGGGGACACCGGGTATGCGTTATAGTCTGGTCAGCCGTGATGTAATCGCCGATAATATTGAGACCAATGCCGGGGCGCAATACTACGATGGCCTCATTGCCATCCCGGGCTGCGACAAAAATATGCCCGGCTGCCTGATCGCCATAGGCAGGTTGAACCGCCCGGCTATTATGCTGTATGGTGGCAGCATCGCCGCAGGACATTATCACGGAACGGATCTCAATATTGTGAGCACCTTTGAGGCATGGGGACAAAAGGTTGCGGGCAATATTACCGAAGAAAATTTTAAGGGGATCATCCGGCATGCCTGTCCGGGCGCCGGAGCCTGCGGCGGCATGTATACAGCCAATACCATGGCAAGCGCCATAGAAGCGCTGGGCATGAGCCTGCCTTATTCATCATCCAATCCGGCTGTCAGCGAGGATAAGAAAAAAGAATGCAGCACAATAGGTGCCACCATAAAGCTGCTGCTGGAAAAAGATATCAAGCCCCGCGATATCATGACCCGCAAGGCATTTGAGAATGCAATTACGGTCGTCATGGCATTGGGCGGCAGCACCAATGCGGTCATACACCTGATCGCTATGGCCCGGAGCATACAGATACCACTGACACCGGATGATTTCCAGATGATCAGTGACCGCGTACCGCTTCTGGCAGATTTCAAGCCCAGCGGCAGGTACCTGATGGGCGATCTGCATACGCATGGCGGTGTGCCGGCGGTGATGAAATACCTCCTGAGCAAAGGGATGCTGCACGGAGACTGTCTGACGGTGACGGGCAAAACACTTGCCGAAAACCTGAAAGATGCCCGCGACCTTGATTTTGATCAGCAAAAAATCATCCTGCCGGTCGAAAAGCCTCTGAAGAAAAACGGACACCTCCAAATCCTGTACGGCAACCTGGCTGAAAAAGGCAGTGTCGCCAAAATAACCGGTAAGGAAGGCGAGCGCTTTGAAGGTCCTGCCCGGGTATTTGACAGCGAAGCAGCATTCAGCACAGGCATCCAGTCCGGCAAAATACAGGCAGGTGATGTAGTGGTCATCCGGTCTATCGGGCCCAAAGGCGCTCCCGGTATGCCTGAAATGCTGAAGCCTACCGGCGCGATCATCGGAGCGGGACTGGGCAGCTCGGTAGCGCTGATTACCGATGGACGATTCAGCGGCGGCACACACGGCTTTGTAGTCGGGCATATTACTCCGGAAGCTTTTGAGGGTGGGCTCATCGCTTTTGTGGAAGATAACGATCTGATTGAAATTGATGCGGTACACAATACGCTGACATTAAAAGTGGCTGATGAGATCATTGCAGAACGGCGTAAAAGCTGGGTACGCCCTCACTCCGCCGCACAAAACGGTGTGCTTTACAAGTATGCCCGGCTGGTAAAAAGCGCATCTGAAGGATGCGTAACCGATGAAGCGTAGTGATTATTAAAAACAGAGGAAATATATTTTGATGCGCCCGGGCCACCCTGGCGCATTTTTATTTTTGAAGCATCCGAATCAGTCTTAGGATAATACCCGGACACATTCTATTTTCGCATTCCTGATAATTTACAGATAAATCAAATGAATAAAATCTGCTTTTTTCTTCTATTGCTAACAGGTCATATCGCCTATAGCCAGATCAACTTCGGCCTCATACAGGAACTCGAAAAAAACACCGGCATGGGTTATCACATGCAGGTATCCGGCAATACCATGTTTCTCAGCCAGTCCCGAAAAGATGAGGTAAAGGTATATACCCGTCAGGAAGATGGTACCTGGACCTTTCTGCAAACCCTGAAACCATCTGACAAATCTCCCGATATCAGTACCGACTGGGGCTTTGGCAATTCCATGGCAATCAACGACAGCAACGCTGTCATAACAGCTGTATACAAAAGCCTGATACGCAAAGAGGCAGGCGGGGCGTATTTTTACCGTAAAGGCTCTGATGGTCTGTGGCAGGAAGAGCTTGTCTTTGAAAATCCTACCACTTTCAGCTACTATGGTGGTAAAAATATAGCAATCCATAAAAACAAAGTGACCGTATCGCACGACAACGGCTATCCGAGATTTGTCCATATTTTTGAGCGACAGCACAATGGCGCCTGGGCCATAAGCGATACTATTACGGAAACAGCGTTTAGAGGTTTAAGCGGTATCAAAGTGTTTTTTGATGATACTACCTTTATCGCGATGTCATTTCAGTTTGACGATCAGAAAGTAAAGGAGTTTCGCTTACAGGCTAACGGCAACTGGGTAAACACTCAGACGCTGGAAACCGGTATTACCACTTACGACACATATTTTGGTCAGCTTCTGTCGGTTGACAACAACCATCAGATGGCTGTAGGCGCACCTGACTTCGCAGTACATCATGAAGAAACACCTCTAAGCAGCGCAGGCAAGGTATTTATATATGAACGTGTAAATAACGCCTGGGAATTGCAGCAGGAACTAGTCTCCCCCGCTCCTCATTCATATGAGTATTTTGGAAACGATGTACTGATCAAAGGAGATATGCTGATTATTGCTTCTCAAGACACCCGAAACCCATCCGACAATACCCTCGGAGCCGTACATATCTACCGGAAAATCAATACAAAATGGACGCTGGCCCAAACCTACTACTCTGAAAATCAAAGCCAGATCGGAGAAAATATTTTCTATGAAAACGGCCAGATTATTTCATTTGGCTATAACAGTGTACATATTCTGGAAAACCTGAAAGACTGTCAGGGAATTGCCGGTGGTACGGCAGCGCTCAACAGCTGCGGAGTCTGCTATGGTGGTACGACAGGTCTCGACTCACTGCAAAGCGAAGAGCAATGCCTGCCTACTTCTGTATACCCTGCTTCATCAAAAGCGGGGATTTCCGTATCCCCCAATCCGTTTGACAACCGGATTACTATTGAAGCTCCCGGCAATGCGGCCATTTTTCTGACGGACTGTTATGGCAAAATACTCGCACAGCATATTGCCCCCGGCCTGTTTGATGCCAGTCATCTGAATCCGGGCATGTATTTTCTGATTGTAGAGAGCGAAGGAGAAAAATATAATACGAAAATCTTTAAAAAGTAAAAAAGCTGACGAACGTAAAGAATAGCTGCATTCTGTCAGAGATCAATAGAAAGTTCCGGCTGGTAGAAACTCTTTCAGCCGGAACTTTTTGTTTTATCCGGTTCCGGAATAACACAAATCAAAATCAGCTATCAGCCCGTAATCCATTTCCTGCTTCCGGGCAAAAATGACAATATCCGGACAAAACCATAGGTAAGGAAAAAGGTGATCACTGCCATTACCGGTACCTTGAGCGCCGTACTGGCAATATGCGCGTCGAGCAGGCTATGCACCAGATTAAGCACCATAATATGAGCAAGGTACATACCATAGCTTTTTGCCGACAGGTCCTGCAGCAGCCTGAAACGCCCGGATTCAGGATTGGTGATGAATATATCCTTGCAGAGAATAAAGATTCCCACAGTCATCATAGCTATATTAATAGTATTGAAATCCCAGGTAAGCTCAAGACCGGCCACCGTATTTTCTGTTGGCAGACGATACAGAAACCCATATACGGTAATAGCATAACCGATTACGATAAGAACAATTGCACTAATATAAGCGGTCACAGAAGCCTGGGGATAAAACTTTTTGAGGTAATTGGCCATAACCACGTAACCCAGATAGCCCATAAAATAATGCAGCATGGGATGGTTGTTCCAGGGTACCTCTCCCCAGATCATCGGCTCAATCTGATGAATAAAAGGCACGATAAGCGTTATCACCCAGAAAAACAGGAAATACTCCATTTCCTGTTTGGTGGAGCTCTGCATCCAGCCGGAAATAACCGGCGCAAAAAGATATATGCCCGTCAGCATATAAATAAACCACAGATGTCCGGTTTCCATAGCAAGGTTGACCGGAATCATCAGCACGTTGACAAAAGCCTGCTCCAGACTTGTCCTGCCCATGAAATGCTGATAAAAGGCATACAGGACCGACCAGACAACAAAGGGAATCAGAATTCTGGCCAGACGTCTGGACAGGAATCGCTTCATATCAGTGACCGGAAAAAGAAAATATCCGGAAAGCATCACAAACAGCGGCACACAGCTTCTGAAAAGCGAATTGATCCAGCCCACCGTACGCGCTTCAGGGGTATTGAGCACCTCGCCTGCCGGACCGATATAATAAAACTCTCCGGCATGTACCTGTATGACCATATAGCAGGCAAGCACACGTAAAATATCGAGACCATACTGTCTCCTGAGGGTTGTTTCCATTAAATTGCAGTTTTAATCTGATGTATTAAATATAGATCAAAAGAAACTTCCCGAAATTGTATTTTACCCGAAAAAGATACACCGGTTCCGGTATCGCTGCCAATCTGTATATCGGCTCTGCTTTCGTAATAAATCCTGTGCCTGCCGGACAGGCAAAACGGGTCTGAAATATATTTACGACAAATTTGTCTTAAATACAAAATCTTTCTACCTTAGCCTGAGAAAGGAGCAGAAACTATGTTTTCCAAGGCATGTGAACACGGCATCAGGGCGATCACGTATATTGCCACCCAGTCGCTCGAAGGACGCCGCGTCAAGATCGGAGATGTGGCCACCCATGCAGGTTCTCCGGAAGCATACACAGGCAAGATTCTCGGCACACTGACCAGGTACCGGATTGTCAACTCCCATACCGGTCCCTACGGCGGCTTCGATATAGACGTTCATCGTATGAAGGAAATCTATATGAGTGATATCGTGCGTGCGCTGGATGGAGACTCGCTATTCAACGGCTGTGCGCTGGGATTGAGCGAGTGCAGCCACGAACGCCCCTGCCCTCTGCATCACCGCTTCGTCAAAATACGCAACGAGATCAAAGAAATATTACATACAACGAGTGTATACGATCTGGCGCTGAGCCTGCAGTCCGGAAAGACCGTGCTAATTAAAGATTAAAAATTTATCCATATTTACGACAAATTTGTCTTAAATAAAGCTGAAAACTGCCAAGTCATGAGCAATAACCTGGTCCGGGCTGCACAGCCAGACAACCTGAACGAAAATACGCCAAAGCAGACACACGCTGAACTGCTTACCTACTGGGATTATATTCAGACAGAACGTCTGCTGTCGCTGCAACAGCCAAGGACAGATTACAAAGACGAAGAAGTATTCATTATGTATCATCAGATCACTGAGCTGATCCTCAAAATGATACTGCATGAGATCAGGCAATTGTGCAGCCATGATCAGCCGGAGTCTGTCTGGATTGACAAGCTATCGCGCATCAACCGCTATGTATCGATGCTTATCACTTCATTTGATGTGATGAAGTCCGGCATGAGCCATGAAGACTACAATATGTTCCGGCGCTCTCTTTCGCCAGCCAGCGGCTTTCAGAGTGTACAGTTCCGCCACATTGAGCTATACTGTACCCGGCTGCAGAATCTGGTCAATACCAAAGGGAAAGCATACCTGCCGGAAGTGCCTTCGACGGAAGAGTATTTTCACTATATATACTGGCAAGATGCCGGACTAAACCGGGAAACGGGAGAAAAATCCCCGACCCTGAAATTATTTGAGGACAAATACCTGGACAGCCTTATTGCACTGGCAGACAGTGTACGTGGAATAACGCTGGAAGAAAAGGTGCTGGGCATGAACATGCCGTCGGACCGGCTCACGGAAGCATTGAGGTCTTTCGATCATCTGTACAATGTTGCATGGCCAATGGTACATCTGCAGACTGCCACCTACTATCTGGATCGCGATGGCAAGCAGCAGCAGGCTACAGGCGGCAGCAACTGGCAAAAGTACCTGGACCCGGCACATCAGCAGCGCCGTTTTTTTCCGCATTTGTGGTCCGGATACGAAATTGAACACTGGGGTAAGCACTATCAAACCAACCATATACATATACCATTATGAACATCACTATACAAAGTATCATCGGCGAAGTGGTAGCACAAGACTACCGCACAGCGTCGGTATTCCAGTCCTATGGTATTGACTTCTGCTGCAAGGGTGGCAAAACACTGGGCGAAGCCTGCAAGGCTCAGAATATTGCAGCTGAGGAGGTGATCAGCTCTCTGCATCAAAGCATCAGTAACGAAACAGACAGAAGTACGGATTACAGATCCTGGCCTCCGGATCTGCTCACGGAATATATCGAGAAAATCCACCACAGCTATGTGGAAGGGAAAATTCAGGAAATCCGTCCTTTTCTGCAAAAAATCGTGCAGGTACACGGAAAACAGCATCCCGAGCTGGCAACTATTGAGGCGCTTTTTAACCAGTCTGCCGGCGAGCTGACCATGCATATGAAAAAAGAGGAGCTTATTCTCTTTCCGTATATCCGCAAAATGGTAAAGCTAAAAAACAGCGGTGAAGAGTGCCTTGCAGCTCCCCCCTTCGGTTCGGTACAAAATCCGATTGAAATGATGCATCGGGAGCATGACAGTGAAGGTGAGCGTTTCCGGCAAATCGCGGCACTGAGCAATAATTATACAGCGCCCGATGATGCCTGCAATACATACCGCGTCACGCTGGCGGTGCTCAAAGAGTTTGAAGAGGATCTGCATCTGCACATACATCTGGAAAACAATATTCTTTTTCCCAAGGCTATTAAGCTGGAAAAATCCTTTCAGCAGGCACTATAAAAATTTGCAGGGGCTGCGCTTGTCGAAGCCCCTCATGCATGCTAAGCCTGAGGAGCACTCAATCCTTATAGTATGCGGCAGGAAATGATAAAACAGGCGCCGGGGTATCCGGGCTTCGGGAACCTCAGCGCTCACCTGACCGGCAAAGCTGCCTTCGGAAGACCCGGCTACAGACACCTGTTGTCAGAGGCTACCGAAGGCAAAAGAAACGGATGCCTATGACAAATGCCGGCGCAGATGCTCTACCAGCCTGGACGAACGGTATCCGAAATCAGCGCCATAGCTATTGATGACCAATCCCTTAATATTATGCTTGTCGGATGATATCGCAAATACAACGCTTTCGTCGGCCGGATCGGTCATACCCTCAAAACGATATACCTCATCAATCGCAAACTCTTCGGGTGACAGCTCGAGCGAATTACTGTTGCAGACCAGGCAGTCTTTTTCTTTCAGCATCAGAAAATCTGTTGTATATCCCCTGCGGATCAGATCATTTACCGCTTCGCTCAGTGTATCGTAGCTGTGACGGGAAAATTTACTATTGCTCATACCTCATTATTTTTGATAAGCCATAAATGTACAATTCCCCATAGCAAAATGCCAGTCATTAGTAAAAGAAGTTCAAAAACATAAGGCTCAAAGATTGCGACGCGGCTGCCGGTGGCTGAGCTTATTGAAGACCGGAGCACTTTGCCGGGAAGAAACAGATAGTGTATTTTAAATTTTCTGACAATTCAAAGAAAGGCTCCCCTTCTACCAGTGATCAATGCAAAAAATCATAATAGAGAATTCGGGGATCCTGGCATGCAGAAGCTCAGGCTTCGGGAACCTCAGCCGCCGCTTCCGTTTGGTCGTTGTAGTTCTCAATGACTTAGTAATTATTTTATTACAACAAATTCACTTTATTTCGTAATTTTCCTTTGTTTTATTATAGTGAAACCGCATCCCTTGTCCAACAATAACCTCAATGCCTGTCAGACATGTATCCAAAAATAAATCAGACAGAAATTCAGGTAAATAACAAAATCGAAGCCGATCAGATCATAAAAATTGCTCCCTTCAGAAAAGAGCTGCGCAAAACCAATCCCCACAGACATGATAATTACCTGGAGATTATTTATCTGTCCGAAGGAAGCGGGCTTCATTATATTGATCAGCATGCTTATGGAATACATCCACCCGTATTGTTTGTTGTCCGCAGGGAGCAGGTTCATCACTGGGATCTGGACGGACAGCCGGAAGGATATGTCATTATTATCAGAAAAACCTTTATCGGGCATACCCTGGATCAGGAGCTTCGGTTTCTGCTCGGTCAGATCAGCACAGTATCCTGTCTGAAGATTCCGGACCGCTATGCCATCGACATGCTCTTTGCGCTCCTGACCAAGGAATACCGGAATACAGAAGCAGGAAACTTTACCATTATTGAGGGCCTGCTGAAAGCGCTTCTGGCCAAAATCCAGCAGATTGCAATACCCCTGTCAACCAGGGCAAAACCAGATTCCGGCCTGTACGAATCCTTTGTAACCATCCTCCAGTCAGAAAACGCTGTCAGAAACAATGTCAGTCATTATGCCGGTCTGCTTCATACCACCCCTCAGAACCTTAACCATGCCTGCCGGAAAGCAACAGGGCTGTCCGCCGGCCAGGTACTGCAGACCTGGCTGCTTGGCGAAGCCCGCAGACTGCTGAGCTATACCGGATTAAGCATCACGGAAATCGCTTACCGGCTGGAGTTTACCGATGCTTCGCACTTTATCCGGTATTTCAGAAAAGCTACCGGACACACTCCCGGACAATACAGGCAGCAGTAAGCGGCCTCAAAAATAAATCGGAACCGTACCATATCATTTTCAGATATACCATAGTTTAATCCTGAACTTGCTGCATTTTCATGCCGGTAAATATTATAAGACTGACGGATCACTATGGAAATCCTTATCCTTTCCTTTACATCCTTTGCCGTGGCCATTCTGACGTTCTTTTCGGGTTTTGGGCTGGCCACCGCCCTGACTCCGGTATTTATGCTGTTTTTTCCGGTTGATCTTGCTATAGGCATCACCGGAATCGTACATTTCTTCAACAATCTTTTCAAGCTCTTTCTCGTTGGCAGCAAAGCCGACAAAAATACGGTCCTCCGTTTCGGCATCCCGGCGATCATAGCAGCCATAGCCGGTTCCTGGCTTCTGCTGTCCCTGCCGGACAGCAAACCACTGTTTTCCTATACACTGTGGGGCAAAACGTTTGATGTATATCTGCTAAAGTTTATTATCTCCGTACTACTCATCATTTTTGCTACCATCGATCTGATTCCTCGCTTCAGCAGACTGGAGTTTGATAAAAACAAGCTTCCGCTGGGCGGGATACTGAGCGGCTTTTTCGGTGGACTGTCAGGCAATCAGGGTGCTTTGCGCAGCGCGTTTCTGATCAAAGCCGGACTTTCCAAGGAAGCCTTTATCGGTACGACCGTGGTCGTGGCTGTGCTTGTCGATTTTACCCGGCTGAGCATTTATGCCACACGTTTCAGCAAAACAGGCCTCAGCGACAACCTGACACTTGTGGTATCGGCGACTCTTGCGGCCATAGCCGGAGCGTACATCGGCAACAAGCTTCTGAAGAAAATAACCCTGCGTTTCCTTCAGATTACCGTAGCTGTCATGCTGGTCATTCTGTCTCTGGCTCTCGGAAGCGGTCTCATATAAATTCAGCTGGGGAAACATCCTTCAGAATCTTCGCTATATATTGATTTACAGCTACTACAAATCGTTAGATGGCAGAAGCTAAAAAGCTCAAGGCTCAGAGATTGCGATGTAGCTGTTGGCGGAACTGAATTTACCGGAGTCCGCTTCCGTTTGGTTGCCTGAGGCTCCCGAAGGCAAAAAGATTCCCGATTAGTTAACTCATCATAAGCCACCTGGCACATACTTACCTGCTCCAGCCATCCTTTATCCGGCTTCAAAGCAGAATATTTTATTAATTTATAATTAGTCTAAATAATGACATTTCTTTATATTTGGGTTCAGAACAAAACCGAAAAATATGCCGAGCGTACCCAAATGGCTGGCCGATGCCATGGAAAAGCTATCCAATGGATTTTATACCCCCGTTACCGTATCACACATCCACTATCCGGCCCCCGCACTCAAGCTTGTCCGCTTTGAAGGCAACTTCAGCCAGCTGGAATTTATTGCCGGCAAAGTCGTTGAGTTTCGTGTCAGTGATACAGATTACCGGCACTATACTCCATCCTTTTTCGACAGCGACAAAGGCATCTGTGAAGTTCTTTTCTATCTGCACCAGCAGGGACCGGGCAGCTCCTGGGCAGATAGTCTCCGGGTCGGAAACCGGCTCAAAATGATCGGTCCCGGCGGAAAAATGAGCTATCAGCCCGCTTTCTCCCGCCATATGGTCTTCGGAGATGAAACTTCACTGGGACTTATGGAGGCTCTGCACCGGGTCATTACTGCCGGCAAGCAGGACTGTCTGTGTCTGGCCGAGCTGGAGCAGGCTCATTTGTCCTGGGCCGGACATATACAGGCGCCGCTCGTTACAGTCGAAAAATCGCATGACAATGCCGCCACCCATGCGATCGGCTGGCTCGATCAATGCCACCATACCGCCTGGCTAAACCGGGACCAGACATTCTTTTATCTGACCGGCCAGGCCAGATCCATACAACAGCTCAACCGGTTTCTGACCACCAGCGGTGTGAGCAGCAAGCAGATAAAAACCTATCCGTACTGGGCCGAAGGGAAAAAAGGGTTATAAAATATGCGAAAACAATGTCAAAAATAAAACCGGAATTATTTACCACACTGGCTGATCCTCAGGCAGAAGCTGTCCTCACAAGACTTTATAAGGCGGCACTCCGTCAGACCGGCTCACTGATCTGGCACTTTCTGCCCAAAGCACACAAACTGCCCGGCAAAGGTATAGACTGGCGGACAGAAAAGAACGAAGAAGCCTTTTTTGATGACAAGTATATCCCTGTACATCCGGCTCAGGATACATTTATGTATATGCAGGCCAGAGCAGTCAATGCCCGCCATATATTCGAATTCGGAACTTCTTACGGCATCGCCCCCCGACTGAAAAAAGGCTGTATCATCCTCGTCGATGATGTAAAGGGTTATACTCCCTCCATGCAGGATTATCTCGACTATGTGCGCAATCCGGCCAATGGTTATCTGTCGGCTACCCAGAATCTGGAAAAGACGCTGGAATACACGATCAAAACGTGCTGAAATTGTTACCGGTATTTCATACATTTGCTTCAGAAATAGCAGCTGACTGCCACCAGCTGATGATTTTTCTGAAAACGACGGATACTTTAAGCAAGTGAGCAATGTATAATTTTATAAAAAAGAGCATCGTACGTTTTTTTCCCGGTCTGACCAGACGATATGAGCCTGTCCTTCGCAAGGTGCTGGCCCGGGTATACAAAGGCGACCGTGTATATTGCACGGTCTGCGAAAGCAGCCTCAGCAGGTTTGTGGCACATCCTGCCGGTGATCTCTGTCCGGGCTGCGGCAGTCTGGGACGACACCGGAGGCTCTGGTCCATACTGCAGGATCAGGTACCGCTCCGGCCGGAGGAGGCGATTTTACATTTTTCTCCGTCCAGGCTCATCCAGAAAAAACTGAAGCAGCAGTTCCCTTATTATGTATCAACCGATTATGACGGTGGACTGCACACAGACAAAGCGCTTGATATAACCAATATAGAGGAGCCTGACAATACCTATCATATAATCATCTGCTATCATGTGCTCGAGCATATCATGGAAGATCACAAAGCAATCTCCGAGCTGTATCGTGTGCTAAAACCCGGAGGAAAAGCGATTATCCAGACGCCCTTCAGAGAGGGCACTATCTATGAGGACCTCTCCGTCATCAGCCGGGAACAGCGGAAGCTTCATTTCGGGCAGGAAGATCATGTGCGTATATATTCCGCAGACGGCCTGAAACAGCGCCTGGAAGCTGCATCCTTTGAGGTAGAGGTATTATCCTTTCAGGAAGAGCCGGGCAACCGCTTCGGGTTCAAAACAGAAGAGTATATACTGATAGCCGGTAAACCGGCATAGCTATCCGGAAGGCCGGCGCTATGGCTCACTGGCCGGTCCGGAAACCGGTCAGGTATGTATCAGACAACCAGCACAAAAAATTTTGCCTTAACACAACCTTCCGACCAGGTAGTCCGTTGAAGCAGAAAACCGGATCGGATGAGCATTATTGTCTGTATACAGATAACATATGATCCGCTGTACAGACACGATATTTACCCTGAAGAACAGCCATTGAAAACACAGAATACCGGTTTCCTGCATATTGCCTGTTCTGCCGGAAACCGGAAACTGACCAAAGAAATCCATATACCTGACACACTACTCTCCCGGTGTCCGAATACAGACTCCGGATCGCTGCGCTGAGAAATGAATCAGACGAAGGAACTTAAATTAATACACGGAACAACTTAATTAATCACTTTTAAAATACACAAATAATGGATGCTCAGAAAGTAGACATGTTCCTTATGAACAATAGTAAATTTTTTGAAAGCCACGTTATCGGGCAGATCAGAGAGGAACTTTTAAATCTGGATGATTCCAAATGGCCTCTGGTACAAACCATACAATTCAAAGATCCGACCATCAGCCTGATTATTTCACTGATCGGCGGCGGATTGGGCATTGACCGCTTCATGATCGGTGATATCGGTCTTGGCGTAGGCAAGCTGGTTACCTGCGGTGGCTTCGGAGTATGGTCGATTATAGACTGGTTTATGATTATGCCCGCCACCCGCAAAAAGAATCTGGAAAAATTCTGGCAGGTACTGGTCTGATATGGCACTCCGCGGGCGTAACCTGTATCTGATACTATCGACCGCCTGCGCGGCAGGGTATATCTGGCTGTATTATCATCTGGCTTCTGCCGGCACCGGCACCTTCAGTGTCTGTATGATAAAACACGCTACAGGTATCCCCTGCCCTTCCTGTGGCTCTACCCGGGCCGTAGCAGAGCTCGTGAAAGGCCACTGGCATGAAGCCCTGCTGATCAATCCGCTCAGCATACTGATCGCTGCCGTGCTGATCACTGTCCCTGTATGGATACTGACGGATCTGCTTACCGGAAGCCGATCGCTGTATCGCAGCTACCATGGCATGGAGGCGCAGCTCAGAAAGCCGGCATATGCTATTCCGCTGATTGCCCTCGTTATGATCAACTGGATATGGAATATCTGTAAAGGACTATGATAAAGATTGAGAAATTTGAGTATTCACCCGGCGAACATGAAGCAGAAAAAGCATCCAACAGCTATCTGATGTCTGTGATCGCGCTTATGGCCGGTCTTCCCCTGCCGGTGGTAAACCTGCTTGCCACCTTCATATTTTATATGAGCTACCGCAGAGACACCTATTTTGTCCGCTGGCACTGCAAGCAGGCGCTGTACTCGCAGCTCAGCCTGTTTTTTGTCAACAGCTTCGGAGTCTGGTGGACGATATCTGTGATCGTATCCGGCTTTGAAGCAATAAGCAATGGCTATATAGCCTATATGCTGATCGTGCTTTTTCTGAACCTTGCCGAATTTATCGCCACCGTATATACAGCCATCAAGACCCGAAAGGGCCTCCATGTAAAATGGTGGTTTTACGGAGAGCTGACCGATCTGACCTGCAAACCCTGATCTATGAAAACGATTTTTGTACGTGGCATTCTGAGCCTTGGCATTCTTCTGGCTGTCTGGTCTGGCTTATCCCGGATCAGCTGGACCGGCATTTTTCAGATCCGTGAAACACGGGATACGCTCAAAGAGGATCTGAGCAAAATCCTCTGGCAGATGATCGAAAAAAACGGCTCCGCCTTTGATGATCCCTATGTCACGCAGGCGGTAGACAGTATCATCAGGCATGTATGCCAGGCCAATCATATTGACCCGGAAACAGTCAAAGCCCATATTCTTTCCGAAAGCGAAGTCAATGCCTTTGCGCTTCCACAGGGCCACATTATTATACATACGGGACTGATCAAAGCAGCCGGCAGCCAGGACGAGCTGACCGGAGTAATCTGCCATGAGCTGGCCCACATCCGGCTCAACCATGTCATGCACAAGCTGACCAGGGAAATCGGCCTTTCCGTACTGATCTCCATGACGACCGGCCAGGGCGGAGGCGAGCTTATCAGACAGACCGCCAAAACACTATCTTCCAGTGCCTTTGACCGGAAAATGGAAAAAGAAGCCGATATAAAAGCCGTAGAATACCTGATCAATGCCGGGGCAAACCCGGAAGATTTTGCTGCGTTTCTATACAGGCTTGCGGACAAAGAGCCTGAATTTATGGGTTATCTCGGCTGGATAAGCACCCATCCTGACTCAAAAGAACGTGCAGGCTATATCATCGGACACAGTCAGCAGAAGCAGGCTGAATACAAAGAAATTATCAGCGGGGAAACCTGGAATGAAATAAAAAGAAAACTGGAAGACCAGTCAGACAGGCTACAGTAAAACAGCAATCTATCAAACCGGTCAGTCAGCGCCTATGGATTTTTTAATGATTCAATGTATCCGGAATATCGTAGCGCTCCCTTCCGGAGAAGAGGAAAAGCTACGCAAGCACCTGCGGTATATCTCCATACCCAAAGGCTCGTATTACCTGAGCGCGGGTCAGGTGCCCCGCCGGTTCGGCTTTATCCGCCAGGGGCTGTGCCGCTATCTGTATATTGACCATAAGGGTACTGAATATACCAAAAACTTTGTCCCCGAAGGCCACTTTGTCAACTCCTATTCAGCCATGAAAGCCGGTGCGCCGTCGCATATGTATATCGAGGCGCTGGAGGACTGTATGATCGAAGATATCAGCTATACAGACTGGGAAGCCATTCGCTCCGGACATCCCTGCTGGAACCAGCTTCTGGTGATCATGCTGGAAAGAGCCTTTGGTGTCAAGGAGAAAAGGGAGCGGGAACTGCTGCTGCTGGAAGCAGGCGAACGCTACCGGGAGTTTCTCAGAGAGTTTCCCGGTCTGATCCACCGGGTCAGACAGCATCAGATTGCATCCTATCTGGGCATATCACCGGTTTCGCTCAGCCGGATCAGACACCAGAGCGATCCGGAGTAGTCCGGCCGGCTGCAACCATGGCCGGGGATTAACATAGGTTAATGCTTTTGAAACCGGTGCTTCTGTTCTTTGCATACATCAAACACCTGCACACAATGATGAAAGCAACGAACACCATACTCATTACCGGCGGTGGCTCCGGTATAGGCCTGCAGCTTGCACGGGCGCTGGATGCCAGAGGACATACCGTACTGATCTGCGGCCGCTCGGCGGCGAAGCTCCGGGAAGCTGCAAGACAATTGCCACAGGTTGCCACATTTGTCTGTGATATCTCCATCGAAAAAGACTGCCTGCGGCTATATGACTGGGTACAGCAGAATTATCCCGAATGCAACTGGCTCATCAACAATGCCGCTATAGCACACCGGGGCGATTTTTTGCAGGAAGCAGCCAGTCTGCACCATGCGGAAACGGAATTTCAGACCAATATGCTGGCGCCCATACGGCTGTCCTATCTGTTTTTGCCCCACCTGCTGAAGCAGCAAAACAGCCGGATTATCAATATCAGCACGGGACTGGTCTATGCGCCTCTCCGGTCCTACCCGTTTTACAATGCCACCAAGGCAGCCCTGCACTCCTTTACGCAGGTGCTGCGGATGCAGCTAAAAAACAAGCCGGTGCATATCTGCGAGGCGCTGCTGCCGGTAGTCGACACACCCTGGCACAAAGGCAGACGGACGGACGGCGCCATTTCACCCGAAGAAGCCGTAAAGGAAATGCTTGAAAAAATACAGAAGAATAAAGCGGAAATACGGGTTGGTAAAGTAAAGCTGCTGTATCTGCTGGCAAGGCTCTCTCCTGCGCTTGCCTCGCGGATTATCAACAGGAATGCCTGAAAGCCTGCCAGACATTCACTACAGGGAGCTGCGCAAAAGCTCCCTGTAGGCCAATCCCTCTCACCCCTCTTTCAGCTGGTGACTGATAATTCATATTACCTCCGCCGCTAATCACCGTCCGTACCGGTATATTTCTTTTCAGGCACAGGCGCTTAAGCAACCAGTAGCTTATTTTAAGAAAACAAGCAGTATTCTTTCATTCCAAAGACATAAAAACGAGCATCGTCTTCACTGACCACAGCACAATGATAAGCGCCATAGTGCACACTAAAAATAATGTACTTAAAAATTGCAGTGTATGGTATCCGGTTTGTATACTTGCGCTCGTAATTAACCGGAATAATTATCCACATTTATCAGTCTGTTTAGAATAAATCCTGATTTTAGTTAGTTTTGCCGCCCGTTTACTACATGACCGGACGGATACAAGTCAGGCGGATCCCGGATTCTGAATGTTTTCTTTTAGTAAATAAAAAATGATTAATCGCGTACTCACTGCTCTGTGCCTGCTCCTAAGTATAATCCGGGCCGGTGCCCAGAACCAGCATGTCATTCCGCCCTCGCCTACTGCCTCGGCACTGGCAAGCTATGTAGACAATCCAGTCAGTCTGTATACCGGCACTCCGGAGATCAATATCCCTTTGTACAATCTGCAGGTCAAAGATTTTGAGCTGCCCGTCAGCCTGAGCTACCACTCCAAAGGTATGAAGGTCGATGAGACTGCTTCCAATGTAGGCATGGGCTGGTCGCTCAATGCGGGCGGTGTGATTACCCGCTCCGTCAAAGGCTTTCCGGACGATTATAAGGCACCGGCCTGCGGACCTTCAAACTATGATGACTGCCGTAACGGATTGTTTTATAGCGGAAAAAATACACACGACATCAACCTGACGGATATATACAACAATACATTATCCAATCTCGATTATTCATTCACCCATTTATTTTCAAGATATTTTGAAATAACCTATTGCGACCACCCGCAAATAACCTGTCTCATCTCACAACTGGAAGATACGGAACCGGACATTTTCTATTTCAATTTCTGCGGTCACCAGGGAAAGTTTGTCTTCGAAGTAATCAACGGAGTTCGCACCATCAGGCTCATGCCTCATCAGGATCTGAAAATATCGTACAGCTTTGACTCCAATCACGGGATCATTGAATTCAAGGTAACAGACAACAATGGCATCATCTACACCTTTAGCGCACAGGAACTGACAGAGTACAGAGTCGTCAATAACGGCTGGGGAGTCACCAATCCTTACGAAGACGGAATGAACTGGGCTATTCCCCCGGTCGGCTACAGCGCAATCCAATACCATTCCAGCTGGTATCTCAGCAAAATCGAAACTCCCCTGGGCTCGAGCATTGATTTAAGCTATGAAACCGAATCATATCTGATTCATAATGAAGGTCCGGAGCTGACCATGCTGCGCCATACCGGATCGGACAGCACATACAACCCCAATACGGGTCCTGTATTATCCTCATCATTAGGCAAAGTAACAGATATAATGGTGGGAAAACGCCTTTCCAGAATAGAGACGACGGATATCCGCATTGATTTTCAAACGGGACCGGACCGGCAGGACGTCATCCAGTCCCCATCCAATAAGGCCAAGCCTATTAACGGACTGACTGTCTACTACAAAAGACCCCTGGGACAGCCCCTGAAGCGCATCTGCCGATGGGCTTTTTCCCAAACTCACTTTCTCACCAATATGGGTTCCACTGCGTTGGACAAGCGGCTGTTTCTGCAATCAATCAGACGCTACGGGGCCACCAACGACAGCTATGAGCCTTCCACCGTATTTGAATACAAGTACACTATCTATACAGGCAATTCAGAGCACTGGCTCCCTCAGCGTATGGGAAAAAGTCAGGACCTCTGGGGCTATTACAACGCAGCACCCGCCAACAATACGTATATACCCGCTCTCTATATCTATCCGGACATGTACAACGACAGCCGGCGATTCAGCGTATACCGCCGCCATTTACATACCGGCCGCGAGTATTACCTGCCGGGTGCTGACCGCCTGCCCAACAGGCACTTTATGGACATAGGCATGCTCACCAGAGTCAAACATCCGACAGGAGGACATACAACCTACGAATACGAGCCGCATATATTCCAGGACGATAATGAAGTATTCTCAGGTGGCGGACTGCGCATCAAGAAAATCACCAAATACGATGGCATAAGCGCTGCGAACAACCTGGTCTATGACTATTCATATAACATAGACGGAACCGGTACCAGCGGTGCGCTGATCAGCATGCCGGCTTACGCCGTATTCGACGGCGGGGGGTTCTGGTATGCTCTGGACAACAGCAAGCGTGCCTATCAGGGCAATACCATCCGGTTCAGCCACCCTCAGGCGCCACTGGGCACCACCCAGGGCAGCAATATCGGTTACCGACAGGTCACCGAACGCATAACGGGAAAAGGTAAAACAGTGCATCACTACGCACTGCCGGCCTACTGGCACCAGCCAAACGACATGAACGGTCCCTCCGGCTGCGACCCGCTGGTGGATGGCTACTGCGATGGATTGTATCAGCTTACGCCGGTGCAGGACATATTTGTGGACCCGGGCAGTGGTTATGCAGATAAGAATAACTATGATTTTGGCATGAATCCGGCCGCGCCTAATACCTATCCCTTCCCCGAAAATCCCAATTATGACTGGAACCGGGGACACCTGCTCCGCAAGGAAATATACAATGAAGCCAATACCCTGGCACAAAAAGAAGACTATACCTACAGCTTGTATTTTCCTCAGGGCAAAACCACTCCGACGCTCGTCTACGGCCTGAAATTCGGCCGGATATATCCAAAGTATACATCCAGAGCACACAGCGCGCCATACGCCATCTGTCTGCGGGCAGCCAAATACCACTACCTGACCGGAGTGGCCAAAGTCCCGGCTTCGGTGACTACCACCCGCTACGATCAGGACAATCCGGCCAAGAGCATCAGCACCACGACCTGGTATACCTACGGCAGTACCCGTGTCAAAAAGCTGACCGAGAAACGTACGGAGCAGTCCGATGGCAGCCAGCTGGTGAGCAAATACAAATATGCCGCTGATTACTTCCCTTCTTCTCCGCCGCCGGATGAAGGCGTTTCTATCCCTCTTATAAAGCAGATGCAGGGCACGCTGGTAGAAGAAGCGCAATTTGTACGCCGAAGCAGCACCGACAGGCTTATCGGCGGTCAGCTGACTACCTTCCATGAATATATCAGCCAGCCTGTGCTCTACGGCCGGTATACGCTGCAAACGGCCAGTCCGCAAAGCAGCTATACCGCATCCGAGTATCAGGGGCCTGTTTTCTCCTTCAACAGCCGCTACCAGCGCGATCTTCTGTGCAGACGCTACGACAGTCAGGGCAACCTGCTCGAAGCCAGCACCCCGGACGACACCAGAATCTGCTATGTCTGGGGCTATCAGAGGCGCTACCCGGTGGCCAAAGTAATCAACGCCACCTACAACGAGATCGAAGCACTGCTCACAAGCAATGATTTCAGCTACCTGATGAACGGAGCCATGGTGGAAATCTTCGGCCCGGGCTATCCTCCGGAGTATATGCACACTCCTGAGGATATACGGCTTATCATCAACAAGCTGCGTACCGGTCTGCCCAATGCCCAGGTATATACCTATACCTATGATCCGCTGATCGGCCTGCGCAGCGAAACCAGTCCGGCAGGCATTACCACGTCCTACGAATACGATGATATGGGCCGTCTGCAGGCCGTCAAGGACCACGACGGCAATATCTTGGAGACCTATGAATACCATTATAAAGGACATTAATCCATCTGACACAAAAAATACATACCTACCATGAACTATCTGTTAACGATTGTCTGTAGCATACTACTTCTATCACAAAATCTCCAGGCGCAGGACAGCCTGCAGCTTACCAACCGGCATATTACCGAAGCGCTGCTCGAAAAGGCCGTACAGTATCTGGACCTGCAGCCGGAGCAGCATCCCGGCTTTCAGGAAGCCGTCTATACCTACCTGGAGCAGGCACGGCTCTATATGGCGCAGCACAGCGCCGATACATCGCTGGTGACGGACTATCTGGAGCAGCAGTGGCCTGCGCTGCTGGGCGAAGCCCTGCGCCCGGTCCTTAGCGCGGAGCAAATGCGCAGCCTCAGCGAGCGCATCCACATACAGCGCGGGCGCCGCGACATAGACCGGCACCGGGGCTACCGCCACCAGCCGCAGGAGTATCTGTTTTTCTTTTAATCGCTCGATTTCGTCTGCTTATGAATTTTTACCATACCCTATTATTACTGCTGTTTTGCGCGGGCAGCACACTAGCCAATACGGTTACACTTACTCTGCAGCCAGGCGCTGCGCAGGGAAAGGACGCCAGCATCGGCCACCATGCCAACAGCAGCATTGTTGCCAATACGAACTATGGCAATGCGACCTATCTGGAATCCTCTGCATGGAGCACCGGCATCGGCCTGATTCGTCTGCGCAGCCTGCTGCACTTTGACCTGCAGCATATACCGGTCAATGCCGAAATCCTGCAGGCAGAGCTGTATCTCTACCATCATCCGGGGCATTCGCACAGCGGTTCCAACGCAGGTCAGATCAACCGGATTATCACTCCCTGGGACGAGCAGAGCGTAACCTGGAACAATCAGCCCTTTATCAGTACCGTCAACGAGACCTATATACCGACTACGCTTTCTTCGACGGAAAACATACAGGTCAATGTGACTGCACTGGTGCAGGATATGGTAAATTTTCCCGGTTCCGGCCACGGGTTTCGTATCCAGCAGGTCAACGAAACCAGCCATCGCGGTATGGTCTTCGCCAGCAGCGACCATCCTGACCCGAACCTGCATCCAAAGCTGGTGATTACCTATTCCGAAATCAGAGTGCTGACCCTGCAGCCGGGCGCCGAGGGCAAAGATGTCATGATCGCCGGCAAGCAGGCCAATCCCATATGGGGCGATGAGCCGGACTGGTTTGCCATGGCTTCCAGCATCATCACGTTTCGCTCCCTGATCGACTTTGATCTGAGCGCGCTGCCACCGGACGCCGTGATCGTGAGCGCCCGCCTCAGCCTCTACAGCAATCCGGGGCTGCCGCACAACAACAGCCTGTCCAATGCCTGTCTGCTGCAGCGTATTACCCAGCCCTGGGGCGAGCATACCGTGACCTGGAGCACCCAGCCCGCTACCTCGGTCGTCAACGAGGTCTATCTGCCGGTCTCCCTGCATGCAGCCCAAGACTATGAGGTAGATGTCACCCAGCTCTACCGCGATATATGGGCCAATCCCACGCAGGGACACGGCCTTATGATCCGGCTGGCCAATGAAAGCAATCTCGGCGCTTCCCTTGCTTTCTGCTCCGGTGATTACAGCAATCCGGCGCGGCGGCCCCGACTGGAGATACGCTACCGTGTCTGCCAGCCGCAAACAACAGATCGCAATTACCTGCGGCGGGAGCAGCCGCTGAAGGCCGGCTTCTACACTACCACTACTCTGCAAAACACCTCCGGGCAGAACAAGCATACCCGAACCACCTATTATGACGGACTGGGCCGCCCCATACAGGAGGTGCATCGGGCCGGCAGCCCACAGGGCTTTGACCTGATACAGCCCATCGAGTACGACAAGCAGGGACGGCAGCTCAAAGACTACCTGCCCTACCCCGGCTGCAGCAATGAAGGACACTTTGATCCGAACTATACAACCGGACTATTCAACTTCTATCACCAGGCCGACAGGCTGCCGGATACGGACTATCCTTTTGCCCTGAAAGTAACCGACAACTCCCCTCTCAACCGGGTGCTGGAGCAGGGAAGCCCGGGCGATGTCTTCCAGCCCGGTGGCGGGAAAACACGCAAGCTCTCGGAACGAAGCAATAATGCCAATGAAGTACGGCAGTGGATATATAACCACAATCTGCACAATGCGCTGGGCAATGGTTTTTACCCGGCGGGACGGCTCAGCGTATCGGAAACCGAAGACGAGGACCAGCGCAAGGTATGGGTATACAAGGACAAGGCGGGAAAAACCATACTGGAAAAGCGCACAGGCAGCACGGCTGCCGAATACCTGGAAACCTACTATGTATACGATGATCTGGGGCGCCTGTGCTATGTAATACCCCCCATGGCTACGGCCAATCTGGCCTCTGTGAGCTATCTGGTGTCTGATACGGGCAGCTTCAGGCATCAGTGGATTTACCACTACCGCTATGATGAGCGGGGACGCGTCATTCACAAAAAAGTACCCGGCATGGAGGTACAGCTTTTTGTCTACGACAAAAAAGACCGTCTGGTACTCAGCCAGGACGGGCGCCAGCGCCCCAACCGGGAGTGGATCTATACCAAATACGACTGCTTTGACCGCCCGGTAATCAGCGGGATCTATATACCCGCCGATCCCTGGGGACAGAGCGATATGCAAAATCTGTTCAACAGCCTCAATGCGACGGCCGGCGTAAATGAAGCGCCCTCCGCATCGGGTCCTCATGGCTATACCGCCAATCTCTGGCCCAACAACCCGGCCAGGATGGAAGCCCTTACGGTCAACTACTACGACCACTACGATTTTGACCGCAACGGGACACCGGACTACAGCTACCTGCCGCAGGGACTCAGCGGAGAGGCCAGCCCCTTGCTCAGCGCCAAAGGCCTGCCTACCGGATCAAAGGTAAAGGTGCTGGGCAGCGCCGATACCTATCTGTGGACCATTACCTATTACGACAACAAGCTACGCCCCGTACAGGTGCGCGGAAGCAACCATCTCAACCCGACCACGGTATCGGATGTGCATACCAGCGTATACGACTTCCGGGGCAACGAGCTGCGCAGCAAAACCCTGCACAATGCCGGCAACGGCGAGATTGCCCTGCATCAGCGCAAAGACTATGACTATACCGGCAGACCGGTACGCAGCCATATGCGGGTCAACAACGAAGCCGAAGTGCTGATGGCCGCTTACCAATACGACGAGCTGGGCAGACTGCATGAGAAAAACCTGCACTCCGAGGACCAGGGCCGCAGCTTCCTGCAAAGCGTGGACTACAGCTACAACCTGCGGGGAGCGCTCACGCATATCAACAATGCCGCGCTCAGCAACGACGGGGTCAACAATAATGACGACAATGACCTCTTCGGCATGGAGCTGTACTATGAGACCCTCTCCGATGCGCCGGGGCAGACAGCACTGTACAACGGCCATATATCGCACCTGCGGTGGAAGGGCGCCAATACCTATACCTCGCTTATGCCGCAGGGCTACAACCTGGAATACGACTACGGCAACCGGCTGACCAATGCCCGCTATGTGCAAAAGCCGTCCTCCACCTGGCAGGCCGCCAACGGCTACAGCGAGACCGGCATGAGCTATGACCGCAACGGCAATATTCTCAGTCTGAACCGCTATAGCAATGGCACGCTCATAGACCAGCTCAGCTACAGCTACAAAGGCAACCGCCTGATCAAGGTGGAGGATGCCATTACCGGTACCGCAGGCTTCCGCAACGCAGTCAACCAGCCGGTGGAGTACAGCTATGATATCAACGGCAACATGACCAATGATCTCAATAAAAACCTGCCGGTACAATACAACCATCTCAATCTGGTCAGCAAATATCTGCGTATGAGCAGTGATATCGAGTTTACCTACGATGCGTATGGCAACAAGCTTACGCAACAATACCGGTTGAGTAATGGTAAGGTTGCATCGGCTTATCAGTATGTGGGGCCTTTTCTGTATATCCAGGAAGGCCATCCCTGCACCGGTCCCGCCTGTCTGGGCTCTCCCACCATACAGACAGCCGAGGGCCGTATCAGACCCGGCACCGGCGGCTACAGCTACCAGTACGACCTCAAGGATCATCTGGGCAGCGTGCGCATGACCTTTGATAAAAACCCGACGACCGGACTGGCCCGTATCGTACAGGAAGATCACTACTATGCTTTCGGCGGCAAGCTGGCGGGCCGCTCCTACGACTTCTCGAATGGCAACCGCTATACCTATACCGGACAGGAGCATATGGATGAAGTGGATGTATACGACCACGGTGCCCGTATGTATGATCACCAGCTGGGCAGATGGCATGTGGTGGATCCGCTCGCGGAGAAATATTATTCCTACAGCACCTATAATTTTGTTAAAAACAACCCGATCAGGTATATTGATCCCAACGGGATGGATGTGATTGACCATGGCGGAGGACACTGGACGATCGATGGGGATGATATTGCCGGGTTCCTGAATAATTACGCCAATGAAAATGGTGAGGGAAATAATGGGAATGGTGGCGGAAAACAAAGTAATGAGGGTAAGAACACAAATGAGGAAAATTCCGATGACAATGGAAGTACCAAAGCAGCTGCAGTTTTAGCCTCAGGTTGGGCAATTGGCTTGGGTGAACCGACTCCAGTTGGAGAAGTAGTTATGGGAATCGGAACTGGTATAGCTGTATTATACTATGGACCGGAACTTGTTGATAAAATGTCAAGGGAAATTGATCGGATCTCAACAAGATTAGGGGGACCTCAGGGATTTGTTTATGAATTAAGGGTTAGACAAGGAGGTATCTATATCGATGTTCGTGGTATGCCAGTGACCTTAAATGCTGGCGATATATGGAAATATGGAGAAACAACTTCTAGCTCAAGGTATTCTGAAAACGAATTAAGAAGCATGGTACCAGGAGGTGTTATTATGAATCCAATCTATTTTGGAAATCAAGTTGAAATTAAGGTCTTTGAAAAATACGTAATTTATGGACACTATTTCAATCATGGAACTTTACCACCAGGAAATAAAATATTTAGATAAAATGAAATTTGGATTTGCACTAAACCTTAGCCCGGAAATAAATAAGCTTCTAGAAGTTTTTAATAGCATTGAAAAAGAGATAAATGAATTAGTGTCCATAAATAATTATGGGGATTCTGTTAATGAATTATATATAGGAGTAATATGTGTATCTCCTCAATTTGAGCCTTTTTTTAAACCAAGGAAACCTAGATATAATAAAGAGGAAAAGATATATGAGAAAGAAGGTATCGAATATAGACTTTATAAAACATTACAATATGAAATAAAACTTGATTTTGAAACAATGAAATCTCTGAATCAGGAATCGGCGAAGAAAAAACTGGCCAGTGCTATTCTTGACTCAATTTCAATTATGGATAATATCAAAGGAATAGAAAAATTTGAAAAAAAACGCTTCAGAGATGATCTGGAAGCTCTTTTTACGAAGTTAAACTTAATCTGATCTGAAATAGAGTTCCGGACGTGCGCTCTGCCCGTCTGGGCTCTATCCCGTGATCAGTGTGTCTTCTCTCCGCGGTCGTGTGGCACACCGACCACAATATATATAGCTGGTAAATAAAAGAATGGTAAAGAAGTATATACAAATCCCTGATTACAGAGAATATTTCGGTCAATTTACCTACCTGATTCACACTATTTATATTTCGGCCTGTGCGCCACAGGCCGAGGAAAAGCTATCGCACATTTGGAACAGCTACAGCTACGGCATTAGGAATTTATAGCACAGCTGGTGCAGGAGCACTCATTGGTGGAGTATTTATTTTGGGAGAACATGCATACGATGGTTGGATAAAACATGTACAACCCTTTAATGTAGGTTGGTAATTATAAAAAAAATGAAGCATACGTATAAAATCACCAAATGGAACGAATGGAAAAATTTTAATCCGATTTTTCTAACACTAATAGGATTAGCACTCGCAGGTCTTTTCGTGTTTTATTTTAGAAACCCGGACGATAATTTTGGAGATTTTCTTCCATTTTTAGGAATAGGTTTTTTGTTGCTTTTTATACCAATATCTATCATTCACCTGAAATATGACGCAATTAATGAAGGAATGGAGATGATTTACGATGAGGAAGAAAAACGGGTCGTGATTAAAAATACGAAGAAAAATACCCTATCCGAGTTTAGTCTGGATGATATACACTGTATATACCATACCATGAGCCTTCCCATGCTTGAAAAAAGGATGCACTGGTTTCCATGGGATGGCTATAACTACTCCGATATATATCTGAAAAACGGAGAGAAGCACCGGATTACTAGCCTAATGGTATACAGACTGGAGCTGCCTGTCGGTGATAGATATGAAGTAATTACACGTTTTTATCCCTATCCCGGAAAGCTTTAATATTCATCCAGCTCCGCGAAAGCACAAGCCATCGCTACGCTTATCCCGTGGTTGGTGTGCCGTCTCTCCGCGGTCGCGTGGCACACCGACCGCAATGTATATAGCTGGTAAGTAAAAGAGTATTTGAATTCCTGATTACAGAGAATATTAGACGCCGTGGCTGGTACCGATGGCTTCTATCCCAAACTCTTTAAATACTATAACAAAGATTGCAAGAATTGGTGGGATAACGGGAATCGCAGCCTCATGGGGTATTGCTGGAGTTGAGTTCTATAATAAAAAAGATAACACGTCCACTTGGGTTAACGCCGGATTAAATACAGTGATACTAGGCACAGGAATTGCCGCTACCATTTTTACAGCACCAGTACTTGGAACAATAGCAGGGGTTGCAGGAGTTACATATGGCGTTGGTTATTTTCTTTATGGAAAAGAGATGGACAACCATATTAATACTAACTTTGGATATAGATAAATAATATGAAAAAATTTAGCATAACAGCAATTGATCAATCGAGAGTTTTAATAATTGTTTCTAGCATAGCCATATTCATACTCTTTTCAATGTTTGCCTTAATAAAATCAGATTATTTAAATCTATTTACATTTAGCATTACATTAGTGCTCGCCATCTTATCATTTTTTTATTTTAAAAAATATTTCACGTATTCTCTTACTTTAGGACTACAAGAAAATAGTTTTTTGACATTAAAGAATGACATTGAAGAGGATATTCCTTATAAAGAAATAAGGAGTTATAAAATAGAAGAATTAGATGGAATAAGACTTGAAGTACGACTAAGAAACAATAAAAAAATAACAATAATCACTAGCAATAATTTTGGCAGTACACCTGAAATTCTTAAAGATTTCTGTAATCACTTTGAGGAACAGATTAAGATACATCAAAATCAAATATCCTTACCCATAGAAAAAAAGAAAAGCTTTTTTGAGACTCGATTAGCACTTTACTTGCTCATTACAATATCTATAATTGGCTTGGGATGCATACTTTATGCAGTTTTTACAAATAAAAAAATGAATTTAGGAACCTTTCTTGTAATTGTTATTCCTATTATCTCTTTACTACCTGCTTTATTAAAAGTAAAAAGTAGTCCCCCCCCTCGCTAGATCCGTTGGTTTAGAGGCAAGAGTACTTACTGCCTTACTAGTGCAACTCTTCCAGTGTTCGCACAGCGGGCCTATCCCGTGGTCGGTGTGTCTTCTGCTGATAGCTTTGGTGCATTTAACAGTATTTATGATTCATTTGAATATTAGACTATTATGATCTTCTTCTTGATAGGATTTAGTACAATATGGCTTTTCATGTATAAGATTACATGGTTATTCAACACAAAGACGTTTATTATTTATTTTGTGTATTGCATTATTCTAACAATTATTTCGATTGTTTTAATCCAAAATAATTGGTTTGAATACAGAACAGTAAAGGCTCTCTATCCCGTGGTCGGTGTACCATCTCTCCGCGGTCGCGTGGCACACCAACCGCAATGTATATAGCTGGTAAGTAAAAGAATGGAAAAGAAGCATATACAAATCCCTGATTACGGAGAATATTTCGGCTAATTTACCTACCTGATTCACACTATTTATATTTCGGCCTGTGTGCCACAGACCGAGGAAAAGAGGATTTTCTAAAATTCCAAAAGGTTTTAAGGAAGTCAAAGACTTTGGATACCAACATGGCCAAAAAGTTTATAGGTACAAAGGGAAATATTACTCAAGAGATATAGATGGTCATAATGGTGGAGTTTGGAAAGTTTTTGAAAATATAGGAGGTAGATTAAAGAGAATCGGAACGGCTGACCACAATCTTAACATATTTAAAAATTAGATTATGCAACTAAAAAAGATTGACTCAAAAAATTTTGATAAGAGCTTCGAAAAACTTTTTGAAATTAAAAAAGGTGATAATATAGTAAAAGGACGATTTGACATTGAGCCAATTCAGTTGAAAGAAAAAATTGATTTTATAACTCATTTGCTTTTATCATTTAAATCAGTTTCGTCTTTAACATACAAAATACTTTTCTGGGACAGTGATAAGATTATTCAAAAATTTATTGAATCGAATAAGGAGAAAATATTTGAGATCATCACTCCATATAAAAATGGAGAGATGCCAGGCACACTTTTTATTGATGAAAGAGCCATAGACGAAGCTTTTTTACATACACTATTAATTAATCACTTTAACTATGAGATGGCCAAAGATCCATCTCTAAATATACGAGTTCAAATATGTGTCAATCATGAAAAATATATAACCTTACTTGATATTTACGACGATAGAGGGTTTGATATTTATTATTTAAAATGTCGCTAAGAGCGGAAATTTGGTTGAAGCTTTATCTAAAGTTGGAAAAAATAAAGTAGCAGCAGAGTTTTTAGTATAATCGCAAAAATCAAATGTACATTTTTAGCAAAAATCAAATATACATTTTTAGACCAGTGTTATATCAATCCAACCACGATTTTGACTAGTTCCGCTAAAATTGGGATTGCCGGCGCGCGACGAAACCATGAATGCTGATCCAGGCTGAACAATATTAATCCACGATGTCACAGATCCGTTATATGTAGGAAGATAAATATTGCTATTATTTCCGACAATAACGTGAGAGACACTAGATACTTTACTAAGGTCAAGAGTAAAACCAAAACTGACAGTCTTGAACTCATCAGCATTCATGTCCCAGCTTCCGATTGGTATTCTAACATGCCGCGGAGCCTGCATTTTTTTTCGCAATTGATCAGGCAAATAAACAAGATCAGACAGAGGAAACCTGACAGCCTCTGCCGGAGTTCCAAGCCGGATTAGAAGAACCTTGTCCTGATGCACATTGTGCGTTACTCCATCGGTAAATGCAACAGGGTCCCATGAGGCATACCCAACATGCTCATAGAGCCACACATCAGAAAGCGAAGGCGCTGAGAAGGCAGGAGTAAGATAAATTTCATTATCCCCGTGGTCGGTGTACCATCTCTCTATCCCGTGGTCGGTGTGTCTTCTCTCCGCGGTCGTGTGGCACACCGACCGCAATGTATATAGCTGGTAAGTAAAAGAATGGTAAAGAAGTATATTAAAATTCCTGATTACAGAGAATATTTCGGTTAATTTACTACCTGATTCACCGTATTTATATTCTATCGGATGTGGTTCTTGTCAAAGCAGCTGTAGTGGCAGCTGCAAGGGGGGCTATACATCTTCTGAAAGGGGGCTCGAAGGCGGCCGCTAAGACGAGTACACAAACTTTCAAATCTCTCGGAGCAGCAGGTAGGAGTTGGAAAAATGTAAAGATGATTAATAGTAATGTGTTACAAAAACAAGGAATTGATGCTCATGCACTAAAAAGAGAGTTTTTAGGAAGGAATGCAAAGATTGTGTCTCACCCCCCTAATTATTGGACGTTTCTTCCAAATCATTTTAGAAGATTTTGCTTATTATTTGCCTGCACAAAGGTAGCGAACACTTCCTTGCTGTCAAGGGCCTGACAAGTGCCTCGTACCTCGGCCCCCTTGACAACAACTCCGTTTTTCGCTCCGTTTTTGT
>Ga0206106_100172_pt1 | contig 102136 bp, 98 predicted proteins | sample 1B1ome_FD_148677 | JGI IMG/M metagenome (GOLD analysis project Ga0206106, IMG submission 148677) | Enriched microbial communities from leaf-cutter ant dump, University of Wisconsin, Madison, United States - 1B110A | ecosystem: Environmental > Terrestrial > Nest > Insects nest > Nest dump...
CAGTCCGTTGGAAACACGAACCTGACCAAAAGCCGGTTGCTCCAGAGCAAAGGCCAGGATCGCTGCTTCCGTCGCTTCTTCTACACGGTTCTTGATATTGGGCTTACGTCGGTTTGCATCTATCAGAGCTTCAACACATCCTGTTTCCACAGCTGCCTGATAGCGATAGAAAGTATCGCGAGAAAAACCCATCACCTTACAGGCACGGGATACATTGCCAAGCTCAGCTGCCAGATTAAGCAAGCCAATCTTGTGTTTAATGATTTTATGATGAACACTGCTCCTGAGATTACTCCTTTACGCTTTCGCGTTCGGTTGATAAAGATTCGCACCTCTATCAAACCGGGTAATCCCACCTCTTGGCAAGACCTGCTGTCAGATCAAATATGAACTACTACATCGCTACCTGAAGTGGAGAAAATCTAACATATTGGATATGCTTTATTTTTCCAATTTACCAGTAGAAAACTATTTATTACCCGATTAGCCAATTAATCGACTGATTGCCGATTGATAAAATCATGTAAAATAGCAACGAGCCGGCTGGTTCACTTTAAAATTAAAAAATACAGGTGACCAGCCTTTTTTATTTTCAAAAAACCAATGATGCGAGCGAATCGTTCATTTTTTCAGGATGAAGACAAAATCGAATACCTCACTAGCATTGATTGCCGCAGTAGTATTGGCTTCTCTCCCTGTTACGGTGCAAGCCGGCGGAACTTTAGAAAAAAATGTAAGCATCACCGTATTGGATGCACAGTATCAGGTACAACCACACAAGCAGCAGGATGATCTATGGATGCGCGTACGGACCGGATTTTCCCTGGCTAATATTCAAAGCCAGGAAGTACGGCAGCACGAAAACAATTTCAGTAAAAATCAGCGGTTCATAGATCATATTGTTGAACGCAGTCAGCGTTACTTGTTTTACATCATCGAAGAAGTAGAGCGTCGGCGCATGCCGGCCGAGATTGCGTTGCTGCCGATCATCGAGAGCAGGTTCGATCCGGATGCTTATTCTCACAGGCATGCTGCAGGGTTGTGGCAGTTTGTTCCTTCAACGGCAAGAGCGTTCGGGTTGGAGCAGAACTGGTGGCATGACGAGCGGCGCGATGTCATCGCAGCTACCCAGGCGGCACTGGATTACCTGCAGATGCTTTACAAGATGTTTGGAAACTGGAAGCTGGCGCTAGCTGCTTACAATTGGGGGCAGGGATCACTAAAGAAAGTGATCAACGAGAATCATGGCGGTAATAAATCTGTCAACTATCAGGAAATCGGCCTTCCGGCTGAAACCAGAAACTATATTTCCAAACTGATTGCCATCAGAAATATCATTGCCAATCCTCGCCGCTATGGTATCAAGCTGAAGCCCGTTCCGAACCGGCCTTATTTCGAACAAATCACGATCACCCAGCCGATCGATGTACAACTGGCTGCCCGGCTTGCCGGAATTTCAGAAAGTGAATTCAATGCGTTGAATCCCGCATACCACAGGCCCCTCATCAAGGCAGAGGATTCTCCACGTACCCTGTTACTGCCCGTTACCAAAATCAAAACTTTCGTAGACAATCTCGAAAATTATGACAAGTCACTGGTATCGTGGCGAACTTACCAGATCGAGCAAACGGAAACCTTGCGTGACTTATCCAACAGGTATCGTATTCCGGTTGGCCGGTTGGCCGAGATCAATGGCATTTCTGAGCGTACTACTCTGAAAAAGGGCCAGATACTGCTGGTGCCGCGTGATGGCAGCAGTGCCAGAGAAATGACCTATCTTGCACACTATCAGCTCAAACAACCGGCAACGAAGCGCTCTCGATCGGAAGAGCGCATCGTTTATACTGTCAAGAAGGGTGATACGCTCCACGCTATCGCCAAACGCTATGGTATCGATATCAAAACGATCCGTTTATGGAACAAGGGGAGTGATCTGCTCTCCATCGGGCAGAAGCTGACAGTACCCTCCTTCAGCAGCCCTTATTCTTCCTGAACGATCAGCAGCATCTGACCGGAAAATACATAATCACCCTGCCTGCAACTGATCTGTTTCACGATCCCGCTGACCGGTGCACTCAGGGTGATTTCCATTTTCATGGATTCGATGATGATGACCGGATCTCCGGCGTTGACGGGTTGTCTGGTCTCGATCAGCAGTTTCCATACAGTCCCGGTCACATCTGAACTGATAGCGTGTGCGCCGTCGGGTAAATCAGGTGTATTTTGCATACCGGGCTCATCAAGTACCCCCTCGCCTTCATCACTGATATTGTCTTCCTGTACATTTCCGATCTTCCAGCGCTCGCGTTCAGCCTCAAAAGCCTTTTGCTGACGGGTTTTGAAGGCTTGAATACTGTTTGCATGCTGGTGCAGGAATGCATGATAGTTGCGCAGACTGAAAACAGTATCTTCTGTATGGAGTGTAAAACGCCCGGTGATAAAGTCGTGGCGTAGCTCAAGCAGCTCCTGTTCAGAAACAGGATAAAACCTGATCTGGTCAAAAAAGCGCAGCAGCCAGGGTTTGCCCGCGGTAAAGTCCCGGGTCTGACGGTAACGGTTCCACATCTGTACCGTTCTTCCGACGAACTGATATCCGCCAGGGCCTTCCATACCATAGATACAGAGATAGGCTCCTCCTATTCCGACTGCATTTTCTGGTGTCCAGGTACGCGCAGGATTGTATTTGGTGGTGACCAGGCGATGACGTGGATCGATCGGCGTAGCAACCGGCGCGCCTAAGTAGACATCTCCCAGCCCCATGACCAGATAGTTGGCATCGAAAACGATACGTTTGACCTCATCGATACTGTCCAGCCCGTTGATACGCCGGATGAATTCGATGTTGCTCGGGCACCAAGGTGCATCCGGCCGGACTGACTGCATATATTTTTCGATGGCAAGTTTTGTGGCAGCGTCATCCCAGGAAAGGGGTAAATGCACGATACGCGAAGGCATTTCCATATCGTCGCTTGTCGGTAAGTCTTTTTCGGCGGTAATGAGTCTGTCCAGGAGATGATTGCGGGCCAGAAGCCGCGAATCGAAATGGATCTGCAAAGAGCGAATGCCCGGTGTCATGTCGAGAATTCCGAGCAGATCGCCTTCTTCAACACAGTGCTGCAACCAGGCCATCAGGGCATGTGCGCGAAAATGCAGTGCGATATCGAGCACTGCTTCACCATATTCGATCAGCAGATATTTATCTCCGGATTGTCGGTAAACCACTTGTACCTGCCCGTTATTTGCCGGAATCCGATGCAGTACAGGATGACCCGGTTCAACCGGGAAGGTAGAAATATCGGGTGGTACGCGGGTGGAGGAATCCGGCTGCTGGATCATGCTGTCCTGCTGCTGTTCCAGTTTCAACGCCTGTTCCGCTGTAAGCGGGTGAAAACGCACGCTGTCACCGGGTTTGAGCTGTCCGGTTTTCCACAACTCTGCCTGCACGATCACGGCAGGGCAGACGAATCCTCCCAGGCTGGGGCCATCCGGGCCAAGGATGATGGGCATGTCGCCGGTAAAATCGATCGCACCGACCGCATAGGGATTGTCATGAATGTTGGAAGGGTGCAACCCGGCTTCACCTCCATCCTTGCGTGCCCATTGTGGTTTGGGACCGATCAGACGTATACCGGTACGGCTGGAATTGTGGTGCACCTTCCAGTCGGTGGCAAAAAATTCATCGATATCGGCCTCGGTAAAGAAATCCGGCGCACCATGCGGGCCATACAGGACACCGATTTCCCACTGACTGGTGTAATGGGGAATGTTTTCGGGGGACAGTACGCTTGGCTCAATCTCTTCTGCGGGCAGGATATGCAACACATCTCCGGTACTCAACGCACGCCCGGCGTGCCCGCCAAACTTTCCTAACGTAAAGGTAGATTTACTGCCCAGATAATCCGGTACCTGAATCCCGCTCTTGATGGCCAGGCAGGCGCGGCTGCCAGACTGGCGGATTTTGCCGAATCGTAATAGTGAGCCTGCTTTGATGAAATGGGATCGCCACTGTTCCAAGGGGACACTATCCAGCCAGACATCGATAGGTGCTCCACATACTGCAATCAGGCTGTTGCAGTTGAATCTCAACGTCGGTCCGGCCAGCGTGATTTCCAGCCCCGCCGCATCATCGGGGTTTCCAACCAGATGATTGGCCAGACGAAAAGCCAGACTGTCCATCGGCCCCGAGGGCGGCACGCCTATGTTCCAATAACCTGTTCTGCCCGGGTAATCCTGCACTGTCGTCTGTACCCCGGCGTTGAGGACATCCAGGGTATGCGGCTGGTAGTGAAATCCGGCGAGGTATTGGGTGCTGACCTGCCCGCTGCGAAATATCGTTCCGGATAATACCTGCCTGAGATAATCCAGATTGGTTTCAATCCCATAGAGCGTGGTGTTATCCAATGCGGTGATCAAACGGTCGATGGCCTGATCACGGTCGTCAGCATGAACGATGATTTTAGCGAGCATTGGGTCATAGAAGGCTGATACTTCACAACCCGCGTCCACCCAGGTTTCAATCCGTGCGGTTTCCGGAAATTCGACAGCACTCAGTAAGCCACTGGCCGGCTGAAAATTCTTGGCTGGATTTTCCGCATACACACGAGCCTGTATGGAAGCCCCCTGCGGTTGGATGGTAAACGATTCCAGTGGCGGTAAAGCATCGGCACCTAGCAGCACCATCCATTCGACCAGATCAATGCCGGTTACCATCTCGGTGACGCCATGTTCCACCTGCAGGCGGGTATTGACCTCCAGAAAATAAAACCGGTCGATTGCGGGATCGTAGACATATTCCACTGTGCCGGCAGACCGGTATTGAATCGATTCTCCCAGGCGCACGGCTGTTTCCTGTAATGCGTTACGGGTTGCTGGTGACAGGCCTGGTGCCGGTGTTTCCTCGATCACTTTCTGGTTGCGCCGCTGCATGGAACAATCACGTTCTCCCAATGCGATTACTTTCCCTTGGCCGTCACCAAAAATCTGTACTTCAATATGACGGGCCTGGTCGATATATTTTTCCAGGAACAAGCCGGCATTACTGAAATTGCTTTGTGCCAGATTTCTGACAGACTCATATGCATCGATCAGTTCCTGTCGGTTGCGGCATAAGCGCATACCGATGCCCCCTCCCCCAGCCGTACTTTTGAGCATGACTGGGTAGCCGATCCGGTGTGCTTCTTCGCAGGCGGTTTCGAGGTGTTCTAGTAATCCGGTACCTGGCAGCATCGGCACATCGAGTTGTTGTGCAAGCGCACGTGCAGTATGTTTCAGGCCGAAAGTACGTGTCTGTTCAGGGGTGGGGCCCAGAAAACGAATCCCTTCTGCAGCACATTGCTCGGCAAACGCTGCGTTCTCACTCAGAAATCCATATCCCGGATGGATTGCCTGAGCTCCGGTGCGATGGGCGACTTCCAGTATTTTATCGGCACGCAAATAACTTTCGCTGGCAAGTCCATCGCCGATACAAATACTTTCATCAGCATCCAGCACATGCCGCGATAGCGCATCAGCTTTCGTGAAAACAGTTACACTGCCGATTCCCATACGGCGCAAAGTACGAATAACACGGCAGGCGATGGCGCCCCGATTGGCGATCAGAACTTTTGTAAACATAGATTCCCCTTACTGTACTGCCTGATCAAACAGGCCATACTGCGATACATGCTGACTGTATCAGCGAAAACAAATATAAATTCTTTAAAATCGATGAAAAACACAGATATTCGCTTCCTGTAGAGAATGGGTCTGGGCGAGGAAAACAGGAAACGCGGTGTAAAGCCGGAAATAGAAGCAGGCAAACAGATAATACATATAACGAATCTCCAGGAGGTCAGAAAACGACAGAAATCAATAATGCGTTTAGCATTATGTAACCTCCCGGGCTTTTATCCCTCCGTGGAGCTTCGTCATACGAAGCCTCAGGCTCTCGGACCAGCCGCTTTCTACAGGAAAGCCGGAACCCTAGCCTGAAGTGACTGCAACCAACTACCCGTACAACCGATCTCGATGGTGTTGGTGTTACTGGCTGTAATAAAAATATAAATACTATTTTATAGGCAGCTGATCTTTTCTGAAACAATAATATTTTCAATGGGACTGCACTGCCTTTCGTTGTCGTCGGCTTTCAAAGTGGGGTGTGCAGTATTTTGCTGGCGGCCATGGATGGAGTGCGTCCCAGTCTCTGCAGCATGTTGGAGCGAACGGCGGCCTGTTGCCAATACAAAGACACGACGAGCCAATGATCCGGGGCAATGATCACGATTCTCTTTTCCTTCAATGCCGGGGTAAAACTGTGCCGTTCCTCAGAAATTTGAGTGTGTGATCCTGATCGTTCACATGAAGATCAAAGAGGTAGCCATGCTTGTGGTGGAGTTGAGATAGTGCAGGGAGAAACCAAATCGCCAGGGAATTATCGTTGACCGCTATGGCAATCAGGCTGCGTCACTGTTGCAGTCCCATTTTTGGTGGCTCAGATTCTGATAGTCTTTCATCATGAACTCCTTTCTCTTGGCAGAGAGCAGAAGTTTCCGTGAACCGCCATAAAGGTCAAGTTTTAGTAGGTTACGTCTCAGGTTTATTATTTTTATCTAACGTTTTACTATCCATAATTGCTTCATAATTTCTACCGCCATAATTCTGATAACTTGATCTGTCTGCAAGCAGAAATACCCACATTATCAGTACGAAAGGAAAAGTGAGTACGGGCAGGCCGAGTGGTGTCAGAAAACCAGTCAGGCCGGCCTGACATATGACCGTAAAAATACCTGCCAGGAAGGCCAGTCCCGTACTTCTGCCGGAAGGTTTGAGAAATGCCCATCCTACTGCCATCATGGTCAGTACAGGATTGAACGCATACAGTCCCATTTCGACAAGACTTTTGTCTGCACCCAAGAGAACAGGTATCACAATCCCAATCACAGTACCGGACAATGCCATGATTGCGCCTCGCAACGAATGGATGGCGATACCGATCAGAAACAGGATACCCACGACAATGCTATCCGCAAACATGACTTCACTGATACCTTTGGCGGTGGCAGCCATATACCCTATTTCAACCGATATCATGGAAATATTCGCGGCTTCCACGGGAATACCTGCTATCGGCAAAAGTGATCCTCGTGAAAAGTTGTCGAAGGCATACACTGCTGCTATAAACATCCAGCAGGTCAGGACAAATGGTGAAGTTGAGGCAGGAATATCATAGGGTTGCAGAATTCTCATCAAAGCTGCCAGTACGATAGTTGCCAATATCGAGGCAAGTACGACATATAACCAGAGCTGGGGAGAGTTTTCCAGGAACAGAAACAGGCAGGGACCTACCAGTGTTCCGTTGAAACCATACAGTCCCGCATCGATATCCTTTTCCGGAAATCCGAGCAAATGAGCAGTAATGGTACTGCTGAGAACACCCACAGTCGCAGCCAGTCCAGCAGTTACTCCCCCAATATACAGAGCCACCAGGAAAATCAGGCCTGTGACGGCATTACAGCAGAAAAATACTTGCCCCACCCCTCTCAGGAGGGTGCGAAACGGCTTGGGTATTGCTTTGTCGATGGATAAAGTCCAGTCTACGATAGCCATTGCAGATTTGGGAATATGAATGAATTATTCATCTTGTTTTATGAGTTATGACTTTCAACTGTACCCTGTCCATAGACACGACAGTCTTTATATCTGCAACTGGAAAGAAATTTTGAAGATATCGACTGCACGGTCTGCTACATCGGGTGCATAGTTCAACCCTTTGGTAAACAAATCACCGTGTTGATAATAAGTCGAGATACGTGCATTGAAGCCGTCGATAACATAATTTATGCCCACCTCGGTTTCATCCCGGTTACTGCTGTGGTCCGGTTGAACACGGGTGAACTTGCCGTATGGCTGAAATTTTCCGATACCCACTTTTACCGGTATCAGATACAACCCGGTTACAGTCCAGGATTTGCCATCGAATATGCAGAAGCAATCCGGATCGGTAAATGCGGCAGTTGGATAATTTGCATAGAACTGTTTGTACTCAGCATTTACAGTTGCGACCCCCGTCGTTCCGGGTAATATTTTCTCGAACAATATATCGCCGACCAGACCGAGAAAATCACTGCGGTGATTCAATGACCCTGCTCCATTTTTCTGGTAGGCCATACCAAATGCCAGCGCCAGAATATCCCCTGCCTGACCATAGTAAGTACCTGCAGTGTAATAACCGGGATTTTTTTCCGGATTCAGAAAATTATAGGTAAAGCGTGCCGCTGTCAAAACGCTGCCACCCTGATTCGGTCCGGCAAATCCGGATGATTGCAGTCCTCTGTAAACTCCGAATGCATAACCCAGTGTACCCCTGATGAAACCAGGCTCTGCGCTGCCCCACAGCGTTACTCCATCGTCACGGCCATAACGGCCTGCGCCACCATTACCGAACTTGACACTGAAATCCTGGGAAAAGAACGGTGTTTTGAAACCATCATGGGTAGCATGAAAAAAGGGGCCATTCAGCTCACCCCGTTCCGTAGGTACCAGCATACGTCCACCCCAGAGATTGAGATAACGATTGAACTCAAATTTCACGATTGCATCAAGAATACTGTATGTTCGCATGTCCGGATTGGAGTAATAGAAACATTCTGAATTGATTTCAAATTTGAGGTAGTTGCGGAATTGTCCATTCAGATAAAGTCTTGCATTGTCGATAGCGAAATCGCCTTTCAGATTTCCGGATTCCTGGTTTTCCGTCCATAGCCCTGTTCCACGAAAACCTGCACCCAGGCTGATCCACCTGGTTTCATCCGCCTGGATCCTGAGTTTTTCAGAAATCGGTTTGACAGACATATCCATGGTGTAAATATCAGGTGAGCTCATTAGAAATATGCCTATCAGCACCGCTGTCACGGAAAATTTACATACGTGCAAAATATTTCCTTTGTCACGATACTCATTCTTCATACACATGATGCGATCTCTTTTTCGCGTCTGATCCGTCAGATTAGATCGTTGTGACAATACTGAGCGGTTTATGCAGATCACAGAAATGCAAATGCCATCACACATCCCGTAAAAGCTGGAGTGTGCGATGGCATGTTGAGTCAAACGGGTTCAGGGATTATTCGACTACCCGGTTGAGGATGTCTTTGCTCTGGTTGTTCCAGACGACATCAGTCAGGTTTGAGAAACGGGTGATGATCTGTCCTACAACACCTCCTGCAAACAGACCTGACCAGCTCAATACTACAAACCCCCAGTGCAGCGGCGCACTGAAGAGCTCTTCCATGAACCAGAATGCATGACCCCATTCATTGAAGCCGACATTGGGAAGGATCATGAGGGGTCCTGCAATTGCCATGACCAGTGGGAACGATATCCCTTCTGCGTACAATGGAAGACGGGTCATTGCATAAAGATAGGTGGCTACACCACAAACGATATACATTGGGAAAGACCCGTAAAACACGACTATGTGACTTGGAGTGAAGCTGGTGTCACGAATAATTACCTGGTGCCAGGATGCATCCTGTTCTGTGAAGAAACTGCCGCCCCAGTACACCCCAAAAACGTATACACCCAACCACATCATGAAGTAAAAATAACGCTTGATCTCCAGTTTTGAATCCAGATGGGCCAGCTGCTCTTTGGTATCACGTGTTTTCAGGATCCAGCCCCAGGTAATCAGCGCAAACAGTGGCATGAGCGCCATGTGTATGCGCCATAACCCCATCCACACACGATCAAACTCGGGTTCCATCGAATCCATACCATGTGAATAAGCAAAATAACGCTGGTACCAAACCCAGAATACTGCTACTGCCAGCATTGATACCAGACCAAATTTATAAAATTTGGAGTCGTACCATAGTGCTGTGTCATAGTTTTTACTTGATTCTGTCCGTACTGCATTTGCAGTTCCAATTGTCGTGGACATTGTAATACCTCCTATTTCATTGACGAAATAAGCAATTGGACGAGTGTTCAGAGTCCTGCTTTCCTTGGTTATTCAGTTTTGCAACTGAAGCGGATTTTTGGACGGGAATTCAGAAGTCCTGCTACTTGACGGATACTCAGAGTCCGAGGGAGGGAATAACAAGCTCTGCTTTTTTCTGTATTCCGTAGAGCAATGGCTACGCTACAAAATACTCACAGAACTTGAAAATTAGAATTACGTTATCACAAAAAAATTCAATTGGAAATATTTTCAACTTTTACTGCTCCGGGCGATGGACGAGCAGCTTATGCTGATATTTCATTGAGAATATTCAGAATAGCCTGGGCCATGAACTCCATTTCCTCTTCGTTGATGATGTACGGCGGCATGATGTAGACCGAATTTCCCATCGGACGTATCAGGAGTTGGCGTTCCAGCCCCATTCGCGCAAACCTGTTTGTGAAATCTGATCCGGGGTTGTCCACTTCAAACGCCCAGATCATACCGCAGTTACGAAAATGCCTGACGTTCGGATGTGTTCGGACGGGCTGCAGACACTGATTGAGAAAATCGGCTTTATGGCGATTCGTTTCAATCACATTATCTCGTTCAATAATATCGAGCGTGGCCAGAGCAGCGCGGCAGGCCAGTGCATTACCGGAGTGCGAGTGTGAATGGAGAAAAGCCTGACTGGTTTGATCGCTGTAAAACGCGCGGTAAATCGTATCATTGGTCAGGACGACTGACAGCGGCAGATATCCTCCGCTCAACCCTTTTGCCAGGCACATGATGTCCGGTGTGATTGCCGCTTGTTCACATGCAAACAGGGTGCCTGTTCGACCGAATCCCACCGCAATTTCATCTGCGATCAGATGAATTCGGTAGGTATCACAGATTTCCCGCGCTTTTTGCAGATAAACCGGATGGTACATTCCCATTCCTACTGCTCCTTGTACCAGCGGTTCCAGAATCAGTGCCGCTGTGCTGGCATGGTGCTGCACGAGATAGTTTTCCAGGGCGACGGTAGTCTTCAATGCATGTGCTTCCGGAGTTTCTCCTGCTTCGGCATAGCGCCAGTCAGGGGTGGGTACCGGATGTGCAGGACGTAACAGCGGAGCATACACCTGTCTGAAAATGGGCACATCTGTGACCGACAAAGCGCCCAGTGTTTCCCCGTGGTAGCCGTTTTGCAGGTTGATGAATTGAGTTTTTTCGGGAAAACCACTTTGCTGCCAGTAGTGAAAACTCATTTTGAGCGCGATTTCGTTGGCTGATGCACCATCACTGGCATAGAAGCAATGGCTCAGACTGCCTGGGGTGATCGTACTCAATCGTTCCGACAGCTCGACGACCGGCTCATGCGCCAATCCGGCCAGCATAGTGTGCTCCAGCCTGCCGAGCTGATCGATGATGGCTACATTGATGCGCGGATTGCAATGTCCGAACAGATTGACCCACCAGGAGCTGATGGTATCCAAATAGCGTTTGCCGTCTGCATCATATAACCATACCCCCTCTCCTCTGGTAATCAGTACAGGAGGAAATTCTTCATGATGTTTCATCTGGGTGCAGGGGTGCCAGACGGCAAAGTGATTGTGCATAGCTGATTTTTTATCGTTCACAGGCTTGAAATTCCTCCTTATGACAATGAGTTATACAGATACCGAAATGGTTGAATTTTGTTGAATAAATCAACGGGGCCTATTATAGGTAGTTAATGTTGAACGTCCAATTTCTTTCTATTGACAAAAATATTTTTCTTGTCTTTTAAAAATTTCGGTGTATATAATTGCCGGCATGTTTTATCTGTGAGGATTGGGATCAACCAGCGTCTCATGGCAGATAAAGCAGTTAGAAGTAAAGCTGTTTTACGAAACTAGGGTTCCGGCTTTTCAGGGAAATTTTCAGGAAAAGTGACTGGTCCGAGAGTTTCGGGCCCTGCCAACAGGGTTTCACGGAGGGATAAAAGCCCGGGAGGTTATGTTTAATACATTAACTACCGGAGCCAGAGTGGAAAAACTATCACTATCGCGTGCGCGCGCTGTTGTCCAGAATCCAGATTTTCCTCGCGTTTTTTCTTTTTTGTCAGCGGTAGCTGTTCGCTGTTCACCTGTTTATATTCCGTTACATATCAGACTTTCCAGTAGTGGCACTCTTAGGTTGAGGTCTACTGCCGGGTATGGTTTTCTGGCGGCAAATCCTGTTGTTTCCTGTTGGCATATAACTCCCCTAATTTTCAAAGAGGAATCGATATGCCGGTAGAAGAAAAGAAAAGTTCTGTTTCTGTGATAAATAACAGATCGGTTGGTGAAGCCGAAGTAAGGGGTGAGACCATTCACGAAACGGGTCAGCTTTGTCGCAGTATGAGTGTATGGAACTGTTTCACACTGGGATTTTCCGTTGTGTCGCCGGTAGTAGGGCTATACGCTATTTTTGGTGTTCAGAATCTGGTGACAGGAGGAGGATGGATTGCCGCATTGATCGTATGTCTGTTCATGCAACTCATGGTGGCAACTGTCTATGCTGAGCTTTCCTCACAATTCCCCATTGCGGGTGGAGCTTATAAATGGTCCAGGCATCTGATCGGGCCCAGAACAGGGCAGTATGCCGGGATCATTTACGTCAGTTCGACGATCGCCATGCTGACTACAACCGCGTATACGGGTGGAATGTGGCTTTCTGCAGTCGTGATCGGTGGAGATACACAAGGCGCTTCAGCCGTTCTCTGGGGAATCGTATTTCTGTTGATTTGTACAACAGTCAATATCGTGAACCAGAAGGTCTACAAGGTGATCAATTTATTGGGCGTCAGTGCCGAAGTACTGGGCTCGATATGCGTCGCACTGGTGCTGTTTTTCTTCTTTCGTATTTATCCGGTTTCAGAGTTGTTTCAACATCTCGGGACGGGGCTTGCACCCACCAGTCTGACCGCTTTCCTGGCTGCACTGGCCATTGCAGGCTGGGCATTCATTGGTTTTGATTCCTGTTCGACCATTGCCGAAGAAGCACACAATCCTGAAAGAATGATTCCACGCGCAATCTTCTTGTCTCTGCTGGCAGTCGGCAGCGTGGTGCTCTTCAATTCCTCTGCGCTGACATTGTCAGTCAGCCATGAAACATTAGTAGCAGCCAGTGCTACATCTGATCCTATCTCGCCGATTATTACCAGCACGATAGGTGCCTGGGCTGCGAAACCGTTTCTGATCATCGTCATGACAGCTTTTCTTTCCTGTGGATCATCGGTGGTCAATTACGTTTCACGCATCGTCTTTTCGATGGCACGTGAAGGCAATCTACCCGCTCTCTTTTCACGAGTGACAAAAAGAACACAGCTGCCACGCAACGCAATTGCCGGGACTGTGTTCATGGCGGGTCTCGGGCTGCTTTTCGGATTGAATGACGGAGCCGTTGCAACCATTATCGCTTTCGGTACGGGCGGTTTATATGCCATGTTTTCCATGACGACGGGTGTTGGCCTATATGCACGTCTGACAGGTCGGTGGAATCCCGCATTGGGAGCATTTCGGCTGGGGAGATTGGGTCTTGTAATTAATATCATAGCTTTTACGTGGGCATTATTCGAGCTGATCAATATTGGCTGGCCACGTGAATATGTGGCTGCTCCCGGAGCACCGTGGTGGCAGCTTTGGGCGGTACCTCTGGTGCTGGGTACCATACTGGTTCTGACGACGCTGCATGTGCAGACAGCTCATAAGCGTCGGATGAAGAAGACTGCAAGCGGTACTGCTGTGGATAGCATACAGAAGTAGACTGGCAAAAATATAGTTTACGGCAGTTGACGGGTGTGGTTATCAATTGAAATCTAATGAGGAGGAGGTAAAACATGAATCAGGTTACTTATCTTTGGGAAACACATCTCCCCGGTGGCAGCCACTGGTCCGGTATCGTGCGCCGTGGAACGACCTTGCGCCTGACAGATGTGGAAGGTGGAGCTAACGCGGCAGTTTTGTTTTACAACCTGGAAGAGAAACTGGAACGCTACAACATGGCTGATACGCTCAAGACGCAACATACTTTCTGTTTAACCAAAGGGCATGCCTGCCATTCCGATATGGGGCGGATTTTCTGCTGTATCACCGAAGATACCGCAGGCTGGCACGATACTGTATGCGGTCTGAGTGATGCCGAACTGATACAGCAGAAATATGGCACGGGCCGCTATCAGGAGCTGCGTAACAGTATGTATCGCAACGGGCTCGACGGTATGCTGGTCGAGCTGGGAAAGTGGGGTCTGGGCAGGCGTGACGTGGTTTCCAACATCAATTTTTTCAGCAAAGTGACCGCCAATTCGTCTGGAGAATTGCAGTTTCACATCAATCACCGCGAAGCGGGTGATTACGTGGATCTGGCGTTTGAAATGGATACATTGGTGGTGTTATCCGCTGCGCCGCATCCGCTCGATCCAGCGGAAACCTATCGTCCGGGCGCAGTTGACCTGGCAGTGTTTCCGTCAATACCCGCAGTAACAGGAGCCTGTGCACATATCGCGGAGAATGCACGCGGTCTGGAGAATACCCGACGTCTTTATGCTTATGGAGGTGCTAAATGAGTGCGCAAAATCTGGTTGAAAGTACATTGAATCCTGATCATGCGGTCATAAACGAGATCTGTGACGCGGGCGAACCTTGGGTCAAGGAAATCAAAAAGGGGCAGATATTCCGGATCGTTGATCTCGAGGGCAATCAGGCAGTGGATACATTGTTTTACAACGCGCATGATGCAACGGAGCGTTACAGTGCCACCGATACGATCCGCCGGCAGCATAGCCTGTATCTGACGACCGGCAGCAAACTGTATTCCAATTTTGGTAATGTCATGCTCGTCATCACGGCGGATACCTGCGGGCGGCACGATACGGTAGGGGGTGCCTGTGCCGCGGAAAGCAATACCACCCGCTATGCCCTCGAAAAATATCCGATGCACAGCTGCCGGGACAGCTTTTTACATGCGCTGGCACATGACCCGGTGTGTGAGCGACTCGGCATGAACAAGCGGGATATTCCGGCCAACATCAATTTCTTCATGAATGTTCCGGTTACCGAAGCGGGCAAACTGGAGTTTGCAGATGGGGTATCGGCTCCGGGCAAATATGTGGAAATGCGGGCTGAAATGGATGTGGTAGTGCTGATTTCAAATTGCCCACAGCTGAATAATCCGTGCAATGCCTATAACCCCACACCTGTTCGTTTACTGGTCTGGAATTGACTACCCGTATATCGATACAGGTATTTCTGAGTACGAAATCGTAATAGTGACCGGGTTCCAGCTCCGGCAGCTCCTCTGTCTGATGCTGAACGTAACGTTGCTGGATTATGGAGATAACAATGTCTGAAAAAACGTTGGATACGAACAAGATAGCGACATCGACCATGGATGTGCTTGTCCCGGGAATACAAACAACTGTCCAGGATTACCCGGCCAGGCTGGGTTACTGGAACATCGGGGTACCACCCTCGGGACCAATGGACAGCCTGGCGTTCCGATTGGCCAATCGTCTGGCGGGTAACAAGGAAGGACTGGCTGCGATTGAAATCACTTTTGCCGGGCCAACCTTGCGCATCAACTGTGACACTGTCATTGCCGTGACGGGTGCACCGATCGAAGTGAATCTGAACGGAAAGCCATTGGCACAGTGGAAATCGCATAAGGTCGAAGCAGGTGCATTACTGGCTTTGGGCGATGTATTGGACCAGGGCAGCCGGGCTTATCTGGCAATCCAGGGCGGTATTCAGGTACCAGACTACCTCGGCAGCAAGGCTACATTCATGCTGGGCCAATTTGGCGGACATGAAGGACGCATACTGCAGACAGGCGATGTACTGAATATCGCCGCAGGTAACCATGGCGGTTATACCCCGTATGAATTGCCGCAGGCATCCATTCCGCACTATACCCATCATTGGGAAATCGCGGTGCTGTACGGTCCGCATGGTGCCCCCGATTTTTTTACGGAAGAAAGTGTCACCGATTTCTTCGCTGCCGACTGGACAGTACACCACAATTCTGACCGTACCGGTGTGCGTCTGATCGGCCCGAAACCGAAATGGGCACGTACCGACGGCGGCGAAGCCGGATTGCATCCTTCCAATGTGCATGACGTCGCTTATTCTATCGGCGCAGTAGATTTTACCGGGGATCTGCCGGTGATACTCGGCCCGGATGGTCCCAGTCTGGGCGGGTTTGTCTGCCTGGTAACGCTTGCGCACGCGGAACTGTGGAAAATGGGACAGTTGCGGCCGGGTGACCGCATCACTTTTCGCCGGATATCCGCTGACGACGCAGCAAGATTGGAAGCAACCCAGGATGCACTTATCAGTGACTTGCATCTGCCGGAGGCTCCGCTATCAGGCAGCGGAAAAGTGGCAGCCACCACGGACGGCCCGATTCTGCATACTATTTCCGAGAGTAGTGGACAGGTACAGGTAGTCTACCGGCAAGGCGGGGACAGGAATCTGCTGGTGGAATACGGGCCGATGACGCTCGATTTCAATCTGCGTTTTCGTATCCATGCCTTGATGGAGTGGCTGCAACAGGCTGTAGATGGCGGTGATCTGCCGGGTATCGTAGATCTGACGCCCGGCATTCGCTCACTGCATATCCGGTTCGATGCAAAACTGTTGCCCCGTAAAAGGTTGTTGGATACGCTGATCGCTGCGGAGAAACAATTGCCTGCCATCGAAAACATGGAGGTGCCGACACGTATCGTGCATTTGCCGCTGTCCTGGAACGATCCGTCCGTCCAGCTGGCAATGAAGAAATACATGCAATCGGTACGCAAGGATGCACCTTGGAACCCGGACAACATCGAGTTTATTCGCCGCATCAACGGACTGGACAGCATCGACGAGGTCAGGCGTATCGTTTTCGATGCCAGTTATATGGTGATGGGGTTGGGGGATGTCTATCTGGGAGCGCCGCTTGGCACCCCTGTTGATCCGCGCCATCGGCTGGTCACCACCAAATACAACCCGGCGCGCACCTGGACACCGGAAAATGCGGTGGGTATCGGCGGCGCTTATATGTGCGTGTATGGTATGGAAAGCCCGGGCGGTTATCAGCTGGTGGGGCGTACCGTGCAGATGTGGAACAGTCATGTGCAAACAAAAGATTTCAAGGAAGGTAAACCCTGGCTGCTGCGTTTCTTTGACCAAGTACGATTTTATCCTGTGACGGAAGCTGAACTGATCGAGATGCGCAGAGACTTTCCGAGCGGAAAATTCACATTGCGTATCGAGGAAGATCGTTTCAGCCTAAAACAATACAACGATTTCCTGCGAGAGAATGCTGCCTCCATCGATGCATTCAAAACAAAGCAGAAAATCGCCTACATCGCCGAGCGCGAACGCTGGAAAGCAGAAGGCCAGGAAAATTACACCACCGACGAGATTCTGGAAGAGGCCCCTGCTCCAGGCGACATCTCCACTCCGGCAGGGACACGTGCGGTACATACCCATGTAACCGGCATCGTGTGGAAATTGCTGGTGAATGAAGGGCAGCACGTGAATGCCGGTGATGATCTGGCTGTACTGGAATCGATGAAAATGGAATTCACCATCAAAGCGCCTGTCAACGGCGTGGTGCAGCAGGTACTCTGCAAGGCGGGCAGCAAAGTGACTGCCAGGCAGATTCTTTTCCAGATCAGGGAGGATTGAGATGAAGGGTAATTTGCTCAGGGAAAATACCATTCCGGACACGAATGCGGTTTCGCCACCACGCTGGCGTGTTGCTGAGATCGAAGAACTGCTGGATCTGCCGTTCAATGATCTGTTGTATCGTGCGCAGGTGGCTCATCGTCAGCATCATGACGCTAACGGTGTACAGTTATCGACACTGGTCTCGGTCAAGACGGGCGGTTGTTCGGAAGACTGTGGCTATTGTCCGCAAGCAGCCCGTTATCATACAGATGTGGAAAATCAGGGGATGTTGCCGCTGGAAGAGGTAGTGGAAGCGGCAGCCGCAGCAAAAGCGCGAGGGGCATCGCGCTTTTGTATGGGAGCGGCCTGGCGCGGGCCTAAGCAGCGTGACCTCAACAAAGTGATACAAATGGTGAGTGCAGTCAAAGCATTGGGAATGGAAACCTGCACCACACTGGGCATGCTCAAACCAGGGCAGGCTGAACAATTGAAGGAAGCCGGGCTCGACTACTATAACCATAACCTCGATACTTCACCTGAATTCTATGGTGAAATCATTACGACCCGTGATTATGAAGATCGGCTGGATACGCTGGGAAAAGTCAGGAACGCCGGCATCAATGTGTGCTGCGGAGGGATCGTCGGCATGGGGGAATCCCGGCGGACTCGCGCCGGCCTGATCGCTCAGCTTGCCAATCTCGATCCTTATCCGGAATCCGTTCCGATCAATCATTTGGTACAGGTAGAAGGGACGCCACTGTTTGGTACCGATGTTCTCGACCCCCTGGAGTTCGTACGAACGATTGCTGCTGCCCGGATCACCATGCCTGAAACAATGGTCAGACTCTCAGCCGGAAGGAAAGAAATGCCGGAAGCCGTTCAGGCGTTATGTTTTCTGGCAGGTGCCAATTCCATTTTTTACGGAGATAAATTACTGACTACCGGTAATCCGGAAGCTGAACAGGATAAGGCGTTATTAGAAAAATTGGGGTTGCATCCAATATAGCAGCTGTTTTACCAATATGGCTGGCCTGCAGGTAACGTCATCTTGTTGTATCACTTGGGCACGGTTGATTCCTGGATTATCCGTGATGAAATACATGTGAAAGAGAGTACTTATGCTAAAAATGTTAATGCCGGTAGATGGTTCTGAAGCTTCCAGTCATGCGATGGATGAATTTGTGCAGCGGCTCGACTGGTATCGGGAAAAACCGGAAGTTCATCTGCTGAATATACGGATTCCGTTGTTTGGAAATGTACCCATGTTTATCAGCAAGGAAGAACTCGACAATTATTATCAGGAAGAAGGTTTGAAAAGTCTGCAACAGGCACGTAACAAGCTGGAGCAGGCGGGTATCGCATATCACCACCATGTCATTGTAGGAGAGCCGGCGACCGCGATCGTACAATTTGCCGAGAAAATACAGTGCGACCAAATCATCATCGGGCCGCGCGGACTGGGTGAGATCAAGGGACTACTGCTTGGTTCGGTAGCCAATAAGCTGATTCAACTTTCAACGGTCCCGATACTACTACTCAAATAACAGGAATCAGGCGTATTCCTCCCTCTGTTACAGCAAATGGTTGACAGGCTCTGGGTGAATTTCGATAAAACTGTCTTATCGAAATTATTCCACCCATTTCAGCAAAATTTCCAGAGTTGTGCAGAGGTCTGATGAGTACGCTGTCTCGCTTCAGTCGTTGCTCCAGTTCAAGTGAGCCAAAACTCATTTGCATCTTCTCCTCCCTGCCTTTTCTTATACCTGCTCATTTTAGTGGCTTATTCGGCTGACAGGAGAAGTTATGCAGGAGTCATTCCAGGCAGATCAGTTTGGCACTCTGCCATTGCGCATCCCTGTACATGAAATCCGGTTCGGGGCTGTGTAATCAAATGTCAGGATCATGTGTCGGGCCCTTTTACAAAATACCTGGGATAGTAAATATTATCTTCTTGTTATCCATTTTGAATCAAATAGATATCAGTGGTGGCATAAGAATTGCTTAATCAATGGTGAGTTAATGGTTTTCCTATGTTGCCGAGATGGCAGTATGGGGAAGTCAAGACACGGCATTGACACGAAAATGCTTCATTCGTGTTTATCTTCGCTCATTCTATTTTTACGGAAGTTCTGACATGAAGAAAACGACAACCAGAATAGTGTATGCAGGAATGTTTCTGACTGCCGCACTGGTCCTCGGACAAAAAATGTTCATGGAGAATCGCGTCATCGATGACGCTCGGGTTTATACCCACCCTGGTTCTGCGGGCAGCGTTATCGCTGGTGGTCACGGCCGGAATATGTCAGATGTTGAAGACAGTGTAAAAATTACCGGCATAGATGGCGGCATTGGTAATTTTTCTGTCGATGGCGATAGCATTCTCTTTATCAGTGAAGATTCTGTCTACGAAAATGAAGATCAATCCGGTGGAAATGGTTATGGCAACACTACACATAACGCTGGAAACAGTGAGAAGATTACGAGTAGTCATAATCGCAATGACAGTAGCTCCATTTATGCCGGCCCGGCTGGCGGTGCTGTTACCTATCCGTCGGGCTCAGGAAGAGTTGGTCGCTTGCCTGCGGGTGAAAATAGAAATGGTGCGGGTGGTCTTGGTGGAGGTGGTGGTGGCTGGGGTGGTAATGGTGCGGGAGGTAAGGGTAATACTGATAAAGACCCTGCTGGTAACGCTCCTGGCGCAAATACTGGTACAACCCCGGATCAGGAAAATGCAGCTCCTGCTCATGAAGATAAAAACGATTCAGAGCGCGACAATAAGCCGAATGGAGATCATTCTGCTGCTGATGGTAAGGAAGCAGCCAGCCCTGCAGACACTTCACCTGATAACGAGGATCCGTCGTATTTTGATGCTCCTCCAGGCACTCCTAGCAAAGAGCCTGGTGATCCTTTCCAGCCGCAGATTCCCGCTGAAGAAATCGGCAACCAAGATCATGAAGGGCCAGAAACCTCTGGAAATCCTGGAACCAGGGCTATTCCCGAGCCTGCCAGCAGCCTGCTGATCGGATTAGGCAGCATGATGCTGCTGTGGTCACGACGTCGGAGCAGTTGCAGCTGATTATCAGCAACCTACCGGAATTCAGATAACGGCAGATATGTTTCAGGCATATCTGCCCCGGTCAATGGCATAAACCAATCCGGAAGATGTGGCATACTCCATCCTTTGCTCTGTTCCGGGGAGACGTTTTTTCGTGGCCAGCTATGAGTTCCTGATTGGATTGCGCTACACGCGCGCCAAGCGTCGCAATCATTTTATTTCCTTCATTTCGCTGATTTCACTGTTGGGGATGACGCTGGGGATGACGGCGCTGATTACGGTCATGTCGGTCATGAATGGTTTTAATAAAGAAGTGCGTGCACGTATTCTCGGTGTGGCTTCACATGCGCAAATCAGCAGTTATCAGGGGAGCTTGTACGATTGGGAGCAGATCAGGGAAGCAGCCATCCGGAATCCGCAGATTGCGGCCGCTGCGCCTTACATCGATGCTCAAGGGATGCTTTCACACGACAATATGGTGCGCGGAGTGATTGTACGAGGTATTCTGCCGGCAGATGAAAACGGAGTGGCCGATTTTGCCGAAAAAATGGTGGAAGGCAGTCTGGATCGACTCGCACCGGGAGAATTCGGCATCATTATTGGCCAGGAACTGGCGCGCAATCTGAACGCATTTCCGGGCGACAAAATCGTGCTGATTTCCCCACAGGGACAAATTACACCGGCCGGAATACTGCCCCGTCTGAAACAATTTACGGTCACGGGTATTTTCGATGTCGGGCACTTTGAATACGATTCCGGGTTGGCATTGATCCATCTGGCAGATGCACAAAAATTGTATCGCATGGCGCCCAATCAGGTTTCCGGCATCCGGCTCAAATTGCACGATATGTTCGAAGCACCGCAGGTGGTCCAGGATTTGGCCAGGGTATTACCTGCTGACCTGTATTTCACCGACTGGACACAGCAACATGCCAACTATTTCCGGGCCATCCAGATCGAGAAACGCATGCTTTCGCTGATTCTTGCACTGATCATCGCGGTTGCGGCATTCAACATCGTTTCTACACTGGTGATGGCAGTGACCGATAAACAGTCGGATATCGCAATCTTGCGCACGTTGGGAGCAAGTTCCGGCAGCATCATGAAAATTTTTATCATACAGGGAGCATTGATCGGCATTCTGGGGACGCTGCTGGGGTTGCTGGGTGGTGTGCTGCTGGCTTATAACGTTGGTGATGTCATCGCATTCATTGAGCATGTGTTCAATACTCAGTTTTTGTCGCAGGAGGTTTACTACATCAGTAAGATCCCTTCCGATCCGCAATTGACCGACATTGTGACGGTTGCAGCCGTATCTCTGATCCTGACACTGCTGGCTACACTCTACCCCAGCTACCGGGCGTCGAAAGTCAATCCGGCCGAGGCATTACGCTATGAGTAAAATCATCATTGTCTGTCGGGATCTGTACAAGAGTTATTTCCAGGGCAATCTCGAAGTTCCGGTGTTGCACGGTATCGATTTGCAGGTGAATGAAGGTGAAATGGTTGCAATTGTCGGCGCTTCTGGCTCGGGCAAGAGCACATTGCTGCATGTGCTGGGGGGATTGGATAAGCCGACGCGCGGAGAAGTTACGCTGCTGGACAGAGAGTTGTCCATCATCAGTGAAGCGGAACGTGGCTCATTGCGCAATCATGCACTGGGTTTCGTCTACCAGTTTCATCATCTGTTACCTGAATTCAGTGCCCAGGAAAATGTTGCCATGCCGCTGTTCATTCGCCGTATGAATAAAAAAGCCGCAATGGAACAGGCGGCAGCCATGTTGCAACGGGTGGGTCTGGGACACCGGCTTACGCATACTCCCGGTGAGTTATCCGGGGGTGAACGCCAGCGGGCGGCGGTTGCGCGTGCGCTGGTGACCCGGCCAGCCTGTGTACTGGCCGACGAGCCGACCGGCAATCTCGATCGGCATACTGCCGAAGCGGTATTCGATCTTATGCTGGAACTCAATCACGAGGCCAATGCGGGGCTGGTAATCGTTACCCACGATACTCAATTGGCCAGCCGCGCCGATCGGGTATTACATCTGGTGGATGGTTCACTGACGTGAAACCCTGAGATGGGTTTCATGGAAGATCCGTTTTCTTCCTCACTTTCCTGTCCAGTGTGCGCAAGTAGGCGAGTTTTTCCCTGGCAAGTTTCTCGCCTTCCCCCTTTGGCAGAGGGCTGATATTGTGGCGCTGGAGTAGACGGTGCTGTGATGGCCAGGCAGGGAATGCTGCTTTGTAAGGCGTAAAGGCAATTATCCAATGGCACCAGAACCGTGGAACGTAGCTCTTTCTGCTCTATCCTGGCATCGTGTGCAAAGCTGCGCTTCTTTCACTGGCTACTATCTTGGGATTGATGGCGTAGCGCTTCCAGTATGTTCAGATTCTCTTGACTATGTTGTATTGCTGTATTGCCTCTATTTTGAGGGGAATTCAGATCAGCCTAGGTGATGTGCTTAAACTTGTTGTTTACACCTTTTTCATTTTTTCTTCATAGAAGATGGCATCAAGCATGGCTGCACGAGCACGCCACACGTCTTTCTCTGTTGGATCAGAAGGTTCTGGTGACTGCCACCAAGGAGATTGTTTGAGGCGTAGAACGACTTCTTCCCAATATCGTTCATAGTTCTTCTTCAGTTGATCGATTCTCCCTATGCCAACATCTTCTGCCAGTTTCTTTGTGTTCTGAGCATCCACGCATAAGAACACGTCTGGACGCTTCATTGCAAGAAGCCTAGTGGCAGTAGCTAGGCCGTCGTCTTTTCCATTTGGATATGCCTTTAAATACTGGGAGATATATGCGTCATATTGTTTCTTGGTGACTTCCCCATGCAGAGGAATCTGATCCAAGGCCAATGAGTAGGCGAGATTACCGGAATTGATTTTTCCAGCGAAGATTCCAGCACCTTTCATACTGCCAAACCAAGCCCAGTTCTTGATCACCTTACCCTTACTGGGTAGTCCTGCAATTCCCTTTCGGACATCAAGATCCATGTCGTTGAAATGAGCATTGTTCTCAAAATATCCTCTAATTTCTTTGAGCAAAGCGAGTCGCTCCTTGAAACCATGCAGCTTGTCCTTCTTGATTTCAGCCAAATAGTCCTTCCACTCCATTGACATCACTTTGGACTGCACTGCTGGCTTGGAGGTTGGCCGATCACCGAAGATATCTGCTACTTTCTTCAAATCGTGTACTTTGAGCTTCCAAAGTTTGCGATAATTGTCAACCTCAGTTTGAAGGACAGTTTTGGCTTGTTCCCAATGACTGGCGATAACCTCATAAATTTCTTGCTTCAATGTAGATTGCCCATCTCTACTGGTGATGAGAACCGACAATTCAGAATTTTTCGTCAAGGCACCTACCGTTAGATTGGGACTGCCAATGACAACTTCCCAAGCCTCACAGTTCCAGAAGAGATAAACCTTAGGGTGAAATACACCATCAGGTTGAAGAATAAATTTGACCTGGCTTGATCCTACAAACTGGTTGAGAACGTCAGGATGCGTCTGGTAGAAGTGTGTGCCAATGACGGCTTGAGCAATCTGCTCTTCATGCTGCCCAGTGCTTTAAAAACCTCAGTATCAGCAGATGCCCAAGCGGTAGCAATAGCGATATGGGGATACTTTTCTATAAGCCGCTTAAGTTGTTTATTTAGTTCCGCATTGGTGCTGATCAGCTTCATACGACTCTCTTAAATTTTTTCTATCTCGCGTAGCGACTGATACACCAGCCACACATCCACTCCCCATCATCATAGATACCACCCGTTATATCGGTTTTCTGGTGACACCAACTACATACCGCGTAGATGGCGGTGTCTTCATACCTATACCGTTCCGGCTCTCTGTAGCCCTTCTGATTGGACGGCAGCAGCTTGGGATCTGGTGGAGTGGTGAACTTTCCACAGTTGCTGCACCACCGCCCACCATGATGCTCAATCGTGCTGGCCTTTTTGCAGCGGGAGCAGACGACCACATCAGATGGTGGAACTAATACAGGCACCATAGCGGCAGGCACAAGCTCATCGATGCTTTCTATCCTGCGGCAACTCATGCCGTTGCTATTCAAGTGATTCAACAAGGGATCAAAGCCCTTATCACCACTCAGCACAAAGCATTGAGTATCGGGGGCAGTCTCGAAGGTTCTACCAAGCTCAAAAGCAATGTGAAAGTCCAGAGCATTCTTGCCAGCGCCTGAAATTCTCAGGAAATCCACTCGTTTGAACCTATGTGCTGTTGCTGGCTTCTTGGAAGCCTTGGGAGGGTTCTGGTTGGCACCTACGAAGATGATGGCTCTGAAGCTCTCATCCAAGGGAGACAAGTCCACCTTGTGCTTGTTCTCAAAATCAATGAGCAGAAGCTTCTTGGTCACTTTCACCTCACTTAAGCAGACGAATATTTTCCCGAAGCTCATCTACCGATTCAGAGCTATCGTCCCATTGATGGCTTCCCTTCCTCAGTTCCTCAAGGAAGGCATTCACTGACGAAATCTTGTGCAGCAAGTCCCTGAACACTTTTAATGGAGTTCGCCAATTCCCGCAGCTCATGCAACGAAGATCTGCATTTAACACTCAATTCCCTGCCATCCTTTTGAAGCTTGAGTTGGATTTCATTGATCAAAGAATTGGCTTGTTTGCTCAACTCTTTGCTCTTGGATATCTTCAACGACTCTTTTGTATAGATCTTCGCATCCTGCCAGAAATTGAACATGGCATTGTATTTATTGAGGATGCCTTCATCACTCGCGGTTCTATGCAGCTTGTGAAGCGCCTCGATGACCGGCGAATAGTCCATCAAGACCCGGACTTCACCTTTTGGCTTAAAAAGATCAGCGAACTCAGGAAGAGAAAGTTCTTCAGACAGATAGCCAATCTGCCCTTTCTTATTCCTAGTCGCGATCATGAATTTCTGATCAGCCATATTCTCCCCCTAGTTCAATTATTTTTACCAGCTTCTTCATCCCGCTTCTTCAGCAGGGCAAGCTTCTCACCAATTTTGATCTCAAGACCTCTCGGCACTGGCTGATACCAGCCAGGTTCTTCTATGTCATCGGGAAAGTAGGTTTCACCCGCCGCATAAGCATTGGGTTCATCATGAGCATAACGGTATTCATGCCCATAACCCATCTCCTTCATGAGTTTTGTTGGCGCATTCCTGAGATGAACAGGAACTTCACGGCTTTTGTCCTGTTTTACGAAGGCTCTGGCTTGGTTGTAGGCGTTGTAACCAGCAGTACTCTTAGCCGCGACCGCGAGATAGATCACGGCCTGGCCTAATGCCAGCTCACCTTCCGGGCTGCCAAGGCGGTCATAGGTCAAGGCAGCTTCGTTGGCTATCTGCACGGCTCTCGGATCAGCGAGGCCAATGTCTTCCCAAGCCATGCGAATAATGCGCCGTGACAGATACCGCGGATCAGCACCACCATCCAGCATTCTTGCCAGCCAGTAGAGAGCAGCGTCAGGACGGGAGCCACGAACAGATTTGTGCAGGGCTGAAATCTGGTCATAGAAGTTGTCCCCGCCTTTATCAAAACGCTTTGAATTCAAGGTCAAAGCATTCTGGATGAAGTCGGTATCAACCTTCTGAACATCCGCAGCACCAGCAGCTGTTTTGCACTGTTCCAGCAGGTTCAAGAACCTTCTTGCATCGCCATCTGCATAGCCAATGATTGTTTCAACGGCCAGTTCTTCAAATTCCAAGTCACCAAGAGCACCTTCTTCTTGAACTCGCTTCAAGAGCAGCTTCAGTTCTTCTTCTGTCAGTGACTTCAGCACATAGACCTGAGCCCTTGATAGCAGAGCCGAATTCACTTCAAAAGAAGGGTTCTCTGTGGTGGCACCAATGAAAGTGACCAAGCCACTTTCAGCATAGGGAAGAAGGGCATCTTGTTGAGATTTATTGAATCTGTGAATCTCATCAACAAACAGGATGGTGTGCTTGCTCATTGAAAGATTCTGCTGTGCTTGCTCTATAGCAGCACGAATATCCTTCACACCAGAGAACACCGCAGACAAAGCTATGAACTCGCACTTGAAAGCCGTAGCCATGAGCCGTGCCAGCGTGGTCTTGCCAACCCCAGGCGGCCCCCAGAAGATCATGGAGTGAGGCTTGCCTGACTGGAAGGCCAGCCGTAAAGGCTTGCCGGGACCCAGCAGGTGAGATTGTCCGATGACATCGCTCAGAACTTGCGGACGTAACTTTTCCGCTAGCGGCGTTGCCGGATTGTGCGTGGCACTGGAATCAGTCACTGATTACGTCCACTCCTTCCGGTGGCGTAAACTGGAACAGATCAGGGGCAAGTGATGGATTCTGCTCTATTTCGGAAAAAATCAGCCAGGTTACCTGATCGAAGCTGTCGCGCAAAACCATCTCACGTAAAATGCCTGTTTTTGAAAATCCCAGCCGGATTAACTCAAACGAGTTTTCCTGGTTTTTGGGAATCGCTTCCAGCCATTCTGTTTCTCCCTGTACGTCGATTTCCTGCAGATTGAAATCGCGTTCGATGGTATTGCCCCCTGCGAGCAGTGCTGCCGGAGTGCTGCCCAAAGCCTGATCGAGCCGATGTACCGTAACCTGGGCAAGATCCTGGTCGTAAAACCATACCTGTTTACCATCGCCAACGATCAGCTGCTGATAGGGCTGGTCATATACCCAGCGGAATTTTCCAGGGCGTTCGAACATCATGCTGCCACTGGCTTTTCTGATGACCTGGAAGTTTTTATCCAGCAACGTCTGGGAGAAATTGGCCTGGAAAGTCAGCGCTTTATTGACAAAGGCTTTAAGACTTGCAACCGCACTTGCCTTGACTGGTAGGGGTAACAGGCAGACTGACAATGCGAAAACGAACAGTAAACGGGTCATGATGAATTATCTGTTTAAAAGTTGATTGATCGGGTGCAAGCTACCTGAGGAATCTCTGCAAAACTATCTGCGTTGTCATTTCTGCGTTAAAAGTCAGCTCAAAATGCTTATTTATTACGTATAAACTCCGCTTTCTCGCTGACTTTTACCTTGAACTGACTGCCTCGCCAACGTTTTTCAGAGATTCATTAAAGCCGGATTCGATTCATTCGCTCCGGTCGGGAGTCAGTACTTCCCGGTTGCCATTACTTTGCATGTTGGAAACGAGGCCGGCGCGTTCCATTTCTTCGATCAGCCGGGCAGCGCGGTTATAGCCGATACGTAACTGGCGCTGTACCAGCGAAATCGAGGCACGGCGGGATTTGATCACAATGCTGACTGCTTCGTCATAGAGTGGATCCGATTCTCCCCCGGCAGGTTTACCGGGTTCGCCACCGTTTTCATCGGACAATGCGCCGTCTTCACCCACCTGAAGAATTTCCTCGATGTAATGGGCTTCACCATGTTGTTTGAGATATTCCACCACTTTATGAACTTCATGATCTGCTACAAATGCACCATGTACACGTTGAGGATAGCCGCTGCCAGGTGGGAGATACAGCATGTCACCCTGACCAAGCAGCGCTTCTGCACCCATCTGATCGAGAATGGTACGTGAATCGATTTTGCTGGAAACCTGAAACGCGATCCGTGTCGGAATATTGGCTTTGATCAGCCCGGTAATCACGTCCACCGACGGACGTTGTGTGGCGAGCAGCAGATGAATACCGGCAGCTCGTGCTTTCTGGGCAAGCCGTGCAATCAGTTTCTCGACTTTCTTGCCAACGATCATCATCAGATCGGCCAGCTCATCGATCACCACTACGATCAGCGGCATTTCCTCCAGCAATTCGGGAGAGCCAGGCACCGGATTGAGTGGGTTAGTCAATGGTTCCTCATTTTTTACCGCCTCACGTATCTTCTGATTATAACCAGCCAGATTGCGCACACCCAGTGCCGACATCAGCTTGTAGCGTCGTTCCATTTCCGCCACGCACCAGTTGAGTGCACTGGCAGCATCGCGCATATCGGTGACTACGGGTGTCAGTAAATGGGGAATTCCATCATAGACCGATAATTCCAACATTTTCGGATCGATCAGAATCAGACGAACATTATCTGGAGATGCCTTGTAGACCAGGCTCAGAATGATGGCGTTGATTGCCACGGACTTACCGGAACCGGTTGTGCCGGCGACCAGGGCATGCGGCATTTTGGCAAGATCGGATACTACGGGGCGGCCGCTGATATCCTTGCCGAGCGCGATCGTCAAGGGAGAGGGATTATTCGCATACACTCCGGATGCAAGAATTTCATGCAGGCGGACAGTCTGGCGATTCGGATTGGGAATTTCCAGACCCATCACCGTTTTACCCGGTATCGTTTCCACTACACGGATACTGGCGACTGTCAAAGCACGAGCCAGATCTCTGACCAGATTGACGATCTGATTTCCTTTGACACCAACCGCTGGCTCGATTTCATAACGGGTGATGACGGGCCCGGGATAGGCTGCCACGACCTTTACCTCCACTCCAAATTCTTGCAGCTTGCGCTCGATCAGACGAGAAGTGAATTCCAGGGTATCGCTGGACAACATTTCGACATTATTCTGCGGTTCATCCAACAAATGAAGGGGAGGAATGATCCCGTCAGGCGAATTGGAAAACTGTGGTGTCTGTTTTTCTCTGTTATTGCGCAGAGATCTGGGAGAGGTGGTTTCCGGCATTTCGATATGCAGCGGAACCGGTAGAAAAGATTGCTTTCCGGCTTCTTCGATGCGAACTTCCCGTTCACGGGAGGGTATTGTGCCATTACGGCGATTCAGCCACCCCATGCATATATCCCGGACAGCGAAACAGATTTCCTCGATGCCACCACCGATTTTTTCAGACAGACGCACCCAGGACAATCCTGAGAACAAGCTGAATCCGATGGCAAAAATAATGACCATGGCCAGTGTTGCCCCGGTAAAACCGAGTAATGATGAGAGTTGCTTGCTGAGTATCTCGCCCAATAAGCCACCGGGTGCATGCGGGAGCGAGATGCGCAGTGTATGGAAACGCAGTGCTTCAATTCCGCTGCTGGCCACCAGCAAAGTGATAAACCCGGTAAAAGACAGCATGAGTACACGCGGGTCGAATACGCTGGCGATATCGATGCGGCGATAGCCCCACCAAACGGTTGCAAAGAAAAATACCACCCACCACCATGCTGAAATGCCGAAAAAATACAGCATCAGATCGGCCAGCCACGCTCCTGCATTGCCTCCTGCATTGCTGACCTGTCGTAACGTTCCACTATGTGACCAGCCCGGATCGGTACGATCGAAGCTGATCAGAATCAGTGCGAGATAAAGTGCTATTCCGCTCAGAACGAGGGAAACCGCTTCACGTAATAATCGGCTGGTTCTGGGGGGCAGAGGATTACTGGCGACTTTTTTCGCCATGGGTTTATTGGCAAAGCTCATGTGTACATCTTCAGCTTAAAAATGATGGCGGTGCATGAAATGCTGCCATATTTTTCATTTTACGCGCGGAAAAAAGAATCACGCCCCTGCGAAAACGATCTGCTGAATGTTTCGACAGCGGCGCCAGTGTGAGTGATGTTGTTATTTTATCGTTTCCCGGCATTTCACCTGATCCCGGAGACCGGAGCAGGTTTTTTTCGATTCCGGGAAAGTTGCAAACTCAACTTTTTGCAGCTTTGAGCAATTCAATGATGGCAGGAAGCTTGGCAATATCCAGCGCAGTTTTACCGCTGGTGGTCTTGAGTTTGGTATCAGCTCCTTTTTCCAGCAGCAATTTGACGGTATCGATATTTTCGTTCAATACCGCTGACATGAGTGCAGTCATTCCATCTTTGTTTTGAAAATCGATATGAGCCCCTTTTCCTAGCAGTACTTCGATGACCGGATTCTGGCCATTCTGTGCCGCCAGAATCAGTGCGGTAAAATCGTTGGTGGCTTTCAGATCCGGCTGAGCGCCATGTGCCAGTAATTTTTGGACGATCGACAGATGCCCGGACAGGGATGCCAGAATCAGTGCAGAAGCACCATTGGCATCCTGTAGATCGACATTGGCGCCTTTTGCCAGCAGCATATCGGCGATATCAGCATAATCGTTCGTTGCTGCCATGTGTAATGCCGTAGCCTTGGCATTGTTCTGTAGATCCGGTTGGGCCTGATGTTCGAGCAAGGCTCTGACTATACCGGCACTACCTTTGGCCGTAGCCAGCATGAGGGGTGTCAGTCCATTTTTATCCTGCAGGTTCGGATTGGCTCCCTTTGCCAGCAACAAATCGACAATTTCCTGATGGCCGTTTTTACTGGCCAGCAGCAAAGGCGTTCCACCCTGGACATTCGCCAGGTCGACTGTCGCTTTTCGATCCAGCAGCAGCTTGACGACTTCCTTGTGGCCGGTTTGTGCTGCTACCGATAACGCAGTAAAACCTTCAGGAGATTGCAGATCCGTTTTGATCCCTTCATTCAGCATTTTCTCTACTCCCGAGGCATCACCTGTCAAAGCGGCTTTGAGAAAATCTGCATCTTTGTCGGTGTCAGCATGCGCGAACGGGATCTGCAGGAGAAAAAATAAAGCGGCAACACCTGCCAGGCAGGATTGTTTCAATCGGACAGGGAATGACATGTTTTCCGTTAGTTTCATTTAAGGATAAAGTTTTATAAGAAATCAGAGTTCCATTTCATTGATAAATAAACCCGGGAGCTGCGTCAGATGCCGGATGGCTCAATAGGTTCTCGCTTTGGGAGGGAATGATTCCACGGTCAGTGGTTTCAGACGTACGGGTTTATAATCCAGGCGCTGGTCTTTGCTGAAAAACAGGGAATGCCTGAGCCATTTCTGGTCGTCCCGTTCGGGAAAATCGTCGCGAGTATGGGCCCCCCGGCTTTCATGGCGTGCTTCTGCTGCAATCATGGTAGCAATTGCCACTTCAATCAGATTGTCCAGCTCCAGCGCTTCGACTCTGGCGGTATTGAACACCCTGCTTTTGTCACGAATTTCAGTATGCCTGACCCGTTCAGCAACTTCGCCAATTTTTTCCACTCCTTCTTTCAGCACGTCTGGAAAGCGGAAGACACCACAATGTGTCTGCATGGTTTTACGTAAAGCTTCGCTGGTTGCAGCGACATTTTCTCCGTCCTTCTGGGTTTCCAGGCGTGTAAGCCGTGTCAGTGTCTGTTCGGCTGCATCCGGTGGCAGTGGTTTATGGTGATTGTTTCGGGTCAGATCCTCAATGATCTGGTTACCGGCAGCACGTCCGAATACGACGATATCCAGCAGTGAATTCGTACCAAGGCGATTGGCGCCATGCACCGATACACAGGCGCATTCTCCAACGGCGTAAAGTCCCGGTACGACTTCGTCAGGACTGGTTTTATAAGGCGCGACTACCTGTCCGTGATAATTGGCAGGAATGCCGCCCATCATGTAATGTGCGGTTGGGACAACCGGTATGGGATCCACGAGAGGATCGACATGTGCAAACTTGAGTGCGATTTCCCGGATGCCGGGCAGTTTCGATGTAATCGTTTCTGCACTCAGATGATCCAGTTTCAGCAGCAGGTGATCTGCTTGCGGCCCGCATCCCCGCCCTTGCCTGATCTCTGTGATCAGGGCACGGGAGACGACATCACGGCTGGCGAGATCTCTGGCATGGGGCGCATAACGTTCCATGAAACGTTCGCCTTCGGCATTTATCAGATATCCTCCTTCTCCCCGCACTGCTTCGCTGATGAGCACGCCGGCACCATACACACCTGTCGGATGAAACTGCCAGAATTCCATATCTTCCAGCGGAATACCTGCTCGTGCAACCATACCCAGGCCATCACCCGTATTGATGAAAGCGTTGGTACTCGCTTCAAAAATACGACCGGCACCGCCTGTTGCCAACAATGTTGCACGTGCCTGCAGAATCATGATTTCACCGGTTTCCATTTCCAGCGCGGTGATCCCCAGTACTTCACCTTCATGATCACGAATCAGGTCGAGTCCCAGCCATTCCACAAAAAACTGGGTATTGGAACTGACGTTACGCTGATACAGGGTGTGCAGCATGGCGTGGCCGGTACGATCGGCAACGGCACAGGAGCGACTGGCCTGCTCTCCGCCAAAATTCAGGGATTGCCCGCCAAACGGACGCTGATAAATCTTACCGTCTTCCAGCCGGTCGAACGGCATACCGAAATGCTCCAGCTCATACACGACTTCAGCAGCATGACGACACATGAATTCAATTGCATCCTGATCGCCGAGGTAGTCCGAACCCTTGACAGTGTCATACATGTGCCAGCGCCAGTCGTCTTCGGTCACATTGCCCAGTGAAGCTGCAATTCCGCCCTGTGCTGCCACGGTATGTGAGCGAGTGGGAAATACTTTGGACAGAACGGCAACCTTGTATCCGGCTTCGGATAATTGCAATGCGGCACGCATACCCGCTCCGCCCGCGCCGACGATGACTACATCGAATTTCCTTTGCTTAACTTTCACGTCAGCCCCACAGAATATCCAGGAACCATATCAGGTAACCCAGTAATGCCACGATACATGTTATTTGCAGTGTCAGGCGGACAGGCATTGGATGGACATAATCCATCAGAACGTTACGTACACCTACCCAAGCGTGCCAGCATAAGCCGGCAAAAAAAATTAACGAAGCAATTTTTATCCACTGAATGGAGAATAACGCTTTGAACTCTTCATGGCTTTCCGGTTGATAAACTGCTGCGAGTATGACCAGTAATCCGGTATAGACCGCCATCAGGACGGCAGTAATACGTTGTACTAACCAGTCTTTCAGACCGTAATGTGCCCCGGTTATGACACGGTGAGCAGGGTTTACCATAACCATATTCCTATCAGTGCTGTTAAAACTGCGCCGAAAGCCAGTACCAGTTTGCTGCTCAGACGAGCTTGCTCCAATTGCATACCGTAATGCAGATCGAGCATTAAATGCCGGATACCGGCAAGCAGATGATGTATAAAAAACCACATAGCTAGCAGCAAGAACAGCTTGCATAGGGGATGAGCCAGATTGGCCTGCAGGCTGGCGAAGGTTTCGGGAGATTGCAGCAGCATTTGCAGTCCGTAGAGAAATAACGGGATTCCTGGGAGAAAAAGCAGTACACCACTGATGCGATGCAGAATGGAAACGATGGCAGGGAGAGGTTGCCTGATTTTCAGCAGATTCAGATATTTAGGGCGTCGTCTCGCCGGATACCGCGCTTCCATAAAATAATCAATCAGGCCGGGTAAGTTTATCGGTGGGTGAGTAACCCAACAGTCACTTCAACTTCCTAGTTTAATCCGTTCCATGCCGGCAGACAACTTGACCTGCCATCAAGCTCATTCTTTGCCAACATGTCGGTGTCCACATTGTTTCGATATATCAATTACGTTAATATAGCCCCCCATGACTAAATTCGTCTTTGTGACTGGCGGCGTAGTATCTTCCCTGGGTAAGGGGATTGCTGCGGCCTCTCTGGCAGCATTGCTGGAAACACGTGGCATCAGGGTGACCATACTCAAACTGGATCCTTATATTAATGTCGATCCGGGAACCATGAATCCGTTTCAGCATGGTGAAGTGTTCGTAACAGATGATGGTGCCGAAACTGACCTGGATCTGGGTCATTACGAGCGTTTCATCAGCACTAAAATGACCCGGCAAAACAATTTCACCACCGGGCAGATTTATGAAAGTGTAATCCGCAAGGAACGCCGCGGAGATTATCTGGGCGGAACCGTACAAGTGATTCCCCATATTACCGATGAAATCAAGCTGTTCATCCGCAATGGCGTCTCCGATGCACAAGTCGCCATCGTGGAAATCGGTGGTACGGTGGGTGACATCGAGTCCCTGCCGTTTCTGGAAGCAATCCGGCAAATGTCGGTCCAGCTTCCTCATCACGATACCTGTTTCATCCATTTGACATTGCTGCCTTACATCAGCTCGGCTGGCGAGCTGAAAACCAAACCTACTCAACATTCGGTCAAAGAGCTTCGTGAAATCGGTATTCAGCCGGATGTGCTGCTCTGCCGTTCCGATCGCCCGCTTCCACTGGAAGAACGGCGAAAAATCGCGTTATTTACCAACGTTCGCGAAGAATCTGTCATTTCTGCGATCGATGTAGACAATATCTACAAAATTCCGGCGTTGTTACATGAACAGATGCTGGATGAAATCGTGTGCCACAGGCTGGATATCCTGGCCAGGCCGGCCAATCTGACGGTCTGGAAAAAACTGGTTCACGCGCTCGAACACCCCGAACATGAAGTTTCCATTGCGCTGGTCGGGAAATATGTCGATCTGACGGAATCTTACAAGTCGCTGTCAGAGGCATTAATCCATGCCGGCATTCACACACGCTGCAAAATCAATATCCACTATATCGATTCAGAAAATATCGAGCAGCATGGAACCGGTTGTCTGGCAAACATGGATGCCATTCTGGTCCCCGGGGGATTTGGCAAGCGTGGGGTGGAAGGTAAAATCATGGCAATCAGTTATGCCCGTAACCATCGCATCCCTTATCTCGGTATATGCTTGGGAATGCAGCTCGCAGTCATTGAATTTGCCCGTAATCGTCTGCAACTTGAAAATGCACACAGCACGGAATTCGATCCGGATACACCTTACCCGGTATTGGGGCTGATTACCGAATGGCGTGATCGCTGCGGTCGTGTCGAGAAACGCTCCGCTCAGACGGATCTTGGAGGAACCATGCGGCTGGGAGGGCAGGAGTGCTTGCTGAAACCGCATACCCTGGCACATAAAATCTATGGAGCGGATAAAGTCATCGAGCGCCACCGGCACCGTTATGAAGTCAACGCCGGGTTTATTCCTCAGCTGGAACAGGCCGGCATGCATATCAGCGGTTTATCTGCTGAAGGTGATCTCTGTGAGATGATTGAGCTGCCTCAATCTGAACATCCATGGTTCGTCGCTTGCCAATTCCATCCGGAGTTTACCTCCACTCCCCGAAATGGGCATCCTCTCTTCAAAAGCTACATACAGGCCGCCATCGGCTTTGCCGGCCAGTCCGATCGCATAAAACTGCATAGTCGCAATGTACAGGAAAGTGTTACAACAGACAGCTCGAACTGATTATCGAAAGGAATGGTTTTTATGCAGATGTCTGGGTGAACCCTATCGTTTTCGGCAGAGGGTCAGTATCAACCGATCAGTTTTATTCCCCGATCGGATGAGACAGCCCATCTCTGGTAAAAGCAGGACGAGTTAAATAAACACAGTTATTTCGCTATTTTGTGAAATTTTCGATCACTGCGAAGCATACATAATAAAAATACCTGATAAGTGAAGTGATCATAGAGCAACACAGCAGGTTTTACAGTTTTTTCCATCACCCCAATAACACAAGGAAAGCAGTATGAGTGCAATCGTAGATGTAATCGCCCGTGAAATTATCGACTCTCGTGGTAACCCAACCATAGAAGCCGATGTATTGCTGGAATCGGGCGTGCTTGGGCGCGCTTCAGTGCCATCCGGCGCATCTGTCGGCACACGCGAAGCCGTTGAGCTGCGTGATGGAGATACACAGCGCTACTATGGAAAAGGGGTATTGAAGGCAGTTGAAAGCGTCAATGGTGAAATTTCTGAAACGATCATGGGGCTGGATGCCATGGAGCAATGTTTCATTGATAAAACCCTGATCGAGCTTGACGGCACTGAAAACAAATCCAGACTGGGTGCCAATGCGATACTCGCCGTTTCGCTTGCGGTGGCCAAAGCAGCAGGAGAAGAGTCCGGTTTACCTCTTTACCGCTATCTGGGAGGAATCAATGCCAAGTGGCTGCCCGTACCGATGATGAATCTGGTGAATGGCGGTGCGCACGCAAACAACCGTCTGGATATGCAGGAATTCATGATTATACCGCTGGGCTTGCCGAATCTGCGTGAAGCTGTGCGTTGTGGCGCAGAGGTATTCAGCACGCTTAGGACATTGCTCAACAAAAAAAATCTGCCCACGACAGTTGGTGATGAAGGTGGATTTGCTCCCGGCTTTGCTCACAATGAAGAGGCACTGGCTCTGATCGTACAAGCCATAGATGAAGCAGGTTATCAACCCGGTTCCGAGGTGGCGATCGGGGTGGATTGCGCCAGTTCCGAATTTTTCAGGGAAGGAAAATATCATCTCGATGTAGACGGGCTCAGCCTCACCTCGGCTCAGTTTGTGGATTATCTTGCCACCTGGGTAGAGAAATATCCGATCATCAGCATCGAAGATGGCATGAGTGAACAGGATTGGGAAGGTTGGGGACTGTTGACGGAAAGGCTGGGTAAAACAGTCCAGCTGGTCGGTGATGATATATTTGTCACCAATACCCGAATTCTCAAAGAAGGTATCGGTCGCAATATTGCCAATTCCATTCTGATCAAGATCAATCAGATTGGCACACTTACCGAGACACTGAACGCAATCGAAATGGCAAAGTGTGCGGGCTATACCGCCATCGTTTCCCATCGTTCCGGCGAAACCGAGGATACGACCATTGCCGATATCGCAGTGGCTACCAACGCCTTGCAGATCAAAACGGGTTCACTCTCGCGCTCGGATCGGCTGGCCAAGTACAATCAACTGTTGCGTATCGAGGAAGATCTAGGTGAAATGGCGCAATATGCCGGAAGATCGGCGTTTTACCAGTTGAAACCATGAAAACCGTGGCCGGGCTGCTGGTTCTCCTGATCGGGTTGGCGCAGTACCCGTTGTGGTTCGGCAAGGGAAGTTGGCTGGCAATCCTGGAAATGCATGAACAGATTGCTGTATTGCAGGAAACCAACCAGCGCCTTCAGAACAGGAATACGGTTCTGGAAGCAGAAGTCAATAACCTGAAAAAAGGGCTCGATGCGATCGAAGAGCTCGCGAGGAGTGAGCTGGGCATGATACGCAAGAATGAGCTGTTTTTTCGCGTAGTGGAATATGAAAATAAATGACACTACGCTGTGCGTCATGATATGACTGGTTTCACAGATTCTTTCCGGATAAACACAGTTAACGGAGGGATATGGTAATCAAGTGGATACTGCTGATCGCGCTGGTTTTCGTGATTTTCTGGTTTTTTAAGCAATTCCGGAAAATACAGAGAAAGTCGCCTGATACCACCCGGGAAGTAATCGAGGATATGGTTCGTTGTGCCTATTGTGATGTGCATTTACCAAAAAGTGAAAGCATCGTTGAACGTGGTAAATACTTCTGTTGTACAAAGCACCGGCAGTTATATTCACAATCCCGGTCCGGTGATAAATGAGATCTGCTCCGGTTTGACCATACACTCGCAAGGTTTATTATTTTGTAATACATTTGTCTCGAATCAGACGCCTGCCAGCCATTCATTGCTTCTGCACGTAGCCAGTCGTACCGGGTGTTGATACATTCCTGACGAGGAATCGGTTTCTCCAAGAAAAAAAACAATACGGAAAGATACCCATGACGGCCCATTACTACGATGAGCTACTGAAATACTTTGCACGGGCAATGCAGGATTATGGCGCTGCTGCCGACATCGTGCAGGAAGCATACGCGCGCTTACTGGCTCTCCAGCAAGCCGGGCAGCATGTAACCGAGTCACGCGCTTTACTCTATCGTATTGCGCGTAATCTGGTCATCGACCGCTATCGCCGTGGCCAGGTACAAGGCAGGACCACGGATAATCACTCACTGGAAAATTTTCCTGCACAACGTGCCTGTGAACCGGATGCACTGGTTGCATCATCCCAGGTTTTACAAGCGGTGCTGACTGCGATCGATGCCTTGCCGTTGCGCTGTCGTGAAGCGTTTATCCTGCATCGTTTCGATGGACTCAGCCATGCCGAAGTAGCAGAACACATGGGAATTTCGCGTAAGGCGGTTGAGCAGCATATCCAGCACGCCATGCAGGTGATCCGGCGTTGTCGCATGCAAATGGAAGGAGAGACTGATACTCCGGCGCCTGTCTCGCAGCGCAAAAAAACGGGTGTGATTGAAAACAGTATTGATATCGACAGGAAGCCTGTTGCGGTATCTATCGCAGCAGGTTTGAAGTCATGCTATGAACAACGAACCCACTTCCCCGAATATATCCGATTCACCGGACGATCGTCTCGATCGCGAAGCGCTGAACTGGCTAGTACGCCGTCGCTCGGGACTCAGTACTGAGGAAGAAGAACACTTTCAAACGTGGCTCGCGGGTGATCCCGCCCGGCGTGTAGCATTCGCCCGCTGGCAGGCAGAATGGGATGCTTTGGATGACTTGCCGGCAGATGGGCTTGATATCCTGCGCAAAAATCTTGCTGACGACAAACGAGCCGTGGAGAAAGTGCACGTTGAGCGTCCGGTCAGTTCTGCACGATACAGACATGACACGCGCTGGAACTGGATGCCTAGAGTAGCCATGGTCACCGCGGTATTTATGATCAGCCTGGCAGGCTGGCAGGGATGGGACTACTGGCAGCAGCAGCCTGTTTTCATGCAGAGCCTGAATACCCTGCGCGGTCAGCAGCTCAGCGCGACCTTGCCTGATGGCAGCCAGTTACAGCTCGATACGGCGACATCTGCTGACGTAACCTATTTTCGGCAGCGGCGTGAAGTGCGCTTACCGGAAGGCAATATCGTTTTCCAGGTCAGCAGCGATTCCGAGCGCCCGTTCGATGTCCTGGCCGGGCCTCTGCGCGTTACTGTCGTGGGGACGAGTTTTTCCGTACGCTACACACCGAATGTGCCGGGTGCGGAAGATGTGCGCGTGGCGGTTGAGGAAGGTCGGGTCAGAGTAGCTTTGCATCATGCCGCAATTAAAGGCGAAGCAGCTGAATCGTTTCATACCGTATCGAAGGATAGCGATGCGGTCGAGCTTACTGCCGGTCAGCAGGTGACTGCCAGTGCAGAAGGCAGACTGGGATCGGTCAGTGCAGTATCAGCGGCCGGTATCGCACCCTGGCGGGAAGGCCGCATCAGCTTCCATGACCTACCCCTCACGCACGTGCTGGCCGAATTCGAGCGTTACGGGCCGCCCCGTTTCCTGATTCGTGATCCGGCCGTGGCTGCTTTGCGCCTGACAGGAACGTTCAACCCGCGGTATCTGGATAATTTCGCGCGAGTCCTGCCGCAGGTCTTACCCGTTCGATTACGCGAGAACGCAGGTATGACAGAAATTATTTCCTCGCAATAATAGATAGTTGCAATCTTATTTTCCCTGAGAACTAGGGTTTCCAGCCAATCGCGCGTCTTCCCTGATTGAGAAGTATTTTTATTCATCCTTGAAACCGCAGTTTGCGGTTTCAAGGTTTATATTTCATCAGGGAGAAAAAATGTTGCATAAAGTACTGTGGTATCTGTTTTCACGCTCGATCCCGTTGATATGGGCCGTACCGCTGACGATAGGGATCACCCCGCTTGCATGGAGCCAATCCGCGCTTTCCCCCACATGGGCTGTGCAGGTGCCGATCAATATTCCCAGCCAGTCCCTGGCGCAGGCACTCAACGCGTGGGCTCAGCAAACACGGCTTGAGCTGATCGTACAACCTGCCCTGGTTACCGACAAAACCGCTCCTGCTCTATCAGGCAATATGACACCCCGTCAGGCACTGGATCGTTTATTGGCAGGAAGTGGCCTGGTGGCAACGATGGATGGCTCGACTGCCATGATCAGAACAACTACAGCAGCAGGGACGCAGCAATTACCTGAAATGCGCGTGAGTACAGCTTCCCTGAAACAGGGTACAGCAGAAGAAGGGTATCGGGTCAGTAATGTCAGTGGGATTGGTCTCTGGGATGAGCGCAGTTTGCGGGATACCCCCTATTCGATGAGTATTGTACCCGCTGATCTGATAGAGAATATCAATGCTCAGAATATGGGACAAATCATTTAAAATGAACCCTTTGGTTCAGGAACCCATTATCCAGAATTATAGCAGCGTCCCCTTTCCCGTCATACGTGGATTTTATTCAGCGATTCCGGTTTATGATGGCATACCAATGGCTTCATCAAACGGCTCTTCCGTGTCAGTTATCGAGATCGATCGGGTTGAAATTCTCAGCGGAACGTCGGGTTTTCTCTATGGTGGTGGCAGAGTAGGTGGAGCCGTTAACTACGTGACTAAAAATTCTACCGATGTCCCGCTCAGAAGGCTGACATTCGGTAATTACGGCGGGACGCAATTTTACGGCCATGCCGATATCGGCGGGAAATTTGATGACCGGGGCCGCTTCGGTTATCGGGCCAATCTGCTTTATCAAGGCGGAGATACCGCCATCGGTGAACCGGTCAACCAGAAAGTCGCCAATATCGTTCTGGATGGCCATCTTACCGATACCCTTTATGTCGACGTCAAATATACTTATAGCGACTATAGGAAAGAAGCGACACAACCTACATTTAATAATATAGGGGAAAGAACTGCAATCGATACAAGTAAACGCTATTCCCCGAAGTGGGCATCTAATGACTCGGAAACTCATAAGGCCTATACCAGCCTGCGCTGGGATCCCAGTAAGTATTTCACCCTCAGAAGCGCTTTTTTCTATCAACATAATGAAGTGAGAACCGATCAGATATCTTTAAATGAGCAGGTGAATAGGACCTTTATTCCCAGAATATCAAACGTATTTTGGAGTAAGCATGAAAATTATGGAGGTTATGTCTACTTGGATACCCGGTTTTCAACGTTTGCTGTCGACCACAAACTGACTCTCGGCTATTCCTCTACTTTTTATGAATACTTTTTGCGCGGTGGTGGTACTGTTTCTCAGACTGGCACAAGCCTCCCGCTGAGCGAGCTTAAGAACACACCGGAACCAGAGTGGGGATTGGCAGGAAATGAGCCGCTGTCATCTGTTCGGGCAACCCGATATGACAATATTCTGGTCGGGGATGATATTACCATCAATGATCAATGGTCTGCGATGGTTGGATTCAACTATGCTACTACGGCAGATAAGACATCAGGTAACGTTTTTGGAGACAAGAACTACGAAAAATCTGCACTGACCCCCACCGGCTCACTGTTGTATAAACCGATTGAAGCGGTAACCACCTATGTTTCCTATATGGAAGCACTTGAGCAGGGTACGATAGTGGGTAATACCTATACCAATTTTGGGGAAGTACTCCCGCCACTCGTCAGCAAGCAGTATGAAGTGGGTCTGAAATACGATATCAATCCCAATCTATTGCTGAGCACTGCACTGTTCAGAATCAAAAAAACCAATCAGTATTCGGATCGTGCAACACCTATCCCCACTTATGTCCAGGATGGGTTGCAGGTACATAACGGGGTGGAACTGGTCTTGACCGGAAAAGTAACGGATAATCTGACCATCATGGGGGGCGGTACGCTGATGGATCTCAGCGTGGAAAAATCCAATAACCCCGCTCTGGAAGGCAAGAAACCAACCGATGTTGCGTCAAGAATGGGCAAGATTTACGCAGAATACGCGCTGCCATGGATTACAGGGTTAAGTTTGACCGGAGGTATTTACTATACCTGAGAAAAATATGCTGATGCGGCCAATACTGACAAGATACCAAGTTATACCCTATATGATATCGGAGCACGATATACCACTCGTGTGCTGGATAAAGCACTGACAGTACGCCTGAATGTCATCAATCTAACGGGTAAAAACTACTGGCAAGATGCTAATTATCTAGGTGTCCCAAGAACCGTTGCATTTCCTGTTAGTACGAGTTTCTAAACGTTTAATTCCGCATTGATCGTTCCCGCGCTCCCGCGTGGGAATGCAGCCCGCCCCGCTCCAGCGGGGCACACCCACCGCCAGAGCGGCCACAACACCGGTTCCCACGCCGGAGCATGGGCACCATCAAATAACGCATAACCGCCATCTTTGATCTGGTCGGTGTTCATAACAGGAAACAGCGTTTCATTTTGCACCAAGCCGTTCACGCAATTGCGCAAGCTTATGCAGATAAAATCGCTCGCTCCAGAGCTGCAGACTCTTTTGTTCGATTGGCTTTAAAAACCGCGCCACATCCGCTGCAGCATCCCGCCAGACAATCGATGTAATTTTGTCTCGCAAGGCATTTACCAGCCAGGTGCGATCCACATTCACATTCTGCCCCTGCCAGGGCCCATACTGCATGAGCGCGTTCTTCAACAATTCCATTTTCGGTGCAACACCCTGGGCGATGTACCAGTTAAAGTCATACCAGTCCCGGCCCTTGAGATAGGGACGACATAACAGGGCATGCATCTTCAAGGCAAAATTACTGCTCAGGTCCTGATGACACACCTCGAAATCCACAGGGAAACTCAAATAGGTATATTCGAAATCTGAACTTGCCGGGGGATTGACATCGATCTCCAGCTTGATTGTCAGTTTCTTGCCGCGTTGCCGGTTGTAAAAACGTAAATTCAACTGATTCGCAATGGAAGTATCCTTAACCAGGGCTGCTTTTACGTTTTTATCCATATTCTGCTTATCCAGTACCTCCGGTGCGATGCCGAACGCTTCACACGTTTCGGCGATATTCTCAAGATAGGGCTGCCACTGAAATTCCGGGGCCTGTTCATGCAAGATAAAGTCGATATCCTCCGAGAAACGGTTCAGACCATGCAAAATACGCAAACTCGTCCCACCCTGGAAAGCCGCCACCTCAAAAAAACCGGCGCGCCACAGGGCAAACAGGACAATTTCCTGCACAATCTCCTTGAGCGCATTCTCTTCCTCAATCTGACTGGAGACGCTGTATTTGTCCAGGCGCTTTTGAATTAAATCAATCATAAGCCCAGTGACCTTTGCAGTTCCCTAAGGAATGCCTGCTCCCGCCTGCCTTTGTACACATCTTGCAGTCTCGTAATATCCAGCCCGGTCACTGAAAGCAGTTGCTGCTCATCGATGCGCAGGCCATTGGTTAAAAAAACCAACCCTTGCCATTCCAGTTTGCGCAAATACACCAGATCCAGCAGAGCTCGTAGCGGCTCAGCAATCAACGCTATCTGATGCTGCAGCTCATGCCTGGCAATCGACTGCAGAAAATAACCGGGATGAGTCGTCATGCGCCGAAACTCGAACCTGCCCAGCTGCGCGTGCTCACAGGTGATCGACTTGCCGTCATGGGTCATGCTCAACACGGTGTGTACCGACTCGGGGATCCAGCCATGAAAGCCCAGCGCCGATTCGGCCGAAACATAACTGCCGGGCAGCATTTGCTGAGCTAGCACAAACGGGTGCAGGGGGTGCTTCTGGTACACGGGATTCAAGACATATAGCCCCCGACGCGGCTTGATCAACTCCCCCGCCTTGAGGGCACGATTGACTTGGCCGTAGCGGCGCGCATCACTGCCACCCAGCAGGCGGGCCAGTTGACTGGCCGATAGAGGCCGATCTGACAGACCGGCTGTGAAAATCTGTTCTGTAAGAGGCGTCATGCCAATAACTTACACTAACTTCCATAAAATGCAAGTTTCTATAAATATTTATGGTGGGTTCTTAGTAATCCAATACAATGGCTCCTGCTTAATGTCGGACTCACCCTGCGGGTGTGCGGCGCAATTGCCCTGATTTACCAGCTTTTAGCCATTGTCATTCCGCGTGAGTCTGCCCTCTATTCCTCATTTATCAGATCAAATCCTGCCAAAAAAGCATCAGCAGTCAGAATCCGGCAATTGAATATTTCTGCCAGCACCAATAAATCCTTATCTCCAGTGACCAGTACGTCTGCCTTGCCAGACAGAGCCAGTTGCAGAAATGGCACATCTCCGTTATCACGGCAAGGAGGCGTGACAGGAGGAGGGTTGGGAATGACAATCGTCAAACAATACGGCAGGTAGTCCGCCAGTAATTCTTCCTGTTCGTTCACAGAAAGTTTGAACTTGGGATAAGCCAGAGCGCGGATCAACTCCGCAGTCGTTGCCTGAGAAATCAAAGGATAAATTTGCCCCGTTTGCCATAAGTTTCGCAGGGGGGTGAGGCAGCCATTATGAAATACCAGTGCGGACAATACCAGATTTGTATCCAGCACGACCCGGCTGCCGGTTTTGCTCGTTTTCATTCAGCTGTCGATTCTTTTACTGACTGGCGTGCCCAGGTAACCGCATCATTGATATCCTGTTCACTCAGATCCAGCTCCGCCAGCCTGGCACGCACTGCATCGGCTCGCTGGATGCGTACCGGTGTCAATACGATTTGTCCGTTACGTACCTCTATTTCGAAATACTCACCCGCACCCACGGCTGTCGTCACACTCTTGGGTAGTGTCAGCTGGTTTTTGGCGGTCATTTTAGCAAGCATATCAGATACCTCGTCAAAGTAAGGAATCCTTACTTTATGGCCTGAATATTGATTAGTCAACTGGTCGATTATTCACTGACGGTACTGTTTCTTTCATCATTATGGATCACTGCTTCTATCCGTAAGACGGGGTGAGGATCGAACCGCATCGCTGTGACCTTCCCACCTTGATCGTTCCTCCGTCCCGGCGAGGCGCACTCGCTGCCGGAGCGACAACAACACGGATTCCCACGCGGGAGCATGGGAATCATCAAGTCCGCTTCATGCCGGGGAAGCTTTATTCTGCTTGGTAACTGCGGATTTTTTGCTTAACGAGGCATTCCCAGGTGAATCAGGATTGCATCTTCAAGCGCCTGCATATCTTCTTTCGATAACACGCCAATTTGGTTCTTCAATCGTCCTTTATCCGAGGCCATGATTTGGTCGGCCATAGCCTTCCCAGGTTTTCCGTTCAGGTTAACCAAAGCCTCTCTTGGATACAGATGTCCGGTGTTACGGGTCAGCGGCACGACAACAACACGCGCCAGATGACGATTGGCAGCATCATTACTGACAATATCAGCAGCCATTGCCTTGTATCCATCGTCCAATGAAGTATCCAGCACATGGGGACGCACGAGATCCTCTATGAACTGGCTTGTCCGATAAAGCCCCTCATACACTTCGCTGGAGCGTAGGAACCATCAATTACACATGACAGTCTTTGCGAACGTAGTGAAGCAATCCAGAAGCAGTGGTGACACAAAGGTACTGGATCGATCGCCACGTCGGCCTGCAGCCTCCTTGCAAGGACGGAATAGCGTAGCAGGATGCGGTAAAATATGAATCATCGATTTCAGCAGAAAACAGTAATCACCGAGACAGCACGCCGGTATGGTGCCCGCCGGATCAGGGTATTTGGCTCCGTAGCACGGGGTGAAGAGCTGCCGGGAAGTGATGTGGATTTTTTGGTAGATTTTCCGCAGGGTTATGATTTGTTTGCTCAGCGCTTACCGCTTGTCGAAGCGTTGTCGAAGCTGCTGAACCGTAAAGTGGAGGTGATACCGGAACACGAGTTGAACCGGCATATTCGTCAGCAGGTGTTAAGCGAAGCAATAGATTTGTGAGCAAACCCTGGCAACCTATGCTCACCATATTCTGGATACGATTGCCAAAGTGCGGCGTATCGAGGCGCGAGGCGATATAACGCAAGATGACAGTGTGCCACGAAGGCGCGAAGGAGGAGAGATTCTTCTGAGCAGCCATGCTGCATGAGAGATGAGGGTAGGTCCCTCGGTGTTGGTGTGCGGGCGCAGGCACCAAACCACCCACTGCTGCTGCGTTCAAGAGACGGGGTGGTGAGCGAGATGGGAAACAGCCGGGCAAGACCCGGTCAGGTATGAACCGAAGAGACAAACGCAAGCGTGGTAGGATGCGGTGAGGTGCGAACCGCATCGCTGGACTGTACGCCTGTTTGATTTGATCGTTGCAACCTGCCTTGCTCTAGCGAGGCATACCGTTCGCCGGAGCGGCAACAATACGGGTTCCTACGCGGGAGCGCAGGAGCCATCAATTTTCTGATTTTGGAATGGAATAAGTGCTGTGCCTGCTGTAACAGAATCAGGTCTGGGCTTGTTTCTGAAGATGCCTGCCATATTTCTGGTTGAATTTTTCCACCCTTCCTGCGGTATCCACAATTTTCTGTTTGCCTGTATAAAACGGGTGGCAGGATGAGCATACTTCGATATGCAGGGATTTGCTCAAAACGGAGCGGGTTTTGAACTCATTGCCGCAACTGCATGTTACGGTGATCTCGTGATACTCCGGATGAATACCTTCTTTCATTTGATATCCTTATCTCTTGTCAAAGCTAAATAAAAAGCCAGCTATTATCACTTAAGATAGGTGTGGCTGCAACCTGACTTTGTATAACCAAATCAAACGGTTTTATCCGAGGCTACGATATGCTTTTCATCATTACACGCGCCGCATGGAATCGAAGAAATCAGCATTATTTTTTGTAGCCTTGATTTTATCCAGTAGAAATGACATTGCATCCATTTCATCCATCGGATAAAGCAATTTACGAAGGATCCATATTTTTTGCAGAATTTCGGAGGGGATCAGCAGTTCTTCACGACGGGTTCCCGATCGGTTCACATTGATGGCAGGATAAATACGTTTTTCTGCCATGCGACGATCAAGATGAATTTCCATGTTGCCGGTTCCCTTGAACTCTTCGTAGATCACATCATCCATGCGTGAACCGGTATCCACCAGCGCGGTGGCGATGATGGTAAGTGATCCTCCCTCTTCGATATTACGAGCAGCACCAAAGAAGCGCTTGGGACGTTGCAGGGCATTGGCATCCACACCGCCGGTCAACACTTTGCCTGATGCGGGTACGATCGTGTTATAGGCACGTGCAAGGCGGGTAATAGAATCGAGCAGAATGACGACATCTTTTTTGTGTTCCACCAGTCGTTTTGCCTTTTCAATCACCATGTCTGCCACCTGAACATGGCGAGCAGCCGATTCGTCAAAAGTGGATGATATGACTTCTCCCTTCACGGAACGTATCATTTCCGTTACTTCTTCCGGGCGCTCATCGATCAGCAGCACCATCAGTACGACATCCGGATGATTGGCTGCAATGGAATGTGCAATGTGCTGGAGCATCACGGTTTTTCCGGACTTGGGGCTGGCTACCAGCAGCCCACGTTGACCTTTGCCAATAGGCGCGATCAAATCAATGATCCGGCCGGTAATGTTTTCTTCAGATTTGATGTCTCGTTCCAGCGTCAGGCGTTCGGTCGGGAAAAGAGGCGTCAGGTTTTCAAACAGTATCTTGCGCTTGGAATTTTCAGGCGGTTCATTATTGACCTTGTCTATCTTGACCAGGGCAAAATAACGCTCCCCTTCTTTGGGAGGGCGTATTTCACCATCTACTGAATCACCTGTATGCAGATTGAAACGCCGAATCTGGCTGGGAGAGATATAGATATCATCCGGTCCGGCAAGATAAGAGGTATCGGGGGAACGTAAAAATCCGAAACCATCCTGCAGAATCTCCAGTGTACCTTCTCCGAATATACTTTCGCCTTTACGTGCCTGATTCTTCAGGAGTGCAAAAACCAGATCCTGCTTGCGCATTCGGTTGGCGCCTTCGATATCGTTGGCGATGGCCATTTTTACCAATTCGGAAACATGAATGCTTTTTAAGTCGGATAAACGCATGAAAGTGACTCTTGAAGATCAAAAAAAGTGCGGATAAATGAAGAGGGTGTTTCAGGACGTGCTATGCGATTTATAAAATGACTGCTGATTTACACCATGTCGGGATAACGAAAATCACGACTGGTAACACGACATAACGCGTCCTGATAAAACAGAATGGCCGAACGAAGGGTGTTTGTGATTCATTCGGCTTATATTAGTGTTTAAATCCAGAGAATTTCTTATAAATGGCTGTCGACAAACGCTGTCAACTGTGATTTTGATAAAGCCCCAACCTTGGTCGCTTCAATATTTCCATTCTTGAATATCATCAGGGTAGGAATTCCGCGGATGCCATATTTTTGGGGAGTCGACTGGTTTTCATCTATGTTGAGTTTGGCTATCTTGAGGCGGTCACCATACTCGCTGGCAATCTCATCCAGAAGAGGTGCAATCATCCTGCATGGTCCACACCACTCCGCCCAGTAATCGACCAGTACCGGAACAGGACATTGCAGCACTTCTGATTCAAAACTTGCATCCGTAACATAATGAATGTGTTGGCTCATGAAATCCTCTTTTAATGTTTGTTGGAGCAAAATGAACGCCTGGTGACAGCTAAAGTCTGATGCACCCGGGGCATTAACAGAGCTCAAACCACCTGTTTAGATAAGCTGTTGAAGATAACCTAAACACGGCACGGGAATGATTCTGTGCTTGTATACTACTGAAAGATCGGGCGGGTGATAAGTAAACTACACAGCACTGTTGCCTTTATTTCCAACAATACCGCCTTTACCACGACCATGAGACAAAACGAGAAGGTCAATTTTATTTATTATACTTACAATAACGTTCGAATCAATAAACCCGGCAATATTTTTTGGGGATTCTACGGGTCTTTATCGAAAATGTCCCGGAATATCAGTAAAAGCTGATTTTTAAATTGACATAATAATACGGTAGATTACGGCCTTATTCTTTATTACCGGGTGCTTAAATTAATACAACTATCTGATTTCAGGCTTCCATCAATGAAATATTTTTCTCTGTTCTATCAAAGTAAATGCCCGGATATCCTAGAGCATCTGTACAGGTTTATTGTATGGATTAAGGATGGTTTTTGCCGGGTTTATTCGATGTTTGTGCGATCTGCTGTAACGAATCCTGTCAAGCACAACACTTTTGGTCATTCCCGTAACCACCTGATTTTATTCGTTCTGACATCTTTGATCGTACATCCTGCTTCATGCATGGCGGAACAACCTGTTTCCGGTCTGCGCCTGGAAATCAGAAGTTTTGTAACGGATATGGTAAGCCGTCATGGATATGATGCGCACGAACTGGAAGATGCTTTTATTCAAACAAATTTTCGGCCAGAGATTCTCAAACTGATTTCCACTCCGGCTTCAGCAATTTCCTGGGATGAATATCGGAAGCGATTCGTCAACATGCAGCGTATCAAAGGTGGAGTCGGTTTCTGGAACAAATATGCCGCTGATCTGGAGCGTGCAAGGAAGATATACGGCGTACCTGAAGAAATCATCGTGGCGATTATCGGTATCGAAACTTTTTATGGCTCATCGACCGGAAATTATCGCGTTATGGATGCATTGACGACACTCGCCTTTGATTTTCCCAGAAGAGCGGATTATTTTCGGGAAGAGCTGGAAAACTACTTGTTGCTGGCCAGGGAGCAGAAATTTGGTTTGCTGGATATCAAAGGTTCTTACGCCGGTGCAATTGGTGTCCCCCAGTTTATGCCCGGAAGTTACCGGCGCTACGCAGTCGATTTCAACAATGATGAAAAGATCGATCTTTCCAGGAGTGCTGTCGATGCAATAGGCAGTATAGGCAATTATCTGAAGGAATATGGATGGGAAGCGGACAAACCAGTTGCTATCCGTGCACAAGCCGGATCAGAGAATCTGCAGGAGTTCCTGGATACAGATATCGAGCCGTTACATTCAGTCAGAAAATTGCGCCAGGCCGGCATTACTCCACTTGATTCCGTTGCAGATGACACCCTTTCTGCTTTGCTGGAATTGAACAGCCAGGGCAAGCGTCAGTTATGGCTGGGATTCAAGAATTTTTATGTGATCACGCGCTATAACCGCAGCACCTTTTACGCCATGTCTGTTTTTGAGCTGGCCAGAGCGATCCATACTGCCAGATCATCCTATTAACTGACTGATAATGGTATGGACGTGTCGATTCGGTTATTCGACAAAAACAGCTGTTCCACTTACTGACACCATCAGCATGCCGTTTTCCTTGCCAAGCACTTCATAATCGATATCGATTCCGATCACTGCATTGGCACCCAGCTTGTGCGCATTCTCCTGTAGCTCTTCCAGGGCAATTTCACGGGCGCGCTGCAGTTCTTTTTCATAAGTTGCTGAACGTCCGCCGATAAAGTCACGGATGCCTGCAAAAAGATCTTTCAAGACATTCGCACCCAGGACAGCTTCGCCGGCGACAATGCCATAATAATGTGTGATGCGTCTGCCCTCTATGATAGAGGTCGTGGTAAGCAGCATTTTCCCTCACTGAAATTTCATTAAACCCGGTCAAATACCACAATATGATCAGTTTGTGGCCTGATGCTAATTTTCTCACCAATGGCATGATCGTGGTAACTGGAAATCAATGACAACACAGTTTGTCCACTGGCAAGGCGTAACGTATAAAGAAATTGTGCACCACGGAATGCTTTGTGTATTACGACAGCCCGCAGCGAACTGTCGTTATCATGAATGATATCGTCAGGGCGTATCAGTACGTCCACCTGGCTGCCTGCAATTTCACGGGATGAGTGATCCGGATAGTAGATATTTCCGGTCAGGGTACCCAACTCGGTTTCTACTTTATCGGAGTGCGTGACTTTTCCAGGAATCAGTGTGCCCTGCCCGATGAAATCCGCGATGAAACGATTTGCAGGATGATGGTAGAGCGCATGTGCGCCGCCCCATTGCATCATTTTTCCAGCGTGCATCACACCTATTTTGTCTGCAACGGCAAAAGCTTCCGCCTGGTCGTGCGTAACCAGAATCGCGGTAATGTTCAGTTTCTTGAGCAGCTCGCGTATTTCCTGGCCCAGGTATTCACGCAAACTTACATCGAGATTGGAGAACGGTTCATCCAGCAATATCAGGTCAGGATAGGGAGCCAGTGCCCGCACCAGTGCTACACGCTGCTGCTGACCGCCAGATAATTCATGCGGGTAACGATTGGCTACTTCCGTCAAACCGGTGATCTGCAGCAGTTCGGCAACCCGATGAGCCCGCTCTGCTTTGGTGCTGCGGTGCAGACCAAACCCGACATTGGCGGTTACAGTCAGGTGCGGGAACAGCGCATATTCCTGAAATACCATCCCTATTCGCCGTTGTTCGGGTGGCAGAACGAATCCGGCACGGCTGACAGAATTTTCATTCAACCCTATTTCACCGGATACAATTGGCTCAAATCCGGCAATACAGCGCAAAACAGTCGTTTTGCCGCAACCACTTGGACCAAGCAGGCAGCCGATCTCACCTTTTTTCAGTTCGAATGACAGTTCATTCACAATAACCTGTGCGCCATAGGCATGGCTGATTCTGTCAAGTTTCAGCAATGTACTCATTTTTGAGTCAGGTTTCGGAATGGCGTACCAATAGAATGATCGGAATCAGCCCGGCCAGAATCAGTGTCAGTGCAGGCAATGCCGCCTGTTCCCATTGTCCTTCAGAGGTCAGTGAAAAAATGCGCACCGCCAGGGTATCCCAGTCGAAAGGTCGGGTCATCAGCGTAATGGGCATTTCCTTCATGACATCTACGAATACCAGTGTTGCTGCCGTAAACAAGCTGCGCTTCAACATTGGAAAATAGATCGTTCTCAACATTGACCAGCCGGTAATACCGAAACCGGCGGCAGCCTCGTCGATGCTGCGTGTCACGCGCTGCAATGCACTTTCCAGAGGAAAGTAACTGACTGCGAGAAAACGGGTCATATACGCAACCAGCATGACCGTGAGCGTTCCCTGGATCAGTAATCCGGTTTCAACTCCGGATATGACTTCGATCCAGTCACTCAGCAGATTATCCAGCCACGCCATCGGGATGAATATTCCCACTGCCAGCACCGCACCTGGTAAGGCGTAGCCGACTGTGGAGAGACGGATGGCAAAACGCGTATAACCATCTGAATGAAGGCGTGCGGCATACGCCAGCATGGCGGCTACCAGACAGGTTATCAGGGCAGCCAGTACCGAAAGCAGGACAGAATGCCAGGCGAATTCGAGATAACGTTGATCCAGGCCAATGGTCAGTGCATCCATGGCCCATATACTCAGCTGCACGACGGGTAACACAAAGGCAAAAAACAATACCGTCCCGGCAAAACTGGTTACTGCCATCGCTTGCCAGCCAGTGAGCGGAATACGCTCAACCCGTGCACTTTTCCTGTTTTCAGAAAAACGCATCCGCAGGCGAAACCGTTGTTCCGTCACGATGATAACAAGTACGATCAGGATAAGCAGTGAAGCAAGTTGCGAAGCAGTTGACAGGGAAAACATACCGAACCAGGTTTTATAAATCGCGGTGGTGAATGTATCGTAATTGAAAATGGAGACTGTACCAAAATCAGCCAGTGTTTCCATCAGAGCCAGCATAATGCCGGCAACGATCCAGGGACGCGCCATCGGCAGTACTACTCTGAAAAAACCCTGCCGCCGAGTGAAACCCAGAGATTGAGCGACTTCCAGCAAACGTTTTCCCTGTGTCAGAAAGGCATCGCGTGAGAGCAGATAGACATAGGGGTAAAAAGCGAGTGTCATTATGATTGCCACACCGGGCCCGCTACGTATATCGGGAAACCAAAGCAGATCAGAGTTGAACCAATGACGCAGACTGGTTTGTACTGGCCCGGTGTAGTCAAACATGCCCAGCGCCACAAAGGCGATTACATAGGCAGGAATTGCCAGTGGCAGGAATAATGCCCAGGAAAAGAAACGATACCCGGGAAACCTGTAAACTGAAGTAAACCAGGCGAGACTGACTCCCAAGAGAGATGTTCCTGCTATGACGCCCAGTGAAAGCCATAGAGTATTCGTCAGCAGATTCGGTAATGTGGTAGAGATCAGATGTTGCCAGATCTCATCATCCGGTGATAGAAATGAGGCAAATACCACGCATACTGGTACAAGCACCACACCGGCTACCAGAAATGGAAAGACGCGCCAGGCGCGTCGAATTCCAGATCCGGCTTCGTAACTGGAGTGCTGCTGGACGTCAGGTATTGCAGCCGGATTGACGGAAGAAAAATTGTTTTTCAAATGAATCGCATTCTAACGGTATCCTGCACGATCCATCAGCCTGACGGCATCGGATTGCAGTTCTCCTGCTTTCACAATACTTCTTGGATCTCCTTTGAAACTTCCCCAGTTACTGAGAGGCTCACCATATTTAACTTGTGGATTGGCAGGGTATTCCATATTGAGTTCAACAAATAATTTCTGTGCCTGCTCAGAAGAAAGAAATTCCAGTAACCGTACGGCAGCAGTTTCATGTTTGCTGTAGCGAGTAACACTTGCACCGGAAACATTGACATGTACGCCGGTCGTGGCCTGATTGGGCCAGAAAATTGCCAAGGGGAGAGTTGGATTTTCGCGCATCAGCCGGCCATAGTAATAGGTATTGACCAAAGTCACATCACAGCGCCCTGCTGCGACAAACTCCAGTGCAAGTGAATCATCTGCAATGGGGTCGGTTGCAAGATTGTTTACCCATCCTTTGACAATACGTTCGGTTTCGGCCTCACCCAATTCTGCAATCATCATTGCGACCAATGACTGGTTATACACTTTTTTGGAAGTGCGCAGACATAAACGGTGTTTCCATTTTGGATCAGCCAGATCTGCGTAGGTGGACAATTCTTCAGGTTTTACTTTTTGGGTATTATAGACAATAGTACGGGCGCGAACGGTCAATCCGAACCACTGCCCTTGCGGATCCCGTAAATTTTCAGGGATATTGGCTTCCAGAACAGGGGAAGTTACTGGTTTCAGTAGCCTATTACGTGCAGCCTCCCATAAATTTCCCGCATCTACGGTAATGAGTACATCTGCTGGAGTCCTTTTACCTTCTGCGAGCAGGCGGGTAAGTAATGCGCCTTCCTTGTCAGTAGTGAATTTGACGGTGATGCCGGTTTCTTTAGTGAAGGCGTCAAACAAAGGTTTGATCAGCTGCTCGATTCTTGACGAATAAACGACAATTTCTTCTGCCTGTGATGATATCGGGGCTGCAAACAAAAAACCAATGAGCAGAAAACTGGTGCACCAGCGGCCAAAATGACCGGAAAAAATGAAAGAACGGGACATAGCTTTTAACTCCGGAGTTGAACAAGCGGCATTCGATATCTTGCCAATGAAGATGAGGAAGGAAAGTTCAGGAACCGCCATTCTGTCTTGAAAACATTGCCTGATCGGAACTGGTGGCGACTGTATGGGTTCAACAAGAATAGTTATCAATCAGGATTTTTGTCAAGGCAAAATAACAAATCGCCGAGAGATGATCTGCTTAATCATCCTGTAACCGGACTGCAAGAACGTCACATTTTGCGTAATGCAGCACACTGTTGGCTGTGGAGCCCAGCAGCAGTGCGAGCCCGTGCCTGCCATGTGATCCGACCACGATCAAATCAACATTTTCCTGTTCGGCAATACGAATGATTTCCTCTCTGGGTTCTCCCCACACCAGCCAGCGGTAGGCAGGATCGATGCCTAATGTGTTGCCTATTTGGCTCAATTTCTGTTTTTCTACGTTCAGCATAGCATCATAGGTTGTTTCCGTATCCAGGGGAATGGCCGTACCGTAAGGTGTATCAGGCATGGGGATATTGTTCAGCACATGGATGAGGCTGAGCCTTGCTCCGATTTGTGATGACAGATTTCTGGCTTTCTGTACTACTTGGCTGTCTTGAGACGAGAAATCCACGGCAAGCAGAATATGGCGATAAACAGACATGGCTTTTCCTCATAGATTGGTGAAACGGAATCGATGATTATCGTCTTTGCAGGTAGGCCGAGAGAAAATCTGCAATCCGCATTTCGTAACTTTTACCTGCAAAGGTATGCATATTGTAGTGACCGGCACCTTTGACAATCCAGAGCTCCTTGGGAGGTAACGCTGCATCATACAACCGTTTTACTTCAGATTGAGTTGTATGCCTGTCGAGCGTGCCTGCGATAAACAGGACGGGAACGGTAATATTGCCGATCCGATCGACAGGATTCAGTTGATCGACCGGTAAATCGAGAAGAAAAGAGAAATAAGGGAGCAGCAGAAACTGGAGATATTCTCCTGTATTTCCCAGATGCAATTTGAGCCGGTTTACAACCGCTTCAGAAAAAGTGGGATGCAGTGATTCAAGTATCATGGCATCGAGTTTGAGCGGAGGATTAGCCAGTACTATTGCGGCCGCACCAAGCGTTGCGCCAATGGCAGCGATGCGATCATGTGGAAAAGTATGCCGGAGATAGTTGACCGCGGCTGCGACATCAACTGATTCACGCGCACCGAAAGTAATACGGTCTCCAGGCGTTTCTCCATGCGCTTGCAAGTCGATCATCAGCACATGATAGCCTTGGTTATTGAGAAATCTCGCACGGCTAAGCATTTCAAGGCGATTGCTGCGCATGGAGTGTACGAGCAGAACTGCGCCGTGTCCGCTTATTCCGTGCGTCAGCCAGCCATGTACGGCGTACTCATCGTTGACAGGGATCTGAACCGTTTCCACTGGGAAGTCCGGTAACAAAGTTTCTACAGCAGTGGGGGCTGATCCTGTTACGATTTCGCCCAGTATAATGATTACAGCACTGATAATCAGTAGTGCTGTAATAAGCTGAAGTAATATCCAGCGAATTGTCCGGTTATGCATTTCGAGTTGTAATTGTTAAGAATCAGAAGGATGATAGCAGCGGCCACTGGAAATATTTCCTGCTTTTGCGCTAAAAATAAAGTTTAATTGCAGACAGTCGATTCAGGGAGCTTGGGCTCGCTCGCGTTTTTGCAGAAAACCTATTTTTCAAGAGATCAAATAAAGATGTCAGGATTTTGTCATCTCTCCGATAAACAGTCTCTGATCATGTTAGTTCTGATATTCTCGGGAGTCAGTCTGGGAGGGTGCACGACCCAGCAATTCAAACCCATGGTACCGAGACAATCTGCCGGCCTTAAAGCAGCGAGTGCAGAAAAAACAGGCAATATTGAGATTATTCCGATTCCGGAAAAATTGCCATGCCAAAGAGTGTGCCGGGATGAAATCATAGCGCTGAAACAGAAACTCGCAGAAAAGGATGAGCTCATTCGCAACCTGAATGCTCGAGAACAGGATCGGGCACAGGTTTTGCAGGAAACTACAAGCGAGATCAGTCGTACCAAGAATAAATTGCACCGTTTGGCCACACAGCCGGAAGCTGCCTCGAAAATAGCCGAAGTGGAAATCGCCATCAATGCAGCCAGCCAGACAGCATTTGATGAATCAGATACTGTTTTCCAACTCTTGGCACAGCGCTTACTGGATGCGGCGATGGTTGCCTACAGACAAAAGGATTACAGCCGTGCAATGAATCATGCTGCGCAATCCGGTGAACTGATCGATGCAATAACCAATCCGGCCAGAAAAATGCTGGAATCTCAGGATGCCACACTGGTTTTTCGTATCTCGATTCCGTTATTTTCTACCCGAACCATCAGTCTGCGGGCAGATCCAACCGATCATTCCAGGGTGATTAGTTTACTGAAGAAAGATACTTCTTTGACTGCTACTGCTTACAACGGCAACTGGCTGCGTGTACAGACCGGGGATGATCTGTCTGGCTGGATTCAAAGCCAGTCGGTAAATGTTCGGGTTGATGGCCAGAATTTTCAAAAATAGTAGACGATCAAATTTCCAAGGCGCAGTGATTGGGATTGACAATGGCCAACAAAACTTTTTTGGTCAGCAGTTCGAGAGAAAAGATGATTATTGGCTTTTTTTTGGTTTCTTCTGCTACAGTATTCCCTGATATTCTGTCAACATAAAAGGTGAGTTTATGTATAAAACCAGAGTCATAACAACGTTGGTGGCGGGGCTCATTATTTCCGGATGTGCCGATATGAGTGGTACCCAGAAGGGTACAGGAACAGGTGCACTGATCGGTGCAGGAACAGGTGCAGCAATCGGTGCATTGGCCGGAGGCGGTAAAGGAGCTGCGATTGGTGCAGGTGCAGGTGCCGCGTTAGGGGCTGGGGCCGGTTACCTGTGGTCGAAAAAAATGGAAGAACAAAAGATACAGATGGAGAATGCTACTGCCGGTACCGGTGTAGTGGTATCACAAACACCGGATAACCAGCTGATGCTGAATATTCCCAGCGATATTTCTTTTGACACGGGAAGTGCACAAATAAAACCCAATTTCCGTCCGATTCTCGACAGCTTTGCAACCAGTTTGCTGAATAATCCAGGCACCAAGGTAACGATTGTCGGGCATACCGACAGTACCGGCAGCGATGCCGTCAATAATCCGTTATCGGTTAATCGTGCAGCCAGTACGCGCGAATATCTGGCCAGTCGCGGCGTGCCTTTCCAGCGAATCCAGATCGACGGCCGTGGCTCGTATCAACCGGTTGCTTCGAATGATACTGCTGCAGGCCGTGCCAAAAATCGCAGAGTAGAGATTTATGTTTCAGAAACCCGTGAAGCAGTTCAATAAATTGACCGGAGAAGGATAATCGATATTCATGGCTGATACAGAAAATACCAGTAAGGAGAAATGGGAGCATGAAACATTGCGGGAGCTGGTGTTTGCTTCTTTGAAAGAACAGAGAAAAGCCCGCAACTGGGGTATTTTTTTTCGTTTGCTGACGTTCTCCTATTTGTTTGTGCTGCTTTTTTGGGGATTGGGCTGGCTGGATACTGAAGTAGCAGGAGGGACTGGAAAGCATACTGCACTGGTTGATTTACGTGGCGAGATCGCCCCGGACGGTTTGAACAATGCAGAAAATATCAATAACGGGCTGAAAAAAGCATTTGAAGATCGGAACACAGCCGGAGTGATATTGCGGATCAACAGCCCCGGAGGGAGCCCGGTTCAGGCAGGCTCCATCAATGATGAAATTCGTCGGTTGCGTACCCAGTATCCAGACATTCCCTTATACGCCGTAGTCGAGGATATCTGTGCTTCGGGCGGCTATTATGTTGCTGTTGCAGCAGATAAAATCTTTGTAGACAAAGCCAGTGTCATGGGATCGATCGGTGTGCTGATGGATGGATTCGGATTTACCGGTACGCTTGAAAAACTGGGTGTGGAACGCCGTCTCCTGACAGCAGGGGAAAATAAGGGATTTCTCGATCCTTTTTCGCCCTCTGACCCGGCACAAAGAGAGCATGCAAAGAAAATACTGGCTGAAATCCATCAGCAGTTTATTCAGGTGGTTCAGGATGGCCGAAAGGATCGTTTGAAAGACAATCCTGAAATCTTCAGCGGGATGGTGTGGACGGGAGCTAAAAGCGTAGAGCTCGGCTTGGCGGATGCATTAGGTAATGCGGATTATGTTGCTCGTGAAGTCATTCAGGCTGAACGCATCGTCGATTTTACCGTCCAGCAGGGGATTGCAGAGCGTTTTGCCAAGCGGATTGGCCGGGTGGCAACAGATTTTCTGTCTGAAACCAGATTCACATGGCTTATGCGATAACATTGTGTCAGCGCGCATTTCATAGATAAATTTCTTCGAGTACTCGAGCTACCCCGGTTTGCCAGTGAGGAAGACAAAGCTGAAACGTATTACAGAATTTCTCTGTATTCAAACGTGAGTTCAAAGGGCGCTTGGCCGCCGTGGCAAAAGCCTCGCTGTGAACCGGGATGATTGCATCCGGACGGACTTTGACTGGAATATCGTGTTCATGGGCAAAGTCCAGTAAAAACCGGGCATAGTTGTACCAGGAAATTTCCTCGCCAGCAGCAACATGGTAAACACCTGACTTTTCAGGATGTTCCAATATTTGTGGAATGGTCTGGGCTGTTACATCAGCCAGCAGTTCTGCCCCGGTAGGCGCCCCGATCTGATCATCGATGATCATCAGTTGTTCTTTTTCCCGGGCAAGTCGCAAAATAGTTTTGATGAAATTCTTTCCGCGAGCGGCATAGACCCAACTGGTACGCAGGATCATATATTTGCAGTTTGATTTCCGGATCTGTTCTTCTCCCCGTAATTTACTCAGGCCATAAGTATTGATGGGTGAAGTAAGGTCTGTTTCTCGCCAGGGACAATCACCACTGCCATTGAATACGTAGTCGGAAGAGTAATGAATCAACCAGGCTCCTATTTGTTCGGCCTGCTGTGCCAGTAATTCAGGTGCCCCGGCATTGATACGAAAAGCCAGTTCTGGTTCACTTTCTGCCTGGTCAACTGCAGTATATGCTGCTGCATTGACAATGATATCAGGACGGATGGTTTGCAGTGTATGAGTGATTCCTGCCAGATTCGCCAGATCGCCGCAATAGCGCAAGCCCTGTCTATCCAGCGCAATCAATTCTCCCAACGGGGCCAGACTGCGTTGCAGCTCCCAGCCAACCTGACCGTTCTTGCCAAAGAGCAGTATTTTTATTGGGGTCGTTCGATCTGGCATATGTTCTGTTTCTCCTGTAAAGCGGGTACCGCCGATCATTGGGATCGTTGCCATATCAGTGAGTAGAGACCTGGCTGATCTGGCCAGGATGCCAGGCTACAACCAGTCCGGTGCTTCCTTCCGAGATCTGGAAGTTGCAGTCGATACCAATTCCGGCTACCCAGACGAGCTGATCTTCGCAGAACAGTAGTGGCAAAGTATTGCGTACCCATGGGGCAAGCGCGGCTTCCTGCAGAATTTTCTTCAGGCTGCGGCGGGGGCGTTTACAATCCGGCTGAAATCGTTCTCCCCCGGATCTCGAACGGATCGTCACGATCTGTCCGTTCAACTTAGCTGGATCGATTCCTATATTGTTTTGCCATGTAAACTCAAGCATGCCTTGCAATGATTCGATAACCAGATGTTGCTCGCCTTGCCAGACTACGGGTGCGATTGGTTCCGGCAATGAATCAGCAGACAAAAATTCAATCAACCCGCGGTAGCAGCGAATTTCGAAGGTGTCCACTATAAACCGGAAGTGGTTGTCGGATTGGATGCTATTCAACTGACGCAGAATTTCTTCGAGTTTTGTTGAATTTGGTAATCGGATCAAGCGTTGTGCCAGCAGGTAACGCAGCAAATTTCTGGCACGGGCAGGCTTGAGTTTGCGCAACCCTTGCAGGCTTAATTTGTCGGCAATCATTGTATTTCCAGCATCGATTTCTGCCAATTCATCCAGTAAATGAGCGGCTTCGCCAAGGTGTTGAGTGGATCGGAACAGTGTCCTGCGGTAAGCCGGGGAGCGCTGTTCCAGTAAAGGTAAAAGCTGGTGTCGTAAAAAATTACGATCATAGGATATATCCAGGTTGCTTTCGTCGGTAACCCATGACAAACCATGCAACTTGGCATAATTCAGAATTTCCGAGCGTGGAATATTGAGTAAAGGTCTGAATAGCCTGATCGTTTTACCCGGCTCAAGTAATCTGACTGTCGGCATGGCACTGAGCCCCTTGACGCCGGCACCCCGCAGCAGTTGCAGTATCAGTGTTTCGGCCTGATCGTCCTGATGCTGGGCCAGCACGACATAATCTGCCTGGATATGCTTGAAGATCTGATAGCGGGCTTCTCTGGCAATGGCTTCCAGACTTTCCTGTGGCCGTCTGCGAATCTTTAAACGGTGTATGGATAACGGTATGGCGAGGCTGTCACAAAGGGACTGGCAAAAAGCACTCCATTCACCCGAGTATGTACTGATACCATGTTCGACGTGGACTGCTGATACCTCCAGCTGCATTGACTGTATTGATCTTGAAAACGTTGTGAGCAGGTGGAGTAACACTACTGAATCCACGCCGCCACTGAGGGCAACCGTAAGGCGATCACCATGCCGGACTTGTGTGCGCAGATTGTGGAAGAAGCAGTCGGTTATATCAGTCAGGCTGATTGATTTTGAATCTGCCATATCCCAACAGCCGATCAAGGCGTTTCTGCAGCAGTGTCTCCAAAGGAATATCCTGCAGTTTTCGCAGTGATTCCTGTAAGGTCTGTTTGACAGACTGCATTACTGCCGGGTAGTCGCGGTGCGCACCGCCAATGGGTTCTGGAATGATGCTATCGATCAAACTCATTTCTTTGAGCCGATCTGCGGTGATACCCAGTATCTCGGCTGCATCAGGTGCTTTATCTGCACTTTTCCATAAAATGGAAGCGCATCCCTCGGGTGAAATGACTGAATAAGTCGAATATTGCAGCATCAGACTGGTGTCACCTACAGCGATTGCCAGTGCCCCCCCTGATCCACCTTCACCGATGATAACGCAGATGACGGGAATTCTCAGTCCTGCCATGACATACAGATTTTTGCCAATGGCTTCCGATTGCCCACGTTCTTCGGCATCTATTCCTGGGTAAGCACCTGGAGTGTCGATAAACGTGATCAGCGGGATCGAGAATTTTTCAGCCAGACGCATCAGCCGGAGCGCTTTTCGATATCCCTCGGGTTTGGGCATACCAAAATTGCGGTGAATTTTTTCCTTGGTATCCCGACCTTTCTGGTGCCCGATAATCATGACGGCCTGTCCGTTGAATCGTGCTAACCCACCTACGATAGCCTGATCATCTGCAAAATTTCTGTCACCATGCAGCTCCTCGAAGTCCGTAAACAGATGTTGTACGTAATCAAGTGTATAGGGACGTTGCGGATGACGTGCCACTTGTGAAATCTGCCAGGGTGTGAGTTTTGCATAGACATTTTTGGTTAACCCCAGGCTTTTTGCCTGCAGACGGGTAATTTCGGCTGAGATATCCAACGCGGAATTATCCTGGGCAAAACGTAACTGCTCTATTTTTGCCTCAAATTCTTCAATACCTTTTTCAAAGTCCAGAAAGACGATCTTCATGCCAGCGGATTTGGTTAAAAAGCGCGATGATACAGGATTTGGCCGGTATCATTTATGCTTGAAACAAATAGAGAAATATTTATAAGCAGAACATTGCAGCACTTCTGTTGCATGCAACAGAGTCCAGCGAGGTAAATAAATACCCGTAGGGAATTTATTGTTTGACTACCTCGAACCCGGCACCTTCTATTGCCTGGTTGACAACTTCTTCTTTGAGAGGCTCATTGTGGTGAATCACTGCCTGCCCATCATTGAGAGATACTTCGACACTGTTGACTCCTGGTATTTTTCCCAATACGGTCTTGATGCTGTTGACACAACCTCCGCAGGTCATTCCTTTGATGTGAATAATGGTTGTTGGCATAAAATCCTTGTGCAAAAAAAAGAGTGTATTAAACGCTTACATAAATGACATTCGCAACATTTATTAAGTCATTGCAGTAGATCAGGATACATGGAGTTTTTCCTGGCAGGCTGCTTGTTTGCGGGATTGTTCTTTAAACGTAGTTGTTATCACTGATCTGATTGGTGCCATAGTCTGCTTTTTTGATGGATTGAGTCAGCTCTTCAGGGTGGGTGAAATCGTGATCGAACTTGACGAGGGCTTTCTCATTGGCCAAATTGACGGCTGCATGCACGCCCGGCAGTTTATTGAGATTTTTCTCAATTCGGGTAGCGCATGCAGCATATGTCATTCCCTCGATGGGTAATTCAATCGTTGTTGGTGATGGGGATGTATTCAATTTCCCATCCAGGCGGCCAATTTCAGTCTTTTTCACCTGAAAAGGCCAGTAGCAACTGTATCAGGCTGATGAACAGGTTATATAAGCTGAGATAAATACCCAATGTTGCCATAACATAATTGGTTTCACCGCCATTTACGATACGGTTCACATCAAACAGGATGAATCCGGAGAAAACCAATACTGCTACGGCAGAAATTGCCAGTGAAATTGCCGGAATAGCTAGGAACAAATTGACCAGAGAAGCCAGAATTACCAGAATCATCCCAGCCAGCAAAAAATTGCCAAGAAAACTGAAATCTTTACGAGTGGTTGTGGCTATACCGGCAAGCGTGAAAAAAATGATACCTGTTCCTGCAGCAGCTAAGCCAATCAGTTGTGAGCCATTTTTGAAATGGAGTGCATACTGAAGCAAAGGACCTAACCACCAGCCGGCAATAAAGGTAAACAGGAAAAGCAGAACGATTCCCCAGATACTGTTGCGTGTAGCGCTGACAGCAAACATTAAACCTATCATGACCGCCAGCATTACGAGTGAACCCATAATCGGGGATTGTGCCAGGAATGAGAAATTAGTACTGGTTCCAATGGCTGACCCGATTATAGTCGGAATCATGGTTAAACTAAGCATCAGATAAGTATTTTTCAATACTTTGTTGCGTACGCCCAAATTAACAGTATTTGATACAGGAGTTGCATATTTGGGGTTAAATTGCATGTTTTTTATTTCCTTTTGATATCTAAGATTAAGAAATGGAACAAACTAGACTACCTTGAGAAGCTTAAAGTTGCAATTTGGTTTGCATCAAATGAACAAATTAATAACCACGATATGGAGGTGGTTTTGTGGATTTGTGTGTAATATTCCAAGGGTAAGCTAAATCCACCCAGCAGGCGTGGTATGCAGAAATTGCTGACACAAAAAGTTTCCGACAGTGTGAGAAAGTAATTAATTCCCATGGCAGCAGCGTGGTAATTTTTCTATAAGAATCATGATTTTCCTCCTTGTGTTGGTAGCATTCGAATGCTAAGATTCCCCAAAAAATTGTCACCCGGTTTTTATGTCTATTTATGCTTGGGTGAAAGATCAAACAAAAAGCCGGTAAGGGTGAAGGACAAGTGTAGAAAACATTCCATGGTCACAGATGGAGTGTAGATATTGATTTAGTAATTAATGTGGGGGGGTAAGATATGAGTGGTAGTAAGTTGATGGCGGCACTATCAGGTTTTACGATTTTTGGTTTGTATTCGGGCATGGTGATGTCAAGTAAGTATAACTTTCCTGAGCCGCAAACTCCTATTGCACAACAAATCTATGATCAGCATATGATGGCGTTATGGATCTGTCTGGTAATTTTTATAGGTGTTTTTGGTGTAATGGGTTACTCCATTATTAAGCACCGTAAGTCAGTGGGTTACAAAGCCGCCAATTTTCATCATAGTACGACTGTTGAGTTTATATGGACCATCATTCCAATATTGATTCTGGTGGGGATATCATGGCCTGCCACCAAGACTGTCATTGAAATGAAAGACACGAGTGAGGCGGATGTCACTATCAAAGCTACGGGCTATCAATGGATGTGGGGCTATGATTATATCCAGGGTGAAGGTGAGGGAATCAGTTTCTACAGCCAGTTATCTACACCTCAGGATCAGATTCGTAACGAATCAACCAAAGGACAGGATTATTTATTGGAAGTAAATAATCGTGTAGTGGTTCCGACCGGGAAAAAAATTAGAATTCTTATGACGGCGAATGACGTGATTCACGCTTGGTGGGTGCCTGCTCTCGGCGTTAAACAGGATGCCATACCTGGATATATTCGTGATGCATGGTTTAAGGTTGAAAAGCCTGGGGTATATCGTGGTCAATGTGCTGAGCTATGTGGTAAAGAACATGGTTTCATGCCGATAGTTGTTGAAGTCATGGAGCAGGAAAAATATACCCAATGGGTTGCAGAGATGCAAAAGAGTGCATCTGTCGGAGTTGTTAATACAGCTTTTGTTGAGCAGAGCTCAGATAAGAACTGATTTATTCCGATTGCTGGTTTGAGATTTAGATTACGTTAGATTAGAGGAGAAAATAATGGCAGTAATACAAGACGTGCATGGTCATGGACATGACCATCCGACCGGTATAATGCGCTGGTTGACCACAACCAATCATAAGGATATTGGGACGCTTTATTTGTGTTTCAGTCTTTTTATGTTATTTGTGGGTGGTTTTTTGGCGATGGGTATCAGAGCTGAGCTCTTTATGCCTGGTATTCAGATACTTGAACCGGAAGTGTTTAATTCATTCACCACGCTGCATGGGTTGATCATGGTGTTTGGTGCTGTTATGCCAGCATGGGTAGGGTTTGCGAACTGGCAGGTGCCGTTAATGATCGGAGCTCCGGATATGGCATTTGCCCGCCTGAATAACTGGAGCTTCTGGTTGCTGCCCGTCGCAGCATTGTTGCTGATTACTTCATTTTTTGTACCAGGCGGTGCCGCAGCAGGTGGCTGGACATTCTATCCACCTCTTTCAACACAAGGTGGTATGGGTACAGATATGATGTTGTTTGCGATCCATATTCTGGGAATGTCCTCAATCATGGGTTCAATAAATATCATTACGACCATATTGAATATGCGCGCGCCAGGTATGACTTTAATGAAGATGCCAATGTTTGTATGGACATGGCTGATTACTGCATATCTCCTTGTGCTGGTAATGCCCGTGCTTGCTGGTGCAGTGACGATGGTACTGACCGATCGTAATTTTGGTACAAGTTTCTTTAATGCTGCAGGCGGTGGTGACCCTGTGATGTTCCAGCATATTTTTTGGTTCTTTGGACATCCAGAAGTCTATATCATGATTCTTCCAGCATTTGGTGTTGTTTCAGAGATCATTCCAACTTTCTCACGTAAACCCTTGTTCGGTTATTCATCAATGGTTTATGCAACAGCCTCGATTGCTTTATTGTCATGTTTCGTATGGGCACACCACATGTTTACAGCCGGTATGCCTGTGGCGGGTCAGCTGTTCTTCATGTATGCAACCATGCTGATCGCTGTTCCGACAGGAGTGAAAGTGTTTAACTGGACTGCGACCATGTGGCGGGGTTCAATGACATTTGAAGTTCCGATGCTGTTTTCAATCGGATTCATTTTCTTGTTTGTCATTGGTGGTTTCAGTGGTGTTGTGTGCGCAATTGTGCCAGTAGATATTCAGGTGCAGGATACATACTACGTTATCGCCCATTTCCATTATGTACTGGTCTCGGGAGCATTGTTTGCATTGTTTGCCGGTGCCTATTATTGGTTGCCAAAATGGACTGGTCATATGTATGACGAGTCATTAGGTAAATGGCATTTCTGGTTGTCAATGATTTTCTTCAACGTAGCGTTCTTTGTGCAGCATTTCCTCGGTTTGGCTGGCATGCCTCGCAGAATTCCAGATTACGCGCTGCAGTTTGCTGATTTCAACATGATTTCAAGTATTGGTGCGTTTGGGTTCGGATTGACTCAGCTTCTGTTTGTATACATTGTTATTAAGTGTGTACGGGGCGGGGAAAAAGCTGTGGATAAAACATGGGAAGGTGCAACCACTCTTGAGTGGACACACCTGCCTTCGCCAGCCCCTTATCATAGTTTTGAAACACCGCCTGTCGTTAAGTAAAAACAGGATGGAATTCAATGTCTCAAGATGAGGGTGCAGAATTAAAACGCAGGAAATTAAGAACTGCATTGATTCTGGTTATCATGGTGATAGCCGTTTATATACTAACAGTTATATTTAAACAGCAATGAAACAAGATGTAACCAAAACCAACATAGATATACTAAAAAAGTTACTTATTTTTAGCGTGGTTATGTTTGGTTTTGGTTACGCACTTGTTCCACTGTATAAAAAGTTCTGTGAAGTAACAGGTATATACGAGCTAGAGCGTCCAGATATACTGGCGAAGCATACCGAAGTAGATAATACGAGATCAATCAGCCTGTTGCTAGACGCAAATGTACGTGGACTTCCTTGGAAGTTTAAGTCATTACAAGCCAATATCCATTTGCATCCGGGTAAGCTTACGGAAGTTATGTATGAGATTAGTAATGAATCTGAAGAGGTGCAGGTTGGACAAGCAATTCCTAGTTATAGTCCTAAAAACCTGGAAAGATATCTGAAGAAAATAGAGTGCTTTTGCTTTTCACAGCAAGAGCTACAGGGTAAAGAGGTTAAGCAGTTGCCTGTCAGGTTTTTAATAGATCCGGAAATACCTAGTGATATTCACACCGCTACGATTTCATATACTTTTTTCAACGTAAAAAACTGATTAGGTTGCAAATGAGAAAAGAAAATGAAAAGGTAACACCAGCTTTACAAAGTTCTGATATGGGGAAAGCATCCATGTATCAGATAGCTGAAGCAGTTTTATTTTCGTTTATCGGTATTAGAAAAAAGAGCGATCTGGAACACGATGCAGCTAGGATTAAACCTGTTCAAATAATAATTGGTGGCCTGGTTGGTGGCGTTATTTTTATTTTAAGTATTTTGTCAGTAGTCAAGCTTGTAACAGGTTAAGTTAATAACGAGGAGGAAGATTAAATGAGTCAAGGAACGGGTTATTATGTGCCTTCCCCATCCAAGTGGCCAATTATAGGCTCTACTGCCCTGTTTTTTATGGGGTTTGGAGCAGCGTTTACGATGAACAAACTGCCACTTGGCTATGGCATGCTGATCATTGGGCTGGTTATTTTGGCCTTTCTGATTTATGGCTGGTTTCGTGAAGTTGCACTTGAGAGTGAAGCAGGTAAATATAAAGCTCAGGAAGATAAATCTTTTAGATGGAGTATGGGCTGGTTTATTTTCTCTGAGGTTATGTTTTTTGCATCATTTTTTGGTGCTTTGTTTTATATGCGCGTACTTTCAATACCGTGGTTAGCTGGGGCTGATCAGGAATTACTTTGGTCGGGTTTCTCTGCAGATTGGCCAACAGCAGGCCCCGGTTTTGATGAGAAATTTACTCCAATGGGAGCATGGGGAATTCCAGCAATTAATACCATGTTGCTTTTGACCTCTGGGGTGACAATTACTCTCGCACACTGGGCATTGCAGAAGAATGATCGTGGCGCTTTAAAATTGTGGCTATTTGCAACGATAGCACTTGGAGTAACATTCCTTGGTTTCCAGATATATGAGTATGCTCATGCTTATTCGGAGCTTAATTTGAAATTGACCAGCGGTGCATACGGATCGACTTTCTTCATGTTGACTGGTTTTCATGGGTTTCATGTAACAGTTGGTACCATTATGCTGATTGCAATTTTCTTCAGATGTCTATCGGGTCATTTTAAGCCGGAACACCATTTCGGATTTGAAGGGGTTGCATGGTACTGGCACTTTGTGGATGTTGTCTGGTTGGGATTGTTTATTTTTGTTTATTTGGTGTAACAGGGGCAAAAGTAAATTAGCCAAGCTCTAAACTTAATTGTTGTTGGAGACGGGGGCTCGCTCTTTACAGAAAAGCGGGCCTCTGAAATATGCATAGCTATAAATTAGCTTAACTGTGCTGATGTTCAAACAACAATTTCGGCCAGCGTTATGGTCAACAGCACTTGCTATTTTAGTGATTGCACTTTTTTTAAAGCTAGGGTTCTGGCAATTATCCAGGGCGGAAGAAAAAGAAGCCAGTTTCGCCCTTTTGGAACGTTATGCTCAACAACCGCCAGTTACAGTTCCTGAGACACCAATAAAACTGGATGATTATTTATATCGTCGGGTAGAAGTTCACGGGCATTTCGAAGCTGAACATACTATATTCCTTGATAACAAAACACATCAAGGGGCTGTGGGCTATCATGTACTTACACCACTGCGCCAAGTGAACAGCACAACCTATGTGTTGGTTAATAGAGGTTGGATTGCTGGGGGTAACGATCGATCACTTTTACCAGATATCTATACTCCAGATGGGCTGGTTCACCTGACAGGAGTTGTTGTATCGCCGTCATTCAGGACATTGTCACTATCAGATAAACAATTTACTGGTAAAGTCTGGCAAAGTTTTAGTTTGGATAGCTACCAGAATCTAACCAAACTTACTTTTCAGCCATTTCTGCTATTACAGCAGAATGATACGCAGGGTGATGGTTTGATAAGACAATGGGAAAAGCCTGATTCCGGATCTTCAAAAAACATAGGTTATGCTTTTCAGTGGTTTTCACTGGCTGTCATGACTTTGATTATTTACATCGTGTTAAATGTCAAACGAAAAAGTATCGCGTAGCCGGCTGAAGCTAATCCTGATGATGCTGGTGATATTATCTCCAATTGTAATTTCGTCTTTTTTACACCGGTCAAATTTCCGGCCAGATCATACCGTTAATTATGGTGAGTTGCTCGAAGTCAGGCCATTGCAGGGAGAAGCAACAAATCTGACGGAAAATACAATTTTTCGTATACGGCAATTGAAAGGTACTTGGAATTTATTGATCATTGATTCCGGAAGATGTGAAGAATATTGCCAGGAAAAGCTTTATACGATCAGACAGGTTCGTCTCGCACAGCATGTCGACAAGGACAAGGTTCAGCGAGTGTGGTTAATTAATGACGATATTAAGCCTGAACAGGAGATAATCGATAAATTCAAAGGAACCAGATTGGTATTGGCAAATGGTAAGGATTTATTAAAAGAATTTCCTGCTGAGAATAAGCGGGAAGATCACATTTATGTTGTTGATCCTATGGGTAACTTAATGATGAGATATCCTAGGAATGCAGATCCGCGGAAGATGGTCGGTGATTTGAAAAGATTACTGAAACTTTCTCATCTGGAACATTGACGGGTGAGTAACGCGACAAAAATCAGGCTAGATCTGGCATTTATCTAAAATGTAATTAAAAACAGGCAGTGCCTGCCTGTTATTGGAAAAGATTGTGAGGAGTAAGTAATGTCTACAAGTTCATTAGCCTGGCAGCAGGCAACGGCACGTGTTCAGCAGTTTTATCGACTTACTAAGCCACGCGTTGTTTCACTCATTGTATTTACCGCCGTGATTGGTATGTTTTTATCAGTTCCTGGCGCAGTACCTTTAGATAAATTAATCTTTGGAACAGTTGGAATCTCGCTTGTTGCTGGCGCAGCAGCTGCCCTTAACTGCCTGGTTGAATACAAGTTCGATGCAATCATGGCTCGTACGAAAGGACGGCCTTTGCCTCAGGGAAAAGTAAGTATTCCTGAAACACTTTTCTTCCTTGTATTGATTGGTGGTTTTGGTCTGTTCATGCTTCACCAGTGGGTCAATCCGTTAACAATGTGGTTGACTCTAGGTACCTTTGTCGGTTACGCGATCATATACACTGTAATATTAAAACCTCTTACGCCTCAAAATATTGTAATCGGAGGTGCATCTGGTGCAATGCCACCAGTACTGGGGTGGGCAGCAGTCACAGGAGAAGTTTCGGCAGATGCTTTATTGCTGTTTCTTATTATTTTTGCATGGACACCACCCCACTTCTGGGCGTTGGCTCTATATCGCAAATCAGATTATGCAAAAATTGGTATGCCGATGCTTCCGGTGACCCATGGCGAAGAATTTACGCGCCTGCATGTGTTGCTCTATACAATTATCCTGTGTGTAGTAACGGTCTTGCCCTATCTTACTCAGATGAGCGGTTTGATCTATTTGGGGAGTGTATTGATTCTTGATGCAATATTTCTCTATTACGCAATCAGGATCTACTTGCATTACACTGACCAGCTTGCCAGAGAAGCTTTCCGTTACTCTATAGCATATCTCGCGCTACTGTTTACTGCACTGCTGGTAGATCACTACTTTTATTTCTGATACAGAGAGATCTGGATTGACATATAAGCGGTTCCAGAAAGGGTAATACTGGAGCCGCTTCTGATAGGAAGATCAGGGAAACAGCTTTCCAGGATTCAGAATATTGTTAGGATCAAAAGTCAGCTTGATCTGCTTCATCAAAATCAGAGTAGCATCATTGAGTTCCTTGCCAACATAGGGGCGCTTTTCGGAGCCGATCCCATGCTCGCCTGAGAGTGTTCCATTGAGGCTGATTACCAGATCAAATATCTGATCCAGGCATTTATATGCACGTTCACTTTCACAGGGGTTATCCGGGTCGATGAGCAGGTTGACGTGAATATTTCCATTTCCAGCATGTCCGAAATTCACGTTGGCAATCCGATATTGCTTGCATAGCGCAGATAATCCGGTTAATAACCGGGGAATCTTATCGACTGGGACTACGATATCCTCGTTGATTTTCTTGGGCGCAATATCCCGCAGCAAGGGCGATAGTGTTTTTCTGGCCCTCCATAAATCTGCTGTATTCTGAACGGATATTGCTTTCAATAACCCCGAGTTCTGGCAAGCAGCTAAAAGTTTTGCTGTTGTTTCCGAGATTTCATGTTCTGTACCATCGACTTCGATCATCAGCATGGCCTGAGAGTCGCCTGGCAATAGTTCAGGATTTTTGGCGCGAATGAGATCAAGTGAACCGGAATCCAGGAACTCAAGAGCACTTGGCCCTTGTGGCTCTTTCATGATAGATACGATTGCTGACGCACAACTGTCAGCATCCCGATAATGCGCGACAAGCCCACTTTTGGCGACAGGTAACGGAGTCAGCTTAAGTGTCATTTCCGTTATGACAGCAAGTGTACCTTCTGAACCAACCAATAAACGGGTCAGATCATAACCGACGACACCCTTGGTGGTATAGCACCCGGTTTTAATAATATCGCCTTTCCCTGTTACCGCAGTCAATCCGAGTACGTGGTCGCGAGTCGTTCCATATTTGACCGCATGTGGTCCTCCTGCGCTGGTGGCAAGATTCCCGCCAATAGTTGAGAATGCCGCACTCGAAGGGTCGGGCGGCCAAAAAAAACCATGAGGTTTGGTAGCTGCCTGAATGGCTTCGTTTAAAACACCGGGTTCGGTGACGAGTGCCCGGTTGGGGGGATCGATCGAGATGATTCGTATCATTCGTTCCAGCGAGAGCATAGCCCCGCCCTGCTCGGCTAGGCTGCCGCCAGCCGTACCGGTGCCCCGTCCGCGTGGTGTCAAGGGTACTTTGAACTGATTACATAGCTGGACAGTTTTTGCGACTTCATCGGTCGTCAGAGGAAATATGACACACTCGGGAGGAAAAAATTTCCTGCTGTTATCGTAAGCGTAAGCGTAACAATCCACCGGATCGAAATAGAGCCGATCGGAAGGAATCAGATTCTGTAGTGATTTGATAAACTCCGCAGGCAGCATTTACCGATGCCGAGGAAAGCTCGGAAAGATAAAAAAGTATTGCTTAATCCAGATACTCAAATACTTTTACAACTTTTGTTACGCTTTCTGTGGTGCTGGCAATGTGTGTAGCCTTTTCGCCTTCATTACGTTTTACCAATCCCAGCAAGTACACTACACCATTCTCAGTAACGACTTTGATGTGATTGACCTGGAATACCCGGTTATTGATAAAACGAGCTTTAACCTTGGAAGTAATCAGCGTGTCATTGCTGCGTGAAGCCAATGAACTCTTCGGTGCAACGATGATTTCGTTGGAAATATTCAGTACGTTTTCCACGCTCATAGCCAGCTTCTCTACCTCTTTTCTGGTAGATTCATCGGGGGCTTCACCTGTCAGCAGAACGTTACGGTTAAAACTGGTGACATTCACGTGTACTTTGTCACCAAGACGCTCGCCGATTCTGCGGCTGGTTTTGAGCTCAATCCTCTCATCTTCAATATACATCCCGCTGCTGCGGCGGTCTTCAACCATTAGTGCTCCGGTTCCCGCACCGACTCCCACGCCTGTTAATACCATCGGCACACAGCCCGTTAGAAGGAATAAAGTTTGTGCTCCCAATATCAGCTTGATGAAAGTATTTTGCATAATGATTTAAACGTACAATAGGCTTATATTTATTTGCTTGGAACAGTGGTATATCAATACCGGGATTTTCCGCAATATAAGGCTCGCAGCAGAGTAATCCTGCAAACTAAAGTATGTAGTCTAACACCGGATCAATCTGTACTGATTATTAACCTCATCCTTTATTGTCTGGAGACTAAACTTTAGAATATGAACCTGTTACTTTCACTGGATTTAAACTGCTTCAGGCATTTCACAGAATACCGCATATTGTGCAGGTGAAAATGAAGCTTTTTATAGAGAATCACGCATGACAGTCAGGACGATATTGGTAGTCGATGATTCGTCGACAGATCGCCACATTATTTCCGGTATATTGACCAGGAACGGCTATCAGGTGGGAATGGCCGAGAGTGGTGAGGAGGGTGTTATCAAAGCCAGGGAAATCTGGCCGGATCTGGTACTGATGGATGTGGTCATGCCTGGAATCAATGGTTATCAGGCAACACGTATACTTGCCCGGGATGGGGCAACTCGCCATATTCCCGTCATTCTCTGCACGACCAAAGATCAGCAAACCGATAAAATCTGGGGATTGCGACAAGGTGCGCGGGATTATATTACCAAGCCGGTCGTAGCTGCCGAGTTATTGCAAAAAATTGCCGGACTGGATTGATATTCAATGACAATTAATGCCATGTCGGAACGCCAGTCATCACTGACTGAGCAAATCAATAAAAAGGCCCAAGAAACTTCAGCCACCATTCCGGTACTGGGAATCACCATTGGTGAAGACCGGTGGCTGATACCCATGAGTAATATCAGTGAAATACTGCCGGTACCCAAAATAACTCCTGTTTTTCTGACGCAGCCATGGTTCCTCGGTGTCATTAATGTGCGTGGTAATGTTTACGGCTTATGTGACCTGAGCCGTTATCTTGATAACACACCTACCTGTATCAGTGCAAAAAACCGGGTCTTTCTGACCATCCCTCACCTGGGTGCAAGTTATGCCATGTTGGCAGGCAGTGTTCTTGGTATCCGGAATCTGATGGAATTTGTTCCTCAGTCAGACCATGAGGACAAACGATCTGTCGTGGCCGGCATATACAAAGACCGTCAGGACAGACTCTGGCGCATGCTGAATCTACCGGCACTGGTACAATTTGAATCCTTCCAGCAGGCAAGCAGCTGAATTACCTTTAGTTTCGACTATGCTGCCTGATCTTATGAATGTAACCTGACAATTTTTCTTCAATTTCTCCAATTTTTTAGACATGCCGTCTTCCTTTGCCATAAACGAAAAAGTCAACATCCTGGCTGAAGCATTACCCTATATCCGACGTTTTCACGATAAAACCATTGTCATCAAATATGGCGGCAACGCCATGACTGAGGAAGCGCTCAAGCAGGGCTTTGCCAGAGATGTGGTATTGCTGAAACTGGTTGGAATGAACCCGGTCATCATCCACGGCGGTGGTCCGCAAATCGACCATATGCTGAAACGGGTTGGCAAGGAAGGTATGTTCATACAAGGTATGCGGGTTACAGATGCTGAAACCATGGACATCGTCGAAATGGTACTCGGTGGCCTCATCAACAAGGAGATCGTCAATCTCATCAACCGCCACGGCGGACAGGCAGTAGGGCTGACCGGAAAAGACGGAATGTTCATTCGCGCCAAAAGAATGCTGATCCAGGATAAGGAAAAAGCCGGGGAATGGATCAACATTGGCCAAGTGGGTGAAATCGAGTATATCGACCCTTCACTGATTACACTGCTCGATACTCGCGATTTCATTCCCGTGATCGCACCCATCGGTGTGGGTGAAGATGGAGAATCTTACAATATCAATGCTGATCTGGTAGCAGGCCGCCTGGCAGAAACGCTCAAAGCCGAGAAATTGATCCTGATGACCAACACACCTGGTGTGCTGGATAAAAATGGCAACCTGCTCACTGGCTTGACTGCCGGTCGGGTGGACGAACTATTTGCCGATTGCACGATTTCCGGTGGAATGTTGCCCAAAATCAAATCTGCGCTGGATGCAGTCAAGAATGGCGTCAAATCCTGCCATATCATCGACGGACGAGTGCAGCATGCTCTCCTGCTCGAAATACTGACCGACGAAGGAGTGGGAACCCTGATCAAGGGTAATGGCTGATAAACCCAGCCGGAACGAGAACCGCTCATGCCATGGGATGGTGTAACGATTCTTTGTTCCGTATTTTTGCTGGATCACTATCGCAGCGTTTTGAGTGCCTGTGTCCATTTATACAGTTCGTTCAGCATCGTTACCGCAGAACTGATGTGATGTTCACTGGGCATAAACCGTTCATTCTCATCGATGAGCGTGGAGACATTCTGAATAGCCACAGCTTCTACTATGGGCATGATCTTCAGGGTGGTCAGAGTCTGCTTCAGAATCTGTGCCGAACGTAATCCGCCTGATACTCCACCATAACTGACTATCCCAGCAGGTTTGTAATTCCACTCTTTGTAGACATAATCGAGTGCGTTGAGCAGCGAGGGCGGCGGGCCGAAATTATACTCTGGTGTAACGAATACGTAGGCATCTGCTGCATTGACGCTGGCTGCCCAGTTTTTTGTATACGTATGCTGATATTGCTGGCGCACAGGATGTTCTGGCTCGTTGTATACCGGCAAGTTGAATTCGGCCAGATCGATCGGCACGACTTCAAATTTGCTGTGTTGTGCGGCAACTTCACTAAACCATTTTGCGATATAGGGACCAACACGCCTGGGGCGGGTGCTGCAGGTAATAATATGAAGTTTCAGGGTCATTACTTTTCCTTTTCGAGAAATTTAGGAATGTTTCATCAGTCCTGTTCGATCCGGTAATTGGCAATCAGCCGGAATTCGCTGCCAGGCTGGATATGTACCCGGTCTGTTGCAGCATTGGTGGTTTCCACACAAATGAAACGCAGGTAATCATCGTCTTCCAGATCTGCCATATCAGCCGAAATTTTTGCCCAGGGGTTCCATACCACTGCTGTTCGGTTACCTTTGGAAGTAATGTGGATACGGCGCTTGCGGGCAGTATCGTGAATGACGATATTGCTGCCAACCGACTGGTAGATTCGATCCACTTCCGCATCGATGGTCACCGGGCCAGTCTGGTTTTTTTCCAGGTTATCGTCCACTTTGTCGATATAGCGGGTATTTTCCAGGCCGGATACATGGGTCTGGCGAATATCTCCTACGCTGAAATAAGTATGAAAAGCCTGAGTGACTGTGCACGCCTGTGAACCGGAATTGCGGGTTACCAGCTCCAGATTGAGCGTATCGCCGATGGTGATTTCCAGCCGCAGTACGAATGACCGGGACCAGATAGATTGTGTTTCTTCGGTATCTGTCGATCCCAGTACGATGCGAGTATTGTCTTCTGGTGTCGTGGATACTTCGACGATATCCCACATACGATTACGCATGAAGCCATGTGCGGGACGTCCTCTGCCTTCCGGGTCCGGGCCGAACCACGGCCAGCAGATTGGCACGCCTCCTTTGATCGCCTTGCCCGCCTGATAATAGGCGCGCTTGCTCAGGAACAGAAGATCGTCCTGAATACCTTGGGGATGGTATGCAAGCACCTGGCCGGCATAAACCGAGATCAGCGCGCTGGCTTTGTCATTCCTGACATGAATAAAGGGCAAGCCTCCTTCGCCCTCTGCAAAAACTACCTGTTTCCCAATTCTGTAATTTTTGTTTAATTGCTCAATATTCATCATTTTCCCGTTTAGAAATGCAAAGAATCCTGTAATCGCCGGCATCAGGTCAAGTATCTGGCCCCAGTCTGTGCTGAATGATAAACTCAATCGGTTACTGCATAAACACAAAATGCTCAAAGTCTTTCATTCGAGGAATCAACATGGCCCATAATTTATTCAACAGTTTAAGCACGCTATCACTTGCCAGCGGTAAAGCCGTTCAGTTTTATTCACTGCCTGCGCTTAGTGCGGCTGGCTTGGGAGCGATTTCGCGCCTGCCGGTTTCAATCCGTATTGTGCTGGAATCGATATTGCGAAATTATGATGAAAAAAAGATCACCGAAACGCATGTCAGGCAGCTTGCCGGTTGGCAGCCGAGAGCAGAACGTACCCAGGAAATTCCGTTTGTGGTGGCGCGTATCGTACTGCAGGATTTTACCGGAGTGCCGCTGCTGGTTGATCTGGCCGCAATGCGCAGTGCAGCCAGGAGATTGGGCAAAGATCCTGAATTGATCGAACCGCTGGTCCCGGTCGATCTGGTAGTCGACCATTCGATTCAGGTGGATTACTACGGTAACAGCCAGGCACTGGCACGCAATATGGAAGTGGAATTCCAGCGCAATCAGGAACGCTACCAGCTCATCAAATGGGGCATGCAGGCGTTCGATACATTTGGTGTGGTGCCACCGGGAATCGGCATTGTGCATCAGGTCAATCTGGAATATTTCGCGCGCGGTGTACATCAGAGGGATGGAGTGATGTATCCGGATACACTGGTTGGAACCGATTCGCATACCACGATGATCAACAGTATCGGTGTGGTGGGCTGGGGAGTGGGAGGAATCGAAGCCGAAGCCGGTATGCTGGGACAGCCAGTCTATTTTCTGACACCGGATGTGGTGGGGGTCAATCTGACTGGACGGCTGCGGGAAGGAGTCACTGCAACCGATCTGGTGTTGACGGTAACGGAAATGCTGCGTCGGGCCAATGTCGTCGGTAAATTTGTCGAGTTTTTCGGTGAGGGTGCTGCTTCGCTCAGCCTGCCGGATCGTGCCACGATTGCTAATATGGCCCCTGAGTACGGTGCCACTATGGGTTTTTTCCCAGTGGATGAGGTAACACTGACCTATTTCCGTCATACCGGTCGTACCGATGAAGAAATCGACGCGTTCGAGCGCTATTTCAAGGCACAGGAATTATTCGGCATGCCGCATCCGGGAGAGATCGACTACAGCCAAGAGTTGACGCTCGACCTGAATACGATCGTACCTTCTCTGGCCGGGCCGAAACGTCCGCAGGATCGGATAGCGCTCAAAGATCTGAAATCCAGCTTTACTGAACTTTTCAGCAAATCTGTCAAAGAGAATGGTTATGGCAAATCAGCAGAAGTGCTGAATAACACTTATCCCACCCGCGACAGCCGTCACGTGGAATCCGATCTTTGCATCGCCCCCGACAGTAATCAGAGTGAGTTGACGTTACCACCGGGCAGTGCGCGTAATGCGGTTGAAATGGTCAATAATCATCCTACGCAGCAGCCCGCTGTTCCTGCATCGCCAGCACGACCGATCGAGTTGCATCATGGCGATATATTGATTGCCGCAATTACTTCCTGTACCAACACGTCCAATCCGAGCGTACTGATTGCGGCAGGTTTACTGGCTAAAAAGGCAGTGGAGAGAGGTCTGTCAGTCAAGAAACATATCAAGACTTCGCTTGCTCCCGGTTCTCGTGTCGTTACGGAATATCTTGGTGCTGCGGGCTTGCTGCCCTATCTGGAGCAGCTTGGCTTCAGTCTGGCCGGTTATGGCTGCACCACCTGTATCGGAAACTCCGGGCCTCTGCTGGAAATCATTGAAGAAACCATCGTAAAGGATGATCTGGTATGTGCGGCTGTGCTGTCAGGAAACCGTAATTTCGAGGCACGCGTTCATCCTAACATTCGTGCCAATTTTCTGGCTTCTCCGCCGCTTGTGGTGGCTTATGCAATTGCCGGAACGGTGCTGAAAAACCTGACACAGCAGCCGCTGGGAGAGGGTAAGGACGGCAAGCCCGTATGGTTGCAGGATATCTGGCCGGACAGTGCTGAAATCGAATCGATGATGAAATTTGCGACCCAGGCGGAAGTTTTCCGCCGGCTGTACAGTGATTTCACCCGGGATCATCCACTCTGGAATGGTATTGCTGCGGTTACAGGCAGACTATATGACTGGCCGGATTCCACCTATATCGCCGAGCCACCATTTTTTGAGGATTTTTCTCTGAAAATCAATCGGGCCAGGATACCAGATGCCATTCATGGTGCACGTGCACTGGCGATTTTTGGTGACTCGGTGACTACTGACCATATCAGCCCGGCGGGAGCCATCAAGGAATCTTCACCGGCAGGACAATATCTGCTGGCACATGGTGTTACCCGGGAGGATTTCAACAGTTACGGTTCGCGCCGGGGTAATCACCACATCATGATGCGGGGTACTTTTGCCAATGTGCGTATCAGAAATCTGATGATACCCGGTAGTGAAGGGGGCGTTACGCTGTATCGCAGCAAGGATGATCCCGAAGGTAAGCAAATGAGTATCTTCGATGCGGCCATGCGATATATTGAGGATGGAACACCTGTAATTATATTCGCCGGCAAGGAGTACGGTACCGGATCGAGCCGTGACTGGGCTGCCAAAGGCACACAATTGCTGGGTGTCAAGGCAGTCATCGCGGAGAGTTACGAACGTATTCACCGCAGTAACCTGGTCGGTATGGGTGTGTTACCTCTGCAGTTCAAGGAAGGCGATAGTGTCAGTTCGCTTGGTATTCAGGGCAATGAGAAATTTGAGCTTCCTGATCTGGGTAATATTCAGCCACAGCAGGAAGTGACACTGGTCATTCATGGGCAAGATGGTTCCCGGCGGGAAATCAGACTGCGTTGCCGTATCGATACTGCTATCGAGGTAGACTACTATTACCATGGCGGTATTCTGCCTTATGTACTGAGAAAGGCGTGTGCGTAAACTACTCTGGTTTAATTCAGCGGGTTGTGTCCCTGCGTCATTACTGCGAATCGACATCAGAATTATCGTGAAGAATCGCAGGCTCTGCATGATCCATGAAAGAGATCATTCAGAACCGATGGCAGATAATAATGACACGTATCGCCACACCGTATAGCCGACCCAGAATAAATATATGAGTAATAGGGTAGTGTTGCGAAAGACAGGCTACTCTAGCCGAACCGACCGGTAATGTAATCTTCAGTCTGTTTGTTTTTTGGCTTGATGAAGATAGTGTCGGTAGCGCCAAATTCGATCAGTTCACCCATATACATATAAGCGGTGTAGTCCGATACTCTGGCAGCCTGTTGCATGTTGTGGGTCACGATCAGAATCGTGACCTTGTTTCTGAGATCCGAGATCAGTTCCTCAATACTTGCGGTTGCGATCGGATCCAGCGCAGAGGTGGGTTCATCAAACAAGAGGATTTCGGGATCCGTTGCCAGAGCGCGGGCGATACACAGCCGCTGCTGCTGACCACCCGAGAGATTGAAGGCAAGATCTCCAAGCCGATCTTTGACTTCTTCCCATAATGCAGCATTACGTAGTGCATTTTCCACTCGCTCCTCGAGAATGGAACGGCGTTTGACACCCCGTATCCGGAGGCCATAGGCTACATTCTCAAAAATTGACTTGGGAAAGGGATTGGGTTTCTGAAATACCATGCTGATCCGCATCCTGACTTCGATCGGATCTACTTCGGGCGAGAGAATATTTGCGTTATCCGGGTGGAGGATGATCTCCCCTTCGTAATGGTTACGCGGGTACAGATCGTGCATGCGGTTGAAACACCGGAGGAAAGTCGATTTGCCGCAGCCTGATGGCCCGATCAGGGCAGTCACCTGTTTTTCATAGACCATCATATCGATATTTTTAAGTGCCTGATAACTTCCGTAATAGAAGTTTAGTTTATTGACCACTGATTTCTGGACAGTAGAGTGAGTGTGGCCGCTGGCAGGTTTGAATATTTGCATGATTTTGATTTACCACTTGATATTTTTACGCAAACGGTAGCGCAGATAAATAGCGAGTCCGTTCATCAGTAATGTCATGACGACCAGTACCAGGCCAGCAGCAGCTGCATTATGCTGAAAGGCTTCTTGCGGTCTCGATATCCAGTTGAACATCTGAATCGGCATGACTGTAAATGGCTCCATCAGCCATTGGAATGATACGAACGGGAATTGATCCTGAATGGGGGATGAGGGCAGAAAAGCAATGAATGTCAGTGCACCGATCGTGATGATTGGTGCTGTTTCTCCGATCGCACGTGCCAGTCCGATAATGACGCCTGTCAGAATACCTGCTGCGGAATAAGGCAGCACGTGATCCGCCACCGTTTGCCATTTGGTTGCCCCCAGGGCATAAGCCCCTTCACGTATGGAAACGGGAATGGATCTGATCGCCTCACGGGTGGCAACGATGACGATCGGCAGAATCAGCAGCGCCAGTGTCAGTCCGGCCGAGAGGGTACTCTGGCCCAGTCCGAGCTGATAGACAAACAACCCCACTGCCAGCAGGCCGTAAATAATAGAGGGGACACCTGCCAGATTGGTGACGTTGATTTCGATGATTTCGGTGATGAGGTTTTTCGGTGCATATTCTTCAAGATAAACACCGGCCGCCACACCAAGAGGAACGGCTGCCGCTGCTGTCACCAGCATGATCAGAGTCGTGCCGACCCATGCGGAAAGAATCCCCGCTGCTTCCGGTTTGCGAGAGGGAAAGGAAGTGAAAAACTCCCAGGTCAGGCGCGGCATTCCGTCGATGACCATACTTCCGAACAGTGCGATGAACGTCAGAATCGCAATCATCAGTGCGGTAACACCTGCTGTCAGTGCCAGCAAATCCCAGCGTTTGTGATAAGCAATGATGGTACGTATTTCATTCAAATTGTCAGGGTGATTCATAGGTAGCATAGGTATCAGTAAACCTCACGGTATCGCTTGCGCAGTAAATGCCCCAGAATGTTGAAAACCAGGGTCAACAGGAGAAGTGTCAGCCCTGCAGCAAAAATCGTCTGATATCCGACACTGCCATGCGGCAAATCTCCCAGGCTGACCTGGACGATATAGGTGGTAATGGTGGCTGCCGGTTCCATCGGGTTCCATACCAGATTGGGCTGCATGCCTGCTGCAATCGCAACCACCATGGTTTCTCCGACAGCACGGGAAATGCCGAGAATATAGGCGGCTGCAATACCGGACAAAGAGGCGGGCATCACTACTTTGATTGCCGTCTGGAATCGTGTGGCACCGATGGCGTATGACCCTTCCCGCAAGTGCATAGGCACAGAACGCATGGCATCTTCTGTCATTGAGCTGACATAGGGAATGATCATGATTCCCATCACCAGACCTGCAGACAGCAGACTGAAACCAGGCAGATCCGGAAGAATGGTCTGCAGCAGGGGGGTGACGAACAGTAACGCAAAATATCCATAGACGACTGTCGGAATGCCTCCAAGCAATTCAAGGAACGGTTTGGCTATCTCTCTCACCGTGAAGGGTGCGAATTCTGAAAGATAAATGGCAATGATCGTACCAAAGGGAAGTGCTATGACAAGTGCAACCAGCGAGCTGATGGCCGTTCCTGAAACAAGTGGAAGTATTCCGTAATGGGCGTCGTCAAACAAGGGTGTCCATTGTGTGTCTGTCAGAAATTCCCATACGGAAACATGCTCAAAAAATACCAGGGATTCCGAAATCAGCAGGTAAATGATCGCAAAGGTGATGAAAACGGAAAGAAAAGCAGCCAAAAACAGCAACAATTCTATTATTCGTTCTTTGAGGTATCGTTTATAGCTGCGACGTAGACTTCCGGGAGAAGGGTCGTTGTTGTTCGGGATAGGCATTCTATCGTCTGGGTAACAATTCGGATATGGGGAGACGAGTCATTCTAGAAACCAATTATTACAGTTTGATGAAAATGAAAAAAGGTTGAGTAACAAAGTAAGCTGGAATAAAAGAACATTCAACCGGAAACAATTAAACCCGTCATAAATTCAGGTCGATATTGCAGAATGATTACTTTATTGACAGTCGGGGTGGAGTAAATTTCATGACGCTGAAATGCACCATAAAAGAATTTGCCACTTATCTGGGTAACCGGGAATCGATTCTTGACAGGGATTATCCGAGAGTTGCCGGTCAGATAGAGTTATTGTGGGGGTACGTGGAATTTTATCGCTATCTGGAAAAACTGCTGATTACAGAAAAAGGGCGGCATCGTTCCGGTTTTCCATTTGAAGCAGTGCTGGAGCTAGATAAACTGAAAGAAATTCACGAACGGTTGTATCCCCGAACGAATTGAGCCGGTGTACAAATAAAGCGATAAACTTGACCTATCCGGTTGATATCACTCGCATTTCTTGGAGGATGTTGCAAAAACCGCCCTTGAAAGGGCGGTTTTTTGTATGACGTCAAAATGCAGAGATGCAGATCATCCGCAGCTGAATGATTTTCAGCAGAAGGATCTTAGTCAGCCTGTCTTCTGAGGAAAGCAGGAATATCCATCGGATCCATGCCAGCCTGCTGCATGGCTGTGACCGCAGCATTGCTTCTTCTCCCTGTTCTCATGACTGCAGGTTCATCTACCTGATGAGAAGAAATTCTGTCATCGGTACCTGTTCGGGTATGGATAACGGTCATAGGTCTCTGGGATTGCTGGTTGACATTGCCAAGTCCCGTTGCGACCAGTGTCACGCGCAGACTGTCACCCATATTTTCATCGATGACCGTACCGACGATGACAGTCGCGTCTTCAGCCGTCATTTTCTTTACGATATCCATTACTTCCTGTACTTCACGCATTTTCATGGCTGAGCTGGCGGTGATGTTTACCAGCACACCGCGCGCGCCTGTCAGTGTGATTTCTTCAAGCAACGGGCTGGCAACGGCTTCTTCTGCAGCCATACGTGAACGATCGACACCACTGGCGACTGCAGAACCCATCATGGCCATGCCCATTTCAGACATGACCGTTTTGACGTCGGCAAAATCCACGTTTACGAGCCCCGGGCAATTGATGACTTCCGCGATACCTGCTACGGCACCATACAGTACATCGTTTGCTGCCTTGAAGGCATCCAGCATGCTGATATCGTTGCCCAGCACTTTCATTAATTTGTCATTCGGGATGACGATCAGTGAATCGACGTGTTCCGCCAGTGCTTCCATTCCGGCCTGTGCTGCTTTCAGGCGTTTGCCCTCGAAAGAGAACGGTTTGCTGACGACGGCAACGGTCAGAATACCCATTTCCTTGGCAATCTGGGCCACGACCGGCGCGGCACCCGTACCTGTACCGCCTCCCATCCCGGCAGTAATGAATAACATATCAGCGCCCTGGACGATTTCAGCAATACGATCCCGATCTTCCAGAGCGGCTTCCTTGCCAATATCCGGATTGGCGCCTGCTCCCAGCCCGCGGGTAACGCTGGTACCCAACTGCAACAGGGTCTGTGCACGATTTCCCTGGAGTGCCTGCGCGTCGGTATTCATGCAAATGAATTCAACGCCCTTTACTTCGTTGTGAATCATATGATCTACGGCGTTTCCGCCACATCCGCCAATACCTATGACCTTGATGACAGCTTCCAGTGGTTCGGTATTCGTGATCTCAAACATTATGTTTCTCCTATTGCATGGTGAATTTTCAAACAATATTCCGCAGACAGAACTTCATTAATTAAAACCTGATTTAAAAATTTTCCTGAAACCATCCTTTCATTTTTGCCAGAATCTGCCTAGTAGAGCCGCTCTTCAGTTTTGCCTGATGATGGTGGAGACGATCTTCCATACCCACCATTACCAGACCGATGGCAGTCGAGTATCTCGGTGTCTGTACGACTTCTTCCAGGCTGCCGTTATAGACGGGCAACCCCAGGCGTACAGGCATGTGAAAAATCTCTTCCCCCAGCTCGACCATTCCCAGCATGGAACTGCTGCCGCCGGTGATGACAATCCCTGACGAGAGCAGCTGTTCAAAACCACTACGTCTCAGTTCTGCCTGAATCAGCAGATAGAGCTCTTCCACACGAGGTTCGATGACTTCAGCCAGGGTTTGCCGCGATAACGGACGGGCGCCACGATTTCCCACATCCGGAACCTCGACCATTTCGCGGATATCAGCCAGTGTGCGTAAGGCAATGCCATAACGGCACTTGATATCCTCCGCATCTTTCGTGGGAGTACGCAATGCCATGGCAATGTCATTGGTGATCTGGTCACCCGCCACTGGAATTACCGCAGTATGTCTGATTGCGCCATCTGTAAAAACGGCGATATCGGTGGTTCCGCCGCCGATATCGACCAGACATACACCCAGATCCTTTTCATCATCGGAGAGTACTGCTTTGGCCGAGGCCAGTGGCTGTAGCACCAGATCCCGTACATCCAGTCCGCAGCGATGGATGCATTTGGCAATATTCTGGGCAGCAGATACGGCTCCGGTTACGATGTGTACTTTGACCTCCAGTCGGATACCGCTCATTCCGACAGGTTCGCGCACATCTTCCTGGCCATCGATGATGAATTCCTGATTCAGGATATGCAGTATCTGCTGATCAGCCGGAATATTCACCGCTTTGGCAGTTTCCATCACTTTTTCGACATCAGCCTGAGTGACTTCCTTGTCCTTGATCGCCACCATGCCATGTGAATTGAAACCGCGGATATGATTACCGGCGATCCCGGCATACACTTCGCTGATCCGGCAACCTGCCATGAGTTCGACTTCCTCAAGGGCACGCTGAATGGCATTGACGGTCGCTTCGATGTTGACGACCACCCCCTTTTTCAGGCCGCGTGAAAGGTGGCTGCCCAGACCGATAATCTCGAATCCACCCTCGGGCTTCATTTCAGCGACGATGGCCACGATTTTCGATGTGCCGATATCAAGCCCGACAATCAGATCTTTGCCTTCCTTGACTTTACTCATTTGAAAATCCCCCCGATTTCATAGTCATAGTGTTCTATCTGCTCCGAAATTCAATGCGACATCAGGGTATGCGCACTGCAAACCCGCTGGCATAGCGCAGATCCACATAAGCGGAGCTTTCATACCGATCCAGACTCTCGTTATATTGGGTATGCACTGCTACATAGCGCCTCAAACGCTGTTCGATCTGCTCTCTTCCCAGCTTGAGCCAGGTTCCTGTGTTCAATCGAACATGCCAGGCATGTCGCGGAGTCAGTACGATTTCTGTAGCAGTTTGTTCGGTTGGCTGCAGTAATTTATTGAAGATGCGGTATTGCCGAGTAATCAAACGACTGCTGTTATCGGGACCAGCAAACGCCGGAAGACGCACATTATCCATTATTGCGTGAAATATTTCTCCATTCGTATTGACCAGGGCCGTTTCTCCCCAGTATGCAAGCGGCTTATGCTCTTCCAATAATATGTTCAATGCAGGTGGCCATTCACGCAGAATTTTAACCGATCTGACCCATGGCAATTCCATAAAAGCATTCTGTAATGTTTTCAGATCGATCATGATGAAATTACCGTTTACCGAATTGCGTACGACTTGTTCGATCTGGTCACGGGTGATATGTGCCAGACTGACATTGCCCGTCCGATTCTTATCCATGGCTTCCACCCGGACTTCCCTCAATGAAAAAAACGGCAGTGCCAGTATTTTGGTTCCCACTACGTAAATCGTAGCCAGCAGAACACCTGTCAGCAGGATGTTCGCCAGAAAATTCAGGGATTGATGATTGTTCCACATACGCCTGTTTACAATTGTCCGATTGTCCTGATTGCCTAGAATCCGGATGAATGACTCTCTGCAGATAGCAGGGTGTGAAACATAACGATCAGATCCTTTTCAATGTTCACAGCTCAGCTCCAGAATCTTAACGACAAGTTCATCGAAGGAAATGCCTGCCGCTTTTGCCGCCATGGGCACGAGACTGTGGTCGGTCATTCCTGGCGAAGTATTGGTCTCAAGGAAAAAGGGTTGTTCATTTTCATCCAGAATCAGGTCCACCCTGCTCCATCCGGCACATCCCAATATCCGGTGAGCATACAAAGCCTGCTCCTGGATATGGGTAGTCAACGCTGCCGATAGCCCGCTGGGGCAGGTATAGCGTGTGCTCTCGGAAAAATACTTGGCCTGATAGTCATACAGTCCTTCTGCCACATCGATACGCACCAGGGGGAGGGGTGTATCACCCAGAATGGCGGCAGTCAGTTCGATCCCCTGGATGAACTGTTCGGCCAGTACCAGTGAATCGTATTCTGCAGCTGCCTGATAAGCGGATCGAAAATCCTGCTCATTGTCCACTTTGTTCAATCCGATGGTCGAACCCTCCCGGGCGGGTTTGATGATCAGCGGTAATCCCAGCCTGTCTGCCACATTCCGGAAACTGCTGTCGGCATCGAGCATGACATAATCAGGTGTATTGATACCCGCTGCCTGCCAGATCATTTTCGTGCGCCACTTATCCATTGCCAATGCGCTGGCGAGTATTCCACTGCCGGTATAAGGCAGCTCCATGAGTTCCAGTGCACCCTGCACCGAACCATCTTCTCCGTAACGGCCATGCAACGCGATAAATACCCGATCGAAACCTTGATGCAGAAGGTTTTCCAGAGGTTGCCCGGCCGGATCGAATGCGTGGGCATTCACCTTGCTTCGCTGTAATGCTGCCAGAACGGCTTGACCGCTTCTCAGCGAGATTTCGCGTTCAGCGGAACGTCCCCCCAGCAATACGGCTACTTTTCCAGCGTCACAGGTGTTCACTGTGCATTTCCTCCGCGCTGTCCGATGATGCGAACTTCGGTAATCAGCCTGATTCCAGTGGTCTGGTGAACGGTATTTTGCACGGTATCGATGACTGCCTCGATTTCAGAAGCAGTGGCGTGACCGCAGTTGACGATGAAATTGGCATGTAACGTGGAAACCATTGCATCACCGATACGGAAGCCTTTCAGACCACATTGTTCGATCAGCCTGGCGGCATGGTCTCCTGGCGGATTCCGGAAAACCGATCCCGCACTGGGAAACCCTAGGGGTTGAGTCTTGATGCGCGCAGTCAGCAGCGTTCTGACAGCCTGACGCGAATTTTCCATCTTACCTGGACGAAGCCGGAACCAGCCGCCGGTAAACCAGACATTCAGTGTGTCGTCGGACGAGGGTGTTCCCTGTAACTCGACATGACGATAACCAACTTGGTAGTCCTCCGGTGTACGTTCGCGCACAATTCCGCTGCGATCGATCGTCGTGACGCGCTCTACCCGATCCCATGTTTCAGAACCGTAACAACCGGCATTCATTGCCAGTGCACCACCAACGGTACCGGGAATGCCAGTCAGAAATTCTGCACCTGTCAGGTTGTGTGAGGCAGCAAACCTGGCCAGCTTGGCGCAGGGGATGCCTGCCCCGGCATAAATCAGACCACTGCTTTCGTTTTGCTCGATCAATGACAGATCATTGAGTTTTGCATGCAATGCAATGACTACTCCGGGCAATCCACCATCCCGGATCAGCAGATTGCTGCCCAGCCCGATCATGACAACCGGTTCATCTTTCGGCCAGTGGCGTAAAAACAGAGCAAGATCTTCCAGATCGGCCGGCTGGTAGAAACAGGCGGCATGCCCGCCGGCGCGCCAGGAAACATGCCGTTTCATGGATTCATGCTGACGCAGTTCACCCCGCAGCAGACGTGTGTCGATACCGGATGTGCAGGATTGCAGATCTGGGGTATCCATGATTGGCAGTTGAATTTCTGTCTGCATACTTTCCTGATCAGCCTGTTATCAATGTCAGTTTCATCGCCGGTTCTGCCAGGTCAGGAGCAGATTTCCCGATTGATCCCGCTCCCATGATGAGTACTACATCTCCATCTTGCACAATGGTATGAATGGTCGCTTTCAATTCATCGATCTGCTCGATATAAATAGGCTCGATTTTTCCCTGCACTCTGATCGCTCTTGCCAGAGATTTGCTGTCAGCCGCAATGATGGGCTCTTCACCGGCAGGATAAACTTCGGCCAGCAGTAATACATCAGTACCGGATAACACCCGGACGAAATCCTCGAATAAATCCCGGGTGCGGCTGTAGCGGTGTGGTTGAAATGCCAGAACCAGACGGCGGCCGGGAAAAGCGTTTCGGGCGGCCGCTATCGTGGCCGCAATTTCTGCAGGATGATGTCCGTAATCATCGATCAGGGCAAAAGATCCCCGATCTGGTAAGGATATTTCGCCATATTGCTGAAACCGCCTGTCTACTCCGCCAAAGGTGGCTAATGCTTTTACGATCGCTTCATCCGGCACGCCCAGCTCGTTACTGACAGCGATAGCTGCCAGTGCATTCAGGACATTGTGTTTTCCCGGGAGGTTGAGCGTGATTTCCAGTGTTCGCGGTGAGCCATTGATCCCAATATGGGCGAGAAAATGCATTTTGGAGCGATCGTGTCGGATGTCGGTGGCGTATATCTGCGCATCTTCCGATGCGATGCCATACGTGGTTACCGGCCGGGTAACCAGAGAAATGATTTCACGCACATGGGGGTCGTCTACGCACAATACTGCCATGCCGTAAAAGGGCAGGTGTTCAATGAATTCGACAAAGGTCTGTTTGAGTCGGTTGAAATCATGTTCGTAGGTGCTCATGTGATCGGCATCGATATTGGTCACCACCGTCAGAACCGGCTGCAGATAGAGGAATGAAGCATCGGATTCATCTGCCTCGACCACGATGAATTCACCTTTGCCCAATCTGGCGTGACTGTCGACTGTCTTAAGCTTGCCACCAATGACAAATGTCGGATCCTGACCTGCTTCCGCCAGAATACTGGCAACCAGACTCGTGGTGGTGGTTTTGCCATGGGTGCCGGCGATGGCAATACCGCGGCGCAGGCGCAGCAGTTCTGCCAGCATCATGGCGCGAGGTACTACGGGGATACGCCGTTCGCGTGCTGCCACTACCTCCGGATTATCAGGATGGATAGCGGTCGAGATAACGACGGCATCGGCGGATTGAATATTTTCGGCTGCATGGGTGTGATGAATGACAGCACCGAGGCACTGCAGTCGCCTGGTGGTGGAATTGCTGTGCCTATCTGAACCGCTGATCTGGAAACCCAGGTTGATCAGCACTTCAGCAATGCCGCCCATCCCTGAGCCGCCGATTCCTACGAAATGGATATGTCTGATTTTATGCTTCATGGGTTTGTCCCGATAATTGCTGACAGGCTTCAGCCACCGTTTGTGCAGCCTCAGGCATGGCCAGTGCACGTGCGCGGGTTGCCATGGACTGTAATTGTGCACGTGAACAGGTCATCAGCCATTGTGCAAGTAAAGCCGCCGTCAGTTCTGATTGTGGCCATAAAACAGCTGCCTGGTGGTCGCTCAAAAACTTGGCATTAGCTGTCTGGTGATCATCTACTGCGTGAGGATACGGTATCAGAACACTGGCAACACCTGCGGCCGCCAGTTCAGAAATGGTCAGGGCGCCGGCACGGCAGATCACCAGATCGCAATCCTGATAATGTGCAGCCATATTCTCGATGAATGCCACCAGATTTCCTGTGACGCCATAGTTGGCATAAGCCTGCTGCAGAGCGTCGAGGTGGGTTTTTCCGGACTGGTGAGTAACGTAGGGTCGCTGATCTTCAGGAATCATGCTCAAAGCCTGTGGCAGTACGGTATTCAGAATTTGTGCACCAAGGCTGCCACCGACCACCAGGATGTGCAGATTGCCCGTCCGGTTTGCATAGCGCGCTTCCGGTGATGAGAGTCGGGTGATTTCTGTGCGCACCGGGTTGCCGGTAACTCGGGTTTTATTTTCCGGGCCTGTGAGGGCATCCGGAAATGCCAGCAGGATACGATCGGCAATTTTTGCCAGTATCTTGTTGGTCAGGCCGGCGATTCTGTTCTGCTCGTGAATCAGCAAAGGTTTTCCAAGTAAAACGGCCATGATTCCTCCGGGCAGTGCCGGATACCCTCCCATCCCCAATACCACCTGCGGTTGCTGACGGCGCAATATCCGGAAACTTTGCCAGCAGGCTTGTACCAGTCTCCATGGCAGTAGCAGATAGCTGCTCAGTTTTTTGCCGCGCAACCCGGAAAAATGGATCAATTCGATGGGAAAACCATGCTGTGGTACCAGTGCGGCTTCCATACCGTTACGAGTACCCAGCCAGACGACTCGCCAGCCGTTCGCCTGCATGGAACGGGCAACTGCAAGTCCTGGAAATACATGCCCTCCGGTACCGCCTGCCATGATCATGATCGTGCGGGACAAGGTATGAACTCCATGCGTAGTGCATGCTGCTGATCAGAGTATGTATCTTCTCTCATGCGTTCAATCCTCTGCGTTTCAGTCTGTTTTCCCAGTCGATTCGCAGCAGTATGGCGATGGCGATACTGTTGATGACGATACTGCTGCCGCCATAGCTCATGAAGGGCAATGTCAGCCCCTTGGTAGGGAGTAATCCCATATTGACGCCCATATTGATGAAAGCCTGTAAACCCAGCCAGACACCGATACCCTGTGCAACCAGTGAACCGAAGCGATCTCCCAGTCTGGCCGCCGTACGGCCGACTTTGAAAATACGTACCAGCAGAAAGAAAAACAGTGAAATCACTGTGACGACCCCCGCAAAACCAAGTTCTTCGGCCAGTACGGCAAACATGAAATCAGTATGTGCTTCAGGCAGATAATTCAATTTTTCCACACTGCTTCCCAGACCGACTCCCCACCATTCACCAAGTCCGAACGCAATCAATGCGTGCGTGAGCTGATAACCCTTGTCGAAGGGATCGTTCCATGGATCAAAAATAGCATTGATACGATCCATGCGATAAGGCTCGATGATGATCAGCAGAGTCAGCAGTACTGGCACCAGGCATATCAGTCCGAAAAACATTTTAAGACTCATTCCGTTCATGAACATGATGGACAGGACGATGGCCGCGATAACGACGGTGGCGCCCAGATCCGGTTCCATCAGTAATAACAGGGAGACGATAGTCAGCAATGCGAGAATAGGCAGGAAACCCTTGAAAAAATGATCCTTGAAAGCCGCCTTGCGAACGACATAATCTGCTGTAAAAATCAGAATGATCAGCTTCATCAGTTCGGAAGGCTGGAAGCTGGTTATCCCCAGAGGGATCCAGCGACGGCTGCCATTGATCTCATGGCTGATTCCCGGGATCAGGACCACAAGCAGTAACAGGATGCCCAGTCCCAGCAGATAGTGAGAATAAGCCTGCCACCAGCGCAACGGTATCCGGAAGCAACCGGCTCCGATAACTATTCCCGCCAGTATGTATGAAGCCTGCCGGGCAAGAAAATAGTAGCTGCTTCCTTCACCAAATTTTGCTTCGGCAATTGCAATCGAGGCGGAATACACCATGACCAGTCCCAGACCCAGTAAAAGCAGCACGGTTGAAACCAACAGCACATCCGGTTCGGGCTGAATGGGCTGATTGTGCGGAGCGGAAGTGGATAGACTCATCATGGGTTTAATGACATGTCTGTGCTGTCAGTACGAACTTGCGCTCGATCAGGCGAACGGCAGCCGTGAAAACCTCAGCGCGATGGATGTAATTGTTGAACATATCGAGGCTGGCACAAGCGGGAGAGAGCAGAACGACATCTCCATGCTCTGCCAGCAGAAAACTTACCTGTACTGCCTCATCCATGGTGGTGACCCGGTGTATCGGTACATTGCTGGTCTGGATGGCTTGCGCGACTTTGTCTGCATCCCTTCCCAGCAGAACGACACTGCGCACATGCTTGCTGACCGGCTGTTCCAGAGGGGAAAAATCCTGCCCTTTGCTATCTCCACCCGCAATCAGAATCACGTTTTTGCGAAACCCGTTCAGCGCGGCAACGGCTGAGCCTATGTTGGTGCTTTTGGAATCGTCGTAAAACGTTACACCATTGAACTCGGCTACTTTCTGCATGCGGTGCGGCAATCCTCTGAAAGTACGTAAAGCATGCAACAACGGTTCGAAAGGCAGATCGACCGCCCGGCACAACGCCAGTGCAGCCAGCGCATTGGCGGCGTTATGCAGTCCTGTAACGGCAAGTTCGCTGATTTTCAGCAAATGGGTACTGCCTTGTGCCAGCCATACATCCGATTCACCAGGGAGCAAGCCAAATTCTTCGTCCGATACGGGGGCGGACAGACCGAAAGTCACCAGTTTGCTATTCTTATCCGCTATAGCACATACCCTGGTGTCATCACGATTGAGTATCTGCACGCAACCATTATTATGCGGGCGAGAAAATATCCGTGCTTTTGCAGCTGCATATTCTTCGATATTGTTGTACCGGTCCAGATGATCTTCGCTCAGGTTCAATACGGTTGCTGCATCCGGCCGCAGGCTGCTGGTGGTTTCCAGTTGAAAACTGGAAAGTTCCAGTGCCCATAAATGAGGCCATTTATTTGTATCTATCCGTTGCATCAGTGCATCCAGCGCCGCCGGTCCGATATTGCCTGCTACTTCTACATCCCATCCGGCACTCTTTACCATTTCACCGACCATACTGGTGACTGTGGTTTTCCCGTTGGAACCGGTGATCGCAAGAATTTTTGTACCTGGTGGTGCGTACTGATCGAGTGCAACGGCAAACAGCTCGATATCACCGATCACGGGCACACCTTGCTGCAATGCCGTCTGTACCAGTGGTTCGGCCACTGCCACACCCGGACTGATGGCAATCACATCGATCCCCTGGAACAATTCTTCCTTCAACGGGCCGCAGAATATGGCTTCATCCGGTACGATCCGGCTTATCAGTTCGAGATTGGGCGGGCTGGTGCGTGTATCAGCCACTGACAACTGTGCTCCGAGCCGGGAAAGCCACTTGATCATGGAAATCCCGGTTTTCCCCATGCCCAGAACCAGTATTTTTTTGCCGGTGTAGTTCATCGCAATTTCAGGGTCGATAAGCCAATCAGCACCAGAATGAGGGTAATGATCCAGAATCTCACTACAACCTGATTTTCCTTCCATCCTTTGAGTTCATAATGGTGATGCAGGGGGGCCATTCGAAAAACACGCTGACCGAGCAGTTTGAAGGAAGCCACCTGAATCATGACTGACAGCGCTTCCATGACAAATACACCTCCCATGATGACCAGTACGATTTCCTGCCGGACAATGACGGTGATCACCCCCAGTGCTGCGCCTAATGCCAAAGCACCGACGTCGCCCATGAATACTTCCGCCGGATAAGTGTTGAACCACAGAAATGCCAGACCGGCTCCTGCCAGCGCACCGCAGAATACTGCAAGTTCACCTGCATTGGGGATGTGTGGAATACCGAGATATTTGGCGAATACAGCATGGCCGGCAACGTAAGCGAAGATGGCCAGAGCACCGCTGATCATGACGGTAGGCATGATGGCCAGACCATCCAGTCCATCTGTCAGGTTGACGGCATTGCTGGTACCAACGATCACCAGATAGGTCAGCACGATAAACAGGAATGTTCCCAGTGGAATAGCCACTTCCTTGAAGAACGGTACGATCATTTCGGTGTGCTGGGGAAGATCGGCTGTCATGGCAAGATAGATTGCGACCAGCAAAGCGATGATCGACTGCCAGAAGAATTTGGACGAAGCTGAAAGTCCTTTGGAATTGCGTTGTATTACCTTGCGATAGTCATCTACCCAGCCGATTGCACCGAATCCCAGTGTCGTCAGTGATACCACCCAGATGTAGTGGTTGCTCAGATCCGCCCATAAAAGTGTGGTCACGATCACGGCTGTCAGGATCAGTGTGCCACCCATCGTCGGTGTGCCTGCTTTGACCAAATGAGACTGAGGACCGTCATTGCGCACGGACTGGCCGACTTTACGTGCGGTCAGGCTGCGTATCATGGCCGGGCCGATCAGAAACGAAATGCTCAACGCCGTTAGTGCCGCCAGCATGGTACGCAGCGTGATATAACTGAATACATTGAAAGCACGGATATCTTCTGCAATCCATTGAGAAAGTGCCAGCAGCATTCTATGGTTTCCGTTGTAATGTCCGGTTGCAAATCCGGAAAACTGTTTTTGTCCAGCTATTCATTGCCATTCATTTCGAAATGCGTTTACGCTTGCAATTGTTCTATCACCCGTTCCATTTGCATGAAACGCGATCCCTTGACCAGGACGAAAACATGTTCATCCAGACAGCTTTTCGCATTTTCCAGCAAGGTGTCCAGATCGGCAAAATGCTGTGCCCCGCGGCCAAACCCTGCAACAGCCTGCCGGCTTGCTTCTCCCAATGCCAGTAATACATCCACACCCGTGCTTGCGGCCTGTTGGCCGATTCTGTGGTGGAACGCTGCCGTATCAGCGCCGAGTTCACCCATATCGCCCATGATCAGAATTTTTTTGCCGGGCATTTCTGACAGGACATTCAGTGCAGCCTGCATGGAATCCGGATTGGCGTTATAGGTGTCATCGATCAGAACGGATCGGTTCAATCCGGTTTTTTTCTGCAAACGTCCGGGGACACCCCTGAAGCCGTACAAACCCTCAGCAATCGAGCTTGTGCTGATACCGGCAGCCGTGGCGGCTGCTGCCGCTGCCAGTGCGTTGTAAACATTATGACGACCTGGCACCTGTAGCGTTATTTCGATTGTGTCATCAGGCAATTGCAGCAGCCATCGATCGTCTGACGGATGTGCCGGCTGACGCACACTGATTGCAGCAGTATCATTCATGCCGAAATCCACAACTGGTCTGTTTCCGGCAAGCTGCCGCCAAAGCCATGCATGAGGGTCATCCGCATTGATGACGGCAACTCCCTGCGCTTCCAGCCCTTCAAAGATTTCTCCTTTGGCACGGGCGATGGCCTCAATCGTGCCCAGATGTTCGATATGGGCCGTGCCGGCATTGGTGATCACGGCAATCGTAGGTGCGGCAAGTCGGCTCAGCCAGGCGATTTCGCCCGTGTGGTTCATCCCCATTTCGATGACTGCGCCAACATGACAGGAATCGAGTTGCAACAGCATCTGTGGAACGCCGATGTCATTATTCAGATTGCCAGTCGTCGCAAGAACATTTTCCAGCCCGAATTCACATCTGAAAATGGCTGCAATCATTTCCTTGACAGTGGTTTTGCCGTTACTGCCTGTTACGGCAACCAATGGAAGGGTGAAGCGCCGGCGCCAGGATGCTGCCAGTTGTCCAAGGCTCAGCCGGGTATCTTTTACTTTGATCCAGCCGAAATCAGGTTGAGTCGGGAGGATAGCTGTGTCAGTCGAAACCATGGCTGCAACGGCACCGTTCCCGATGGCTGCGGAAATGAAACGATGGCCGTCAAACTGCTCACCAGACAGCGCAATGAAGAGATCACCGGATTTCAGGGTACGACTATCGGTGCTGACCCCGGTGAATATGGCGTTGTCACCAGACCAGTCTGCGTGCAGGGCCAATGCCGCTTCCTGTATGCTCATCATCCTTGCACCTGTAATTCCGGGCCGGCCAGATCATGCAATACTTGCCGTACTACCTCGCGATCGTCAAACGGATATTTTTTCCCCTGTATTTCCTGATTGGTTTCTGCACCTTTGCCGGCGATCAATACGATATCGCCCTTGCGTGCACCGTGAATGGCCCGGTAAATGGCGGCCGTGCGATCCACTTCGGATGTGCAATGTTTGCCACTGGCACCGAGCATGACTTCGCTGATGATGTCTGCAGGGTTTTCGTTACGCGGATTATCGCTGGTGATGATGACTTCATCGGCCAGGCGTGCGGCAATTTCTCCGATCAATGGGCGTTTGCCGCGATCTCTGTCTCCGCCACAACCGATGACACAGATCAGTTTTGCCTGATTCTTCCGAATCCGTTTTTTGATGCGGGTACCGGCCAGTGTTTCGCGCAAACCGGTCAGTACTTCATTCAGTGCATCAGGCGTATGCGCATAATCGACAATGACGACGGGTTGATTGCCTCCTCCCAGTTTTTCCATTCTTCCGGGAATCGGCTGAACCTGTCGTAACGCGGTGATTGCATCATCGAGATCGATATTGCTGGCAAGCAGGGCGGCCAGAACAGCCAGCAGATTATAGGCATTGTAGCGTCCGGTCACATTGCACTGTAGAGTGGCGTGGCGGTTGCAGAATTCGATATCGAATCCGATCTGCTGTGTGGTGAATCGCAGATTGCTGCCATAGAGTATTTTCTGATTGCCAGCTGTTTGTGCAGTCTGGTGAGGTTGCTTGAAACCGTAACCGATGATCGATAGATCTTTTCCAGCCAGTTGTTGCGACAACTCTACGCCCAGCACTTCATCCAGATTGAGGACAGCGTATTGCAGACCTTCCCAGAAGAACAGTTTTGCCTTGGCGGCAGCATAGGCATCCATACTATCGTGATAATCCAGATGGTCGCGCGTCAGATTGGTCAGTACGGCGACAGCAAATTCCGATCCGATCAGTCTATCCTGAGCAAGACCATGTGAGGAAGCCTCCATCACCAGTGAGGATGCTCCTTGATGCAGATATTCAGCCATCAGCTGCTGCAGATAAACAGCATCGGGGGTCGTGTGTTCGGAAGAGTGCAATGCCCCCGGGAATCCATGCCCGAGCGTTCCGATGACGGCAGTTTTTTTCCCCAACGCGGCCATGGCTTGCGCATACCACTGACTGCAGGTGGTTTTGCCATTGGTGCCGGTGATTCCAATCAGCCATAAATGCCTGGAAGGATGACCGTACGCTTCACTGGCAATTTTCCCGGCTTCGTGACGCAGCCCGGTCACACCCAGATTGGGTATCTTCCACTCGGATTTCCAAGAGAATCCCTGCTTTTCCCAGATAATTGCGTTGACACCCCGTGCAATTGCCTGCGGAATATCGTTGCGTGCATCATGGCGCTCACCGGCATACGCCAGAAAAGTATCGCCTGGCTTGAGTTTCCGGCTATCTGCCACCAGATGTCGTACTTTGACATCCAGCTGATTCAGCAGGCAGGCTGCATGGCCTTCATCTGATCTCGAATCCGACGAGGTGCTCATCATCCTTTGTCTTCCAATCTGGCGGGAATGGGAGATGTCACCAGATTGCCAAGTGAATCATCAAACGGCACATTCAGTATTCGCAATGTCCCTTCCATTACCCGGCTGAATACCGGTGCTGCTACCGTGCCGCCATAATAACGCCCGCTGGAAGGCTCATCGATCATGATTGCCAGGATTACACGCGGATCGGATGCGGGTGCAAAGCCAACGAATGAGGAAATGTAGCGATCGCTGGCGTACCCTTTCCGTTTTTCCAGACGTTTGTGCGCAGTACCGGTTTTCCCCGCCACACGGTAACCGTTGATGCGTGCGCCACTGCCGGTGCCTTCCGGCAGCACCGCAAGTTCCAGCATTTTACGCACGGATTGTGCGGTTTCACGTGAAATGACTTTCTGGCCGACAGCTGGCGTATCACGCTTCAGCAATGTGATGGGCTTCAGTTCTCCGTCCGTGGCAAACAATGTATAAGCCCGCACCAGTTGCATCAGGCTGACTGAAATACCATGCCCGTAGGACATGGTGGCCTGTTCGATCGGGCGCCATTTATTGTATGCGCGTAACTGACCACTTGCCTCTCCGGGAAAGCCAATACCGGTTTCCGTGCCGAAACCGGAGCGGTTGAGCATTTCCCAGAATGTTCTGGGCGGCAGTAACAGGGCGATTTTTGCTGCACCCACATTACTTGATGTCTGAATGACCTGGGAGACGGTCAGATTGCCTTTGTCATGCACATCGCGAATGACGGCTCGACCTATTCTCATCATTCCGCCGGAAGTATCCATCAGTGTATTCGCCCTGACACGGCCCGTTTCCAGTGCGACGGCGATGGCAAAAGGCTTCAATGTCGAACCGGGTTCGAAAGTATCGACCAGCACACGATTGCGAATGACTTCGTTATTCATGCTCGCGCGCTGGTTGGGATTGAAGGCCGGATAATTGGCCATTGCCAGCACTTCACCGGTTTTGACATCCAGGGCCACGATACTACCGGTTTTGGCGTGCTGTTCTTTTACCGCACGCGCCAGTTCCCGGTAAGCGAGATACTGTATCCTGCTGTCGATCGACAGCATCACGTCCTGGCCGGATTTGGGAGATTGGATTTGTTCGACGTCTTCCACGATGCGTCCGATCCGATCCTTGATGACACGCCGTTTGCCATCTTCACCCGTCAGCACATCCTGCCATGCCAGTTCTACACCTTCCTGTCCGCGTCCGTCCACATCGGTAAAACCCAGAATATGCGCAGCCAGCTCGCGTGATGGATAGTAACGATAAGACTCGTGTTTGAGGTATAAACCTTTGATGTTGAGTTCGGCGATCTTATTCGCTTTTTCTGGTGGCAGTTGCCGCTTCAGGTACACAAATCGCTTATCGCTGTTGATACGCTCCTGAACAGTGGCCTTACTCACATCCAGCAGATCGGCCAGCTGCCTGATCTGTTCCGGTGTGGCACTCACTCTCTGAGGATCGATCCATACGGATTTGACGGGCGCGCTGATGGCAAGGATTTCACCGTTGCGGTCTTTGATGCTGCCGCGCTGGGAGTTTTGTTCAATGACCCGGAGATAGCGTGATTGTCCCTGCTGTTGCAAAAAATCCTTGTTCAGTGCTTGTAGATAAACAGCCCGGGCAACCAGTATGATCAGAGATATCAGCAAAAATCCCTGTATGAGGCGAGAACGCCATTCCGGAAGATCCACAGCAGCAGATTTGCGGGAGGGATTGAACAGAATTTTCATTCAGTTGCACCTGACGTATGATCGGGATGAATAGCCAGAATATTTTCGGCAGCGGGCGGAGGCATGGTCATACCGAGCTCTTTTCGCGCGATTTTTTCTACACGCGCAGGCATGGCCAACGTGGTTTGCTCCAGCCGCAGTTGATTCCATTCTGTTTCCAGTTGTTCGGTCAATTGCTGTGCTTCTTCCTGTTCCATGAACAGTTTGCGTGATTCGTACCGGGCGGTCACGATGCCCAGACCACAGATGACCAATACCATAAACAGGAAAATATTCAGTTTGATCATCGATCCATCTTGCTGCCGGTTTCCAGTTTTTCTGCCACCCGCATGACAGCACTGCGCGCCCGTGGATTGGCTGCCACTTCATTCTCGCCAGGGCGAATTTTTTTACCGATGATCTGCAATGTCTGCTTGCTGTGCATGCGACTTTCCTCATCCCGTACAGGCAGTTTTCGCGGCAAAGTGTCCGTACCTGCTTGCATGCGCATGAAACGCTTGACGATACGATCTTCCAGTGAATGAAAGCTGATCACTACCAGTCGGCCATTTGCATTCAGCAGTTCCACGCATTGGGGCAGTGTCACCGATAGCTCTTCAAGTTCCTGGTTGAGATGAATCCGTATCGCTTGGAAGGTGCGCGTCGCCGGATGCTGCCGACCGTCCCGGTGGCCGAACTTGCGCACGACCGCTGCCACGATCTCGGCAAGCTGAAACGTGGTAACAATGGGCTGGCGCGTCTGTGCCACAACAATTGCGCCTGCAATCTGTCCAGCATACCGTTCTTCGCCATAGCTTCTGATCACCTCCTTCAATTCTGTTTCTGTTACAGTGGCCAGCCACTCCGCTGCTGTTTTTCCCCGACTGGAGTCCATGCGCATATCCAGCGGGCCGTCATGGCGGAAGCTGAATCCGCGTGAAGCCTCATCCAGTTGGATCGATGACACACCCAGATCCAGCAGGATGCCGTCAACCCGGCTTACACCCAGCGACTCCAGTGTTGTGCGTATGTGTACATAACTGCTGTGTACTGCCTGAAATCTTTCGTCCCGAATGGATCGTGCTGCGGAAATGGCAGCCGGATCCTTATCGAATGCAATCAATCGTCCTGATTTTCCCAACCGGGACAGAATCAGGTGGCTATGACCCCCTCTGCCAAAGGTTGCGTCGACATAGATACCATCAGCCCTGATATCCAGTGCATCTGCAGCTTCTTCCAGCAAAACGGGTACATGCACGGCACTACCGGCGCACTACAGTGAAAATCCTTCCAGCTCGGGAGGAATATCCCCGTCCTTGTAAGTCGTTGCCAAATCGATTTCCATATCCCATTTCGCCATATCCCAGAGTTCAAATTTCTCACCCTGCCCCGCGAGCACGACTTCTTTCTGCAAACCGGCAAACTGTCTCAGAGGGGCGCTGATCAGAATGCGACCGGAACTGTCCATTTCAACGTCACTGGCATTCCCGATGATAAGTCTCTGCAAACTTCGAATCTGTGTGTTGAGACTGGAAAAACCGCTCAATTCTTTTTCAATCGGTTCCCAGACGGGTTGAGGGTAAATCAGCAGGCATCTGGAAGGATCAGCAGTCACGACGATACTGCCACCACAGCTGGCAAACAATTCATCACGATATTTCGCGGGAATCGCAAGTCTTCCCTTGCTATCGAGACTTAACTGGGTGGAGCCACGAAACATTTCGTTCCTTTTGATTTCAAGGGAGGCGCCTGTTTGATGATTTAATGATATTTATCCCACTGGTACCCACAATTATGCATATTTCACCACTTTAACCCACTTTACTCAATAAAAATTTGCAAGATTGAGAAAGAAAGAATTTTTATATTGTTATAACAATGGTTTAGCATAGTTTTCAGATAATCTTTTCGAATAAAACAACTCGATAAAGAGGGCTTACCTCAAGAATTTGAGGCAGGGCGTGGTATAAATCCGAGAATATTTCAGGAATCGTTCAGGGATCGATATGGCTTTGGTATTTTGGGAACAGGCTGTCAGTGATTTATCGGCACATGACCCGGTGATGCACCGAATCATTCAGGGTTACAGCGATTCGATGCCTGAAGAACGGGGAGATGCTTTTGCCACCTTGGCGCGTGCAATCGTAGGTCAGCAGATATCTGTCAAGGCAGCAGCCAGTGTCTGGCAGAAAGTAACAATTTTGATTCCGGAAATCACACCGGCAGAATTGATGGCGACAGAAATCGATTTGTTGAGAACATGCGGGCTGTCGGCGCGAAAAGTTGATTATTTACGGGATTTATCGCGCCACTTTCTGGAAGGAACGCTGGCAACGGTCAACTGGCATGATCTGGATGATGAAATCCTGATCCAAAAACTCGTCGAAGTAAAAGGCATTGGCCGATGGACGGCAGAAATGTTCCTGATTTTTCATTTGCATCGTCCGGATATCCTGCCGCTGGACGACCTTGGCCTGCAGCGTGCTGTCAGCCTGCATTACAACGCCAGCCAGCCGATCGACAAACAGACGATTCGTGCCATCGCCGAAAGCTGGCAACCCTGGCGATCGGTTGCCACATGGTATCTGTGGCGAAGTCTCGATCCAATTCCGGTCATCTATTGAAGCGAGCACTGCCTGGTTGAGGATTGCGCTTATTGATAACAGTGATGCAAGCCGGAAATATTGTCAAATGACTGTCGTACACCTATAATCCGCCACATATAAATAATAATAATTTTCATTATCCTTCGTATATTTTTATAGTAACGGCCCTCAGATGGTGGAGGGCGAAAAGGCCCGATTATGAGCATTCCGGAGGATGTTTCTCCAACTGTCGAACACCTCGAACATCTTTATATAGCAAAGCTCAAATAGATTGATTATAATTTGTGGATGACCTATCCCTCATCATTTCGCCGTAAAGTTCTATCTGTTCGAGAGAAGGAAAGACTCACCATAGCGCAAACGGCAGCGCGTTTTTGTGTGGGCATTGCCAGCGTGACACGCTGGGTAAAAAATCCCATTT
>Ga0206106_100173_pt1 | contig 101650 bp, 93 predicted proteins | sample 1B1ome_FD_148677 | JGI IMG/M metagenome (GOLD analysis project Ga0206106, IMG submission 148677) | Enriched microbial communities from leaf-cutter ant dump, University of Wisconsin, Madison, United States - 1B110A | ecosystem: Environmental > Terrestrial > Nest > Insects nest > Nest dump...
AAATGGGGAGATACCTGACTCCGACGCTTACGAAGACAGGCTGCATTTTCTTTTACTAATAGTTGTACGGGTAATGCCATAAACAATATACAACAAATATCATGCCAAATAGATGATGAGACAGTATAATATAAAGCACAAACGGAATTTTCGGGCAGGTTTCCTAAAGTGCTTATGCAATGCTTCAAAGATGATTCCAGGGGATTGAAAAATTTTCAGTGCCAGGAAACTATCCGTGATTGCTGCCGTACCGCTCTATTTCGGCTACTAAGAAAAATTCCCCGCTTGCAGGCATAAGATGGTCTGTACGGTCTTTAAAATATTCCGCCCTGATGGCTTTTGTAGTAATTATTCGGATAACTTTCAGCCCTGATTGCTCTGCAAGCCGTATGATATCTTCCACAGGAAAAAAGCTGACGAAAGGAGTTCCGGAAGCCGCAGCTCCTTTATCAGCAATTGCCTGCATGGCCTGATCTTCTTCTTCAAGCTGTTTCAGCGGTAAATAAAATGCAATAACAAGCGTTGAACCTGAAGCAAGCCCTGTCAGTTTTTTCAGCATATCTGCAATTGCATCCTTAGTAAGATAAAGCGTAAGACCGGTACAGGAAACAACTGTTTTTTGATGAGGGTCAAATCCTTTCTGCGTCAGCATATCCCACCACGATGAAGTCTCGAAGTCAACAGGAATAAAGTGAAGGTTAGCGGGAATTTCATACCCGTTTTCTATAAGCTTTTCACGCTTCCAGGCTAAAGTATCGGCCTGGTCAATCTCATATATATCTACGGTAGAAGCCGCCTGCCTGTTTCTTTGAGCAAAGCTGTCTAATCCTGCGCCCAGTAAAACATATTGCTTTACTCCTTTTGCAATCTCTGCCAGGGCTATATCTTCAATAAGCCTGGCACGGGCAACAATGGCGGCTCTGAGTCGCCGGGTATATTTCATATCCGGTCGTTCCTGCCAGGCTGCGGCAGGCTGAATAAGCTCGTAGCCCACTTTATCTTCTATAACATGAGGCGGCTCATCAGCCAAAACATGCAATGCCCGCCATAAGGCAGTGCGCAATGCAGTAGAATCCGGTTGCTTATTGGTCATGTCGTTTTATTTTTTCCTGCACTCAGTAAAATTGCTGCACTTTATAAAAATTGACAACGTCGCTAAAAACTGTTTATAACCCCCTATGGCATTTCCTGAAAATGCAGCATTAATCTATCTACGCTATTGTTCCGTAAACAGGTATATCAATTTTAATCCCGCTCGGGTAGTCGTTATCGGGTATGAAGTGGAAATGGCCGGTATAATCTGGCGGCGGTCGTAATACAGCCGCACCTGTAGGTTATCATTAATGATATAATCAATCGTAGGAGAAATAGTCAGCACCTTTTGCCCGCGTGTCGGCATCACGGTATTGACACCCAGATAGGTATTGCTGGTCACATCATCCCGGTAGCCCACATCCATGCGGATATTGACATCATTCTTCAACTGCCTTACGCCAAAAACAGTGAAGGGCAGTTGCAGTCCCCTGATACGGTAACCGCCACCCACAACAAATTCGGTGGACTTCGTCTCGCTCACCTGGTAGTCAATCAGGCTCAGGCTCATCATGCGGGTTTTATTAAACTGCACCCGGAAAGTTAAGGAGCTTTTGAAGGCCGCGTCAATTCCCAACACGGGAGAAAATTGTTCTGAAATAGTCAGATTGGGCACCTGGAAAAAAGGTACGTAATTATGGGAATTGGAATCAATAAACGAGGGGAAGCCTACACCCAGCATGTCCTCATAATAGAAATTGGACACAAAGCTGTTCATAGACATGTTGCAGGTGTAATTATTCGTTATGGTAAAATTACTTAGCTTATCCTGCAACGCCGGCATTCTGCCAATGCCATTATAGGTCAGGCGCCAGTTAGGTAAAGGGAAATAATATCGGAAAGGATTGCTCCTGATGTTTTCATTGCTGTAATCCAACAGGGCCACTTTGTTGGGATCACGTCCCGAATAAGCGGCTATGAATGCCGGGATAAGCACATCCTGGGAAAACTCAGTATAACCTTTATAGTAATCGGGATTGTTGGGATCCAACACATTATTGGTATAAGGATTGGTACTGCCCAATCGTTTGGAAATAATAGCCCGATAATCTAAGAAATCCTGGAAGGTACCGCTCAGCTGATTAGGGTCGGAACTGCGAAACAGCGTGCCTAAGCTGATATAAGATATGTTGAACGATCCGAAATCGCTGGGCGTAAAATGATGATAAGCATCATCGCTGTAATCATACTTGTATATTTCATTATGATTTTTCGAGAAATCTTTACGCCAGGTCAAGTCTATACGCATATCCTGGAAAGGCTCCAGCGTAGCGGTCAGGTTAAAGGCCTGCGTATATTGCTGCTGCAACTGCCCGTTGAAGATACTGTCCTGCGTAATGCGGCCGGCTTCCGATTCCGAGGCCAGCCAGTTCCGGTCGGGCTGGAAACCGAAAGCAAACAGTCCCGGCGCCAGGCTGCTGTTGTTAATACCTAAAAAGCGGGTGCTGTCCATATACCCCGGCAATACGGTTCCGTAATTCTCGCTGTAGTTCAGGTTTACCCGTTTCAGCATCGTGGCCAGCTTACCGGCAACTCTTTCTCCTTCGGAAATTTCAGGAAGTATATTCCGCTTACGGGCACGCCAGGCAGCAATTTCTTTACGGAATCTAGCGCGCTCTTTTTTCCTCAGCTTTCTCAACTCTGCCGCAATTTCACTCCGGCTCATGGTATCATGACCCGGTACCTGTTGCTCGGTAATAACCTTTTTCTTTGGCTTGGGGGGAAGGCTGGAACGGCCGTTATCATTGCGCCGGTTGCTTTTATTGTTATCCTGCTTTTTCTGATCCTGATCCTTATTATCCTGCTTTTTTTGATCATTTGCGGCAGTCTGGTCATCATTTTGCTCTTTACCACCCCTTCCTCCTCCGGCCTGACCTTTACCTGAACCCGCCTCGTCTCTACCGTCGGAAACTACTGCGGTTTTACTTTTAGCCCCCAACTCTCTGGCGCCCCTGGCATTAATAGCGCCACCGTCTTTCGAACCCATATTCAACTGACGTCCGCCGCCACCATCTTTAAAAGAAGATAAAGGCTTAACGGTATTGACCGCCTTCATCCAGCGGCTTTTGTTGTACAGTAATGCAAAATTGAGATCGCCGTTGATCTGTTTAAGCTGCGTATTAGCTATGGTATTTCCCTGCGACTGAGCTAACAGGGAAGCTGCCGTCCACATATAGGTCGAGTTATAGGTAAGTGTCGTATTGACCCAGTCCAAAGCCGGTATTTTTTTAAATGGAACAGTATAAGTGGCATTCAGGCTTTGAGTAAAAAAGGTATTACGTCCCAAGCGGGAAAAGCTGTTCCACAGGGAGTCTCTTTTTTCTTTAGAATCTATTCTTCCGTAAGGTTCATCAATCCTGGATTCATTGGTGGACTGGTAGTTGAATGCCAGGGCGCGGGTCAGCTCCCAGCGCAGGTTATAGGTTCGTGTCCAGGTGAAATTTTTATAAAAATAAGGCGGAATGGCATAATCGCTGGTTTCATCAATATTTCTCACATGAGTTTCCCCGAATATCTTATTCAGATCAGTACGGAATGTAAGATTGCTGGGTAAGGGATTAATATTAAAATCTTTTACCGGCGCCCACCATTTCGATTTCGATTTGATCATTCGCTTAAAAGGTTCATAGGAAAAGTTTCGGATATTGTAGCTGTAACCCAATCCCAGGCGTTGGGTAGTGAGCTGATCGCTTTCGATGAGCGGGTTGCGTTTGAATGCACGGTTATAGGAATAGCTGAGATCAAAATTTTTCATACTCCAGGGCATCAGCACACGGGGCGTTTTGCTGTCGGGGTTACCGGTATAGCGGATATTATTCAGGCTGAAACTGGTGATGGAGGTAAAATCCTGCGCCGCTTTTCGCACTTCCGACGGATTGTCGGAGCGGGAAATTTTATCGGTGAGCTTGATATCTTTATCATAAGGATCAAATTCCGGATTGCTGCTGTTTTGGGTATAGCCAAAAAACAACGGCAACTGAAGCCCCCAGGTACGCGGGAGCAGCTTGCCCATGTTCAGATTGGTGTTGACATCGTATTGCAGGAAATTGTCCCGGAAGCGTTCATTCACTTTCTGATCAATATTACCATAGCCGATGGTATGCATACTGCCACCTACGTGCAGGCTACCCAGATCAGCTAATTGCATATTCAGTTGCCCTGCAGCAGCATAACCGGGACGTTCGTCCAAACCGGTCAGGCGCAGTTCGTCAAACCAGACTTCGGTACACACCGGCAGGCCGTTATCAGTAGGAGTCTGTGTGGTTTTAGGAGGATTTTTTATCCCCATCATAATATTTTTCACATCGGCCAGGTTGGGATTACCTACAACCAGAATGGTATTCCCCAATGCATTTTGCCCCGCATAAGGAATATAGGAAGGAAGATTTGCTTCATTGCGGCGGGTTTTTAAATCTATAAGATCCTGCAGCAACAAATCTAACCTGTTCTGATCCGGCCAGATCAGTTCAGCGCTGTTGGTGCCCGGCTGGGTAATGGTCAGCGGAATCTGGTATTCATAATAATTATTGATGAAATCGCTGCCGATCCTGATAAAGGCATAAATATCGCCGTTATTAAGTGGAATTTCATTGGGTACCGATTCTGCATGAATAAACATTTTCATCTGCTTATACTGGCGGAAATCAAAACGACCCACATCTTTAAATACGGCACGGGAATCACCGTCTTTCAATCCACAGATTTGCAAGGCTAATGATTGCTCATCCAACTGCTGGGTCTGCCCGCTGGAAATAGCCTGCTGCTGCCGTTCTATGCCGGGCGGCATTACATAAGGAATAGGGCTTCGGGTACTGTTTTGCTCCAGGCTCACGGTATTCACATTAAATGAAGTGGTGAGTAAGTCTTCTTCGGGAATATTTTCACCGGGACTCAGCAGGGAAAACTGGTAACGGCGCCAGTTGTTGCGGTCGAGCTGCAACTGGGCAAAACGCAAAATAACACTGTCCTGGAAGCCAGTCATGAACATCCGCATAAAACGGATGGAGCGGAAATCGCCGATATCGCCCACTACATGATCATAACCCCGGATAGGTATTTTGAACTGATACCAGGTTTCATCCTGTGTACGCCCGTTCATCAGCTTTACCGGCACGGTTCTTTTATCCACAATATTATTGCTGCCCACGGCCATGTCAGGTTGCAGCCTGACCCGGTATTGATAATACGCTTCCAGCTCATTGAGGGTATTGTCCCGGTTGATATCTTCCGATTCCGGAACAGCGCTGCCCACCGAGGTATAGGTTTGGGAAAGATCGGCTACAGGAGAATTGCCTTCCGGGCCGTTGAAATTCTTATACCGTTCCAACGCGCTAAGTCCCTGCTCGTCATAATCGGAGCCGCGATAATGATGGAAATCGTCTGATGCCGGATCACTCAGCAGCCGGTCCAATGCATTGGGGTTGCCGCCCAGCAATGCACTCACCTGGGAAAGGAATTGCGCATTCTGATCTTTTTCTTCATTATTATCCATAGCATCATAACCCACATCCTGCACACGGCGTGCATCGGGGTCATTGTCGAAAGCGCGGGTGATCTGCTGCTGGAACCGAGGCACATAACCCCAATCGGTTTTATCTAATTTAGAAATATCTTTTGGATAAGTAGTGCCGTTTTCAAAAGCCATTCGGGAATCTTTCAACACATCTTCGGATACGTTTCCGAGATTGATGTACAGATCGCCGCCATCGCTGGCATCATTATAAATAAAGGGATCGAGCAGCCAGAAGGTGATATATTCCACATTACCGGCTTCAAAATCCGTATTGTTATCAATAGCGCGCTGAATACCTGCCCAGCGCTGACGCGGGTTGGTAAAGCGTCCGGTAGCCGGATCTATATTACCCAGATCAAAATTGTAAGGGCCGCGCTCGGAAGGATAATAACCCAGGTCAAATGTGCTTAAAGAATTTTGATAAGCAATCAGGGTATTTTGAGGAAATACTTCGGTAGTCTGTACCAATCTCCAGTAATCCTGAAGTGCGGTATCGGCCTTGATATTATCCGGCGTACCTGCAGACCCGTCCACTAAGGTAGGTTCTATATTATACCAGGCCAGTTTGGCACGGTTGAAGCCGTAGCGGATATCATTGCTCAACGTTGCTTCGGGGAAAAGAACATTGCCGTTGGCATCCTTAGCCTGTGCCGGCGTGCTGGCTAAGCTCCAGTTTTGAATTCCGGATTTTAAATCAATAGAGCTGCCGGCTCCTTCAAAATCATCCAGGAAAACCGTTCCGCCTTCATCTCCCGGAATATTAATGAACTTATGGTGGCCGGGAAAAATTCCGGCTACTTCAGCAGAGCCTGAAATCATAGAAGGCGCCGTACTGCTGAAAAAAGGTAATTTGTCTAACCAGCGGGTCAGCGCCGGAAATTCAGACTGGTAATTTCCGTCAACACCTACTACCGTATTTTTAATAGGATCATCACCATAAGAAACCTTATTGGTAAAGGGGCGCTCTGTAAGTCGCATATAGGTTGCCCCTAATGACAACTTATCGTTGAGATAATAATCCATCCGCAGCCCGGTAAAATTTTGCTGCACAAAGCCAAAGGCCGCGTTATCTTCAAACTGGATGGTTATGGGAATACCGGAACTCAGGATACCCTGGTTAAGGATCTTCACTCTGCCTAAGCTATAATCCACCTGGTAGTCCACATTTTCGGCTAAGCGACTGCCGCCCGCAACCACCACCACGGATCCTTGCGGAATGTTGTAACCGCCTAAGTATATATCGCTGCCACTGGAAGACATGGCGCTTCCTTTTATGACATAGCGGTTGTTTTGCTGAAACTGTCGGGCTACGGTAATAGTAGAGTCATAAAGAATCTGGTAGAGATATTTTCTTTCCAACTGTGCATTTCCGCCTAAGGCCGGTTTTAAATCTTTGCCGAAAGGCTGTAATACGGGAAAGATGATCTTGCCCTGCTGAGGATTGATGGTGATGCCTTCCACATAATCAAAAACACCATCCGATACCGGATCATTCTGACTGTTCAGGCGATCTAAATTCAGCAGATTGATGATGGGCTCACCGGCGCGGGGACCTTCGGGGAGATATCTTTTTTCACCACCGCCCGGATCTTCATAAAAGATATTAAGCCGGAATTCGTCTTTAGAAACAGCCATGATGCCTAAAGAATAAATATTCTTCATCATCAGGTTCCAAAGTGGCAGGCTGGGCCGGTTGGAAATACCCTTCAGTAATTTCAGGAACATCACTTTCTGATTGGTGCTGTCCGGGGTCATATCTTCCGCCATCTCACCCACCTGGTATATTTTACCGTTATAAGAATAGCGATAGGCTACCGCCAGCACATCATCGGTATTGACCTGGGTATTGAGCGAAATATATCCTAAACGCGGCTCGTATGTAAATTCGGAAGAACTGAGCTGGCGCATAGTGTTGCGCTGGAAATCCTGACCTTCCGTAAGTCCTATGCCCAATGCGGCCTGGGTAGCCGTACTTTGTGTCCGGAAAGCGCTTCCCTGCTGCAGCATATCATAAAGACTATTGGAACGGTTATCAGGAAGACTGGATCCGGAAGGATTTGTAAGCGTGGGCAGATAGGGCGTTTTTTCCCCTAAATCCATAAAGGCGATGATGTCCCGTACACCTTGTGTGGCTCCGGTACGATTAGTGATCCACACTTCGATCTTATCAATCTGAACCTGGGAATTTATTACCGGAAAATTCTCTAAGGCATGATCATAATTTTGATAAAAATATTGCCCTAATAAAAAGTTTTTATTCTCTTCATAATTATCCGCACGCACTTCAAAATCCTGAGATTGTCCGCCGTTTTGCACCGTAATGGATTTCATCTGGGAATTTTGCTGGGAGATGACACCGGTAAGCCACAACCTACCAAACTGTAGTTGTGCTTTGGCGCCAAACAGGGAACGCGGCCCGGTCATCAGGGTGCTGCGCAGCGGAAATTCCACATTACCTAATTCTATTTTTTTAATGATCTCATCTTCTTTTCCGGTAAGTTCTAATTTACGGGTTTGCTGTTCGGCAAAAGAAGGTTTGGTATTATTGGTAATATTCAATTTCAGCTTATCGCCAATCTGCGCCAGAAGGCTGACATTCATCTGCATGTCAAAATCGAAGATGCCGTATTTCTGGGAACGCTGGGGCAGGGTAGGATTTTTCATATTCTGCCAGCTACCGCCAAAGGTCAGCTCTAAGTTGCCTTGCGGCTTAATCGTAATAGATTTTCCACCAAAAAGCCGGTCAAACAAATCTTCCCTGTAAAGGGTAGGGAGCTGGGGTTTCTGGCTGAAAAGATCCAGGGTATTCATCTTGTCTTTCCAGTAGGCTTCTTCATCTTTTTGAGAACGGTAATGCAGATAATCCCGGTAGTCCATATAAGTAGGATCCTTGATATCGCGGCCGCCTACCTGCTGCCGGAAATGATAGGTACTGTCTGCCGGGTCATATTCAATGCTGTTTTCAACATTGGAAGGTGTATTCAGATCAATGGTTGCCGGCTTATTTTCATTAAGCGCAGGATCAAGGTACTGCTGGTCGGTAACAGGAAAATGCAGGCTGTCGGTATCAGCAGCAGGCAGCGTATCGGTGGGATTATCTTCATCATAAGTAAAGGGCACATCATAATCATGCGCGCCTGCGGTAGCCAGTGCAAAAACAATGGCGAGGATAACAATGATTCTTAGTCCTAACTTCTTTGTACTTCTATTTGCCAATACTATAAACGATTACTGAATAACGATTGCTTTCACTATGACGGAAATAAATTTACAGATTTTTTAATGCAGATTTAATCAATGCTTCCACACTTTGGTTTGCGCCGCCCTGTTCTAAGGATTTCTTCAAGGCCGCTTCGGCAGCCGGCTTTGCGATGCCTAATCCCAGCAATGCATATAACGCATCGTTAGATGGGGTATTGTGCGAAGCCGGATTTATTTCCGCTGAACCGGAAACTATTTTTCCTTTTAATTCTAAGATAATACGCTGTGCCGTCTTGGCCCCGATGCCTTTCACCTTTTCCAGCGATTTGCTGTCTCCGCCTGCAATAATGCCGCCCAGCTCGTCGGCGGTGATGGACGACAGCAGGATACGTGCCGTTGCGGCTCCCACACCAGAAACGGATATCAGTCGTTGAAAGGCTGCTTTTTCCCGTTCCGTGGCAAAGCCGAATAAAGTCCAGGCATCTTCCCGAACCTGTAAGTGCGTAAACAGTTTGCAACTTTCTTTGTCCCGTATTGCTTCGTAAGTATGGAGTGTAATATGCACTTCATAACCCAGTCCACCGATATCAATATAGGTAAGGGAAGGCGATAAGCTGACTAACTTCCCTTCAATATATCCAATCATAAGCGTGCAAAATAAATAATTCCTGCAAATTAAGCAGATAATATTCAGGGGAGTGAATTAAGGTAAGTAAGCCGGCATGGAATCCATAAATTTTTAAGCGGAAAATTTTCCTGTTAAAGTTGAAAAAGAATGCGGACAGTATAACACTATTTTTATTGATATTCTTACTTATCTTTGTCGGTAGTAAAATTCTTGAAGCGTTGTTGCTTTAAGTCTCGTCCTGAAAACTGGTAATTTTAAGACTACGAGATAAAGTAAGAACGCTCACGCTAAAAGGCGTGGGCGCTCGCTTATTCGTAGTCGGGCATACCAGTGCCTCAGGACGGTAGGTGGAGACTCACGCTCTTTCGGCGCGGTGTCCACAATACTAAACCTGAATATATGGACACTGGAACAAACTGCTATCCTTCATTCGAATATTCCGCAGGACAATTATCTGCCTTTGCCTGTAGTTTGGGTACCTTCACGATCTCCTTAAAGAACGGTACTATAGTTTCTTTCCGACCCGATCATGCGGAGGATTTTAAAAACTGGCTGATGTCGCATGGCATTCGGGATATCAGTATGGACCACACGCCTACTCCTAAACGCCGGCGCAGACTCGTTCCCTTACCTTTTTTATCATCAGGAAAAATAAAAAGACATGAACCCTCAGGAACAAATCGCGATTGCACTGATTGACGATCAGGAGCAGTTTAGAAGCCGCATTAGCAAGCTACTCGAAAGATCCGGTTTCCGCGTATTGATACAGGCGGAAAATGGCAGTGTGGCTCTTGAAAAATTACAAAGGGTAAACGTTTTGCCGGATGTCTGTATCACGGATGTGCACATGCCGGTAATGAACGGATTTGAAACAACAAAAATCCTGCGAAAGCATTATCCGGAACTGAAGATTTTAGGATACAGTATAAATGATAATGCGCCGGTTATTATAGAAATGTTGCGTTGCGGAGCCAACGGATATATCACGAAAGACAGTCGCATCCGGGAATTAGAGGAGGCCATAGCCCGGATACATTACGAGGGCGTTTACTTCAGTAGCGCCAGCGGAAAAATCCTGTTGGAGCAATTACGCAAAAGTTGCTGAATGAAGATGTACAGGCCGTATTATAAAGCACACGGAGTAGTTTCTTGCGTGAAACAAAAGAACGCATGTTTCACACAAAGACGCAAAGATTACAAAGACACAACGATAGAGGTGGGAATAGCTGAACGTCTTTGTTTCTTTGTTACCGTAGTTTCTTTGTGTGAAACAAAAGAACGCCGGGATTGTGTTTCTGAAGTAATAAATACCGGTAGAATGAAACGATATGAAATAACATAAGCATGCCAAAATGCTCATACGCTTTGACATGCTTATCCTGATTTTCTTTGATAACCTGATATGGAACGATCCGGAGTATTACCAGTTTTGCCGATATACTTTAGAGTTATCCCGATGACCGCCCCACCAGTTCCACCATCCATGATCGCGCTTGTTGATACGCCAGAAGAAGGTAACGGAAAGGGTAGAGAACATATCGTTATTGTCGGGATCGCCACGAAATTCACCGGGCTGATGCTTGTAGCCGGGAATGATTTCACGGGAACGATCCATCATGTTTTTAGCTAATGCTCCTTTGCCATATTCCCCTAAATAAGCAATATCGTGATCAAGGGGATCAATATATTTACCGCTTACATCATCCAGGTAATCCGTGAAAGCATATCGGAGCTGATATTCCATACCGATAGCCAACCCTCTTCCCATCTCCACACGGAATCCTAATCCGACTAAAGCGGCATAAGCCCATAACTGGTAGTTCTCCGGAGCGCCTACAAAACTATAGTTCTCTCCTTCGGTATGCAAGGGTTTTAAATCCACCCAATTGGAAATACCCGTATTCAAGTCCACACTTCTTCCCTGCGGATTATAATGGAATGCGGATACGCCCAATAAGATAACAGGTTGAAATCTTCTTTTTGCAGTACGGCTGAATTCCCAGTTGCTGAAAAGGCGCATCGGGCTCAATTCCAGCATCAGGTTGCCTTCCCATATATTGGTACGCACATCTAAATTGCGTAAGTAGCGTTGAAAATAATCATCTTCGGTAGTGGTAGCCTCCAATGCTTTCTTTTTATTCCAGGCATCGGTAGCATAAAGCGAGCCGTAGTTGACCCCCATTCTGAAAGACAATCCGGGCACCTGGGTATAGCGCAGGAACATCCCGCCCATACCGCGTATTTCATCAAAATATCCGTTGAGATAATGATCAACAGGTGATTTGGTACCTACATCAGACCACAAATCAGCCAAACCAAAGTTTACACCTAATGAAAAACCCCGCTGCTCCAATACCGGGATATCAGGATTTCCCCAGTACAACTTATGCTCCTGGGCATGGCTTTTTCCTGCATTACACACCAGCAATAAGCTCGTCAGTCCGGTAAAAATTGTTCTTGGTATTAGTTTCCACATAGTTGGAAGTTCATTTTAAGCGATGAAAGTATAAAAAAACTCCTTTTGTTGTATGCTTTTAGGTTAAAAATTTTTTAAGCAGGCAATATCCGGGCATTTTGCCGGCGCCATTCGTGGATATCATCCTGCCCGGACAAAGCATGAAAAAGCCGGCAGGTTTTCTCCGGATGCATTTCAAATTCGTATTGACGAACTACATGTGGTCGGTGAGGACACCGGCCACGGCGACCGCCCCGGTTGGTGTCCCCACCGACCGGCGAAATTTGAAATACACTTGTTTTCCCCACCCGGATTGCAATAATACGTCAATATCAGTTAACTTTGCCCCTATGCAATCAACAATTACGGCATCAGCCAATTCACAAAAATACATTGACCGCGAGGAACGCTTTGGAGCACATAACTACCACCCTTTGCCGGTAGTGCTGGAAAAAGGGAAAGGTGTGCATGTCTGGGATGTGGACGGAAAACAATACTACGATTTTTTGTCGGGCTATTCTGCCCTGAACCAGGGGCACTGCCATCCTGTAATTATGGAAGCCTTTATGAAACAGGCTCAAAAACTCACCCTTACCTCAAGGGCTTTCTATAATAATCTGTTGGGCGAATTTGAGGAATATATTACCGCTTATTTCGGCTACGATAAAGTGCTGCCGATGAATTCCGGAGTGGAAGCCGTAGAAACCGCATTGAAATTAGCCCGTCGCTGGGCCTATGATGTGAAGGGTATTCCGAAAGGTTCTGCTAAGATTATAACCGTAGCCGGCAATTTTCACGGTCGTACCATCAATGTGATTTCCTTCAGTACCGATCCCGCATCGAAAAGCGGCTTCGGTCCTTATATGCCGGGATATATAACCATACCGTACAATGATATCAGCGCTTTAGAACAGGCGCTTCAGGATCCTCATGTGGCCGCCCTCTTGGTAGAACCGATACAGGGCGAAGCCGGCGTGGTGGTACCGGATGAGGGTTACCTGTCCAAAGCTTATGAATTATGCCGGGCGGAAAAAGTATTGTTCGTTGCCGATGAAATTCAGACCGGGCTGGCGCGCACGGGTAAGATGCTGGCCTGCGATTATGAAAACGTACGTCCTGATATACTCATTCTCGGAAAAGCCCTGAGCGGCGGCACCATGCCGGTGTCTGCAGTGCTGGCCGATGATGACATTATGCTGACTATTAAGCCGGGAGAACACGGCTCCACTTATGGCGGCAATCCGCTGGCCTGTGCCGTAAGCATGGCTGCACTCCGGGTATTGAAAGCAGAAAAAATGGCGGACAATGCGCAGGAGCAGGGTGTCTTCCTCCGGGAAAGCCTTAAAGCACTGAATCATCCGCACATCAAAACCATTCGCGGTAAAGGGCTGCTGAATGCTATTGTGATCAGTCACGAAAACAGCGCGGATATTGCCTGGAAGCTTTGCCTGCGATTGAAGGAACACGGCCTGCTGGCCAAGCCTACGCATGGAGATATTATCCGTTTTGCACCACCCTTAGTCATTACCCGCGCCCAAATGCAGGACTGTGTTGACATTATTGAAAAGGGGCTGTCGGAGTTGTAAAATGCTGTTGGTGTTTCGCCCTTAATGGTTTTAACAACAACAGCGGAAAACGGCTAAGCCATAAAAAACATTACCAACCCTGAACGTTCGGGGTTGGTAATGTTGGTTTGTTGGTTATCCACTCCTTCAAATCCACTTTCCGGTATTTGCCATCCTTAAACAGGTAACGGATTGCCAATTTTTTCCATTATTCGCTCTTGGTGATAACACGACCCCATAAGATATTCAAAACCTTATAGGTTTTTCTTATCACTTACGCACCGTTCAGGCATCCCGACCTTATTGCCGACAGGCTGGTCATTACCTGCCCGAAAGGATAAAGCCGGAATACACTCTTCCTTAGTCTAACCCTAACTCATGACAAAGGCCTGTTCCTTCATCCGTTATATCATTAACAGGGTATATGGTATATGTTCTTTCTGAAGAGACTGACCCACCTACGGTATTAGAAAAGCCCTTTCCGCTAAAATGATATTCCGCATTAAGCCGTAGCCCCCTGGTTTTCCAGTGGCCGTCCTGCACATTCGCGTCAAAAGAGCCGTTTTGTGGACCGGTGTATTGTACAGATGATGCGAAATAGGTGGGAGTGTAAGTTTTTCTGCTTCCACAGTTGAGATTGAAATTCCATTCGGAAAGCCCTTCCAACTGACGGGAGAAAGGAGGCTGGAAGGGGCTTATGGAGCCGCTTAGACCGCTAAGCTGCCCACTTTTAAGGCTACCCCAATAGTATGTAGTGAAAGATGCATCTGTAGGGATCGGAGTGGAGGCATAAATAGTTCCCGAATAGCTTACCGATCCACCTGAATAAATACTAAACCCTCCTACATTAGGGATACTGATAAACGTCCTGAGGTTTTCCCGATCGGGAAAATCATCATCGCTGTAAGTACCATCCACATCGACATCATAATCGGCCTGGTAAGGTGCCACATAGTAATAGCCCACCATCCCGTATTGATTTTCCACCCTGAGCTGCCCGTTCACCTCATATATTACCGCCCTTTTGGTGATACCGTTTTCAAGGTCCACTCCTACTTCTATAGAGTCGCCGGCCACTACGGGCTGACCGGTACGGGGATTGATGGTTGAGGGTGGTATTACTAAGCTGGTAAACCATTCCGATGCCTGATCCGGGCTGACGTTAATGGAATTAGACCCGACTTTAGCTACAAACTGCACATCATACAATCTTTTAGCTGCGGCCGATCGAAACAGCAGCTCGGCCTGATTCTGAGCGGTTGTCCCGTCATATAAATGAACAGGGTTAGCCGGATAAAAGATTTTGTCTGCGTCCGGCACGGTTCTGTAACCGACAGAATTAGTATCATTATAATATATTGCATATACGGTAACTTCGTTGCCGGTGAATGTTTCCTTTACATAGGTATAAACGGGGTAGGTGTATTTTTCCTCTTCATAACCATCGAATATACGGTCTGTAACGTTATTAACAACTCCGTTATGGCTCTCCGGATGAGTAACATCTTTCCATACCGGTACCATACGGGTACCTTCTGCAGTGCCGTTCTGTATTCTTTTATAATAATAAAACGAAGTGCCTTCCGGTAGCACCACAGTGCTTAATCCGTCATCATAATACACGCTGTCGCCGGCGGGTTTGGCTTGTAGAATGCCGGTTCCCGTAATCCGGCCGTTACTGAGCGTATAGGTTTCTTTTTTAATCGTAATGCCTTCGGGCGGATGATTGATATTGAGCAACTGCTCCCTCATGTGATGCACCAACTGGCCCTCTGTAAAAATACCTTCTACGGATAGCGGCAGATAATCATCGCCACTGATGTTCATTGTAAACTTTACGGTATCCGAACCGGAAGGCTCTCTTTGAGGCCCCAGCCCTATAACCAACTTCCCGTTCTTAACCTCAAATTTTTTAGTACCCTTTGTATTATAAATATAGTCGCCATCCTGACCGGAGAAGCTGACATTCAGCGATCCGCTGACCGGATCATCGGTTGCAAGATCTTTGAGGTCAATAACCGCTATATACTTAATTACATCAGGCGATATGTTCAGCGTCAGCCCCTCTGTTGGTTTTTTGCAACCAGGAAAGAACACTGCAGCGAGTAGTAGTATTATTAATAATTTTTTCATTTTGTTTGATTTAAGATTTGTGGAGTAAAAAGTAAAAATTTATATATTGTAAGTCGTTTTTCGTCCTTGTTGTTTTCAGCAACAAGTTTTTCTCTCTAACTGTAACCGTAACGCCAGGCCTTGTGTCATGTTGAGCTTACTATTTGGCACGCCAAAAAATAGGGGTCAATGACAAAGAAAACGCTCTGCGCGTCATACTCGACCCAACGCTCGCCGCCATCTCGACCGAAGTAATTTTTCGGAATGCAATGGAGAAAAATTGCGAGTGGGGAGATCTCCCAATCTTAGGAGATTCCTCCACTCGAAAATCCTTATCAAATTACTGCGTAATTTGGGATTTTTTCGGTTGGAATGACGGTCGTGATCTAATTTTATCATTTTAAAATAGTTGAAATTCAGTTTGCTTGGAAAGATGTCATTGGCAGCTCAGGCTGACATCGTACTGTCAAACGCAGTGCTGTCAAACGCATGCGTTTGACCTACAACGTTGTGTCATCTGCTGTCGGTGCGGCGGCCTTTTTAGGAGGATTAATGCGGTAGTTCAGGCTGAGCTGCAGTACCGGCCACCAACGGTAACCCTTTAGGTTACCCGATAATGTCTTTTCAAAATCCTCATTATTACGTAAAAAATCAGTGCCCGTTACCTTCACCTTGGGTATGCCCATATAATAGGTTCCGAGATCCATACCTACGGAAAAGCCCCGAACCGGAATTTTCCGGAGCAGGCCGATGCCGATATAGGGAGCAAGGGTATTCCAGCTTACCGTTGTAGTCAGGGTACCTATATTTTCCGGCCCCACTTTAATATCGCCGTAGTTAACCGGTTTTCTGGACAGCACCAGTCCTTCCGCCTCGCAGGAGAAATAGCTCAGACCCAGCACTATGTTGAGATGGCGTAACACGGCATACTCCGCCCAAACGTGGATATTGGAGGTCCGGCCTTTTAGCCCTAAGCTGGCGCCTTCCGTCTGAAACAGGTTTTTCTTTTCCATTTGGGGAAAGATGTCAAACCCGGCGGCAACTGTCCATTGCGTATTGATACCGATGTTGTAGCTCAGGCCTATTCCCGTGCTACCAAGCTGCAATCCAATGGAAGATGGACGGTCGAAGAGCGGCACCTCGTAATTTTCGCTGAAGGCCGGTGGTGGGATGCTGTCCGCTTCCGGCACATCGGGAATTGCGGTCTCCTGGTCATTTTGTGCTTTCACGCCCGGAGCAAGCAAAAGCGCCCCGGTAAGCAAAAACAGCAACACGCTGATTTTTCTTTTTTTCATGTATTTCATTTTTAATTATAAGGAAATATATTTTAATTTTTTATTCTTTGTTTTATTGTCAATAAATGTCCGGAAATGCTCGAACGGTTTATTTTATACAAATAACAGAACGAGGGATGTAATTGTTTAATACAATTCATTGTAGCATTAAAAGTATATATTAGTATTCATTTGAAAAATATATACAACAGTTTTTTTGTTATCGGGTGGTTATCGGGTGGGGTCACAGGGCTAATTGATATTTAAAATGCTGCCCATGCTGATTATCCACGCTTTGGCAGCTTCACACACCGGAATTTACAATCTATAAGTGCACATACAATTAATTTACAATTATTAAATATAAAAAAATAAATTATAAATATACCTTTCGGGCTGTGCAGTGCTGACGTCTGCGAACAGCGAGGTGTTTTGCACAAAGTTATATTTTGTCTTTATTTATAATTAATAAGCATGAAATTATAACCAACCTGAGTGTATTTAAACAATATACCTAACAGGCATAGTGAATATATAACATCTTTTTGTTTAATTACTCAGGCAAAAAGATAATTATAAGAATTGGTTTCAGTTAACAGTTCTGTCAGTGGTAAGTTGTACATATTATGATCTAATATTTCGAGAAATTGCTTTTGTTCATTATATAAATCTCCCTGCGGGTTAACCACCCAATAATCCGTACCAAAAAGTGTTTTGTCGCGTATATAACTATTCTTCTCCATACTGATAACCTCTCTCAGGTGTCTGGAAATATTGTCATCAATAAGCTGGAAAGAAAAATCTGCATAGACATTGTCATATTGGTTCATAAAACTAAAAATGGTTTCTTTCCTTTTTTGGTCTTTATATTCTACAACATCGGGCTGCTGCCAGGTATGGGATCCTCCAAAGTGAGCAAGATTCAATTTCAATTGCGGATATTTTTCCAAGACTAACTTCCATCTGCCGGGGTCATTCAACATGTATGCAAGTTCGTGTCTGTTCTTTGCTGAAATTAATTTGTCTTGTTCTCCTTCATAAATTAGCAGGTCTGTAACCCTGTCTGTGGACACCGACTCTCCCCCATGATGTGAGAGTACGGGAATTTTGTATTTTTCACAATATTCATAGAGGGGCCACAATCTGTAATCGGACGGATCATATCCCATAGCAGGATATATCTTAACGCCGAAAAAGCTGCTACCTCCATTATTTGAAAAAGCTTTTGCAAATAATGCATACAGATTTTCATCCGCACTAACATCATCTGCCCGGCGCGGATCGCAGGCTAAAAACGGCAAAACCGGCTTTGAAGCGGCCAGTAATTTTAATTCGTCTATCTGAACAGATAATTTCTTCTTTAACGAACAACCCCATCCCTTCTCCAGATCCATCATAAGCGCCGTTACCAGTACGTCTTTCTTTTCCAAATACTTTATCAGTGAAAAGTTATCCATATAGTGCTGATACACATCTTCCATCCTTTTAAATCCTAAGAACTTTCTTGCTTTCCACCAGTCTATTATGCCTTTGGTTTCCATATCTGCAAGCATATATGTGCCTTGCTCAAATTCCTGTTCTACTTCGCTTTCCCAATCCTGCTCGCCTGACTCGCTTATATGGGTATATAAGCTCTCGGCCGAAATATCCACAAAAGACTCAGATGCCGACTTTAAATGAAGCATATCTTTTATCATCCTCATTAAGAAATAAGCCTTATTGACACACCGTATATCAAAAAGGTGAACATGTGTATCTATATAATAGCTGTCTCTGTCTAAGAGTGATTTTACAGAATTTGATATCCTTGTTAATGGGTCGGTGCGCATATCAATCCCCTTTACTTTTTCGGTAAATTGTTCGAAGTAATTCATATTTTTTGTTTTTTATGTGTAATTAAAATATTTTAGCGGCTTTCTCAAATGCAAAGGAAAATGTATCAGGCAGGCTCTCCATCTCTATTTTTTCTATTGCTGTAGTATAGGCATGTTCATATACATCACTATTATCTAAAGAGTGGTTGTTGAGATGCTTAAGGAAATAGATGAGAAATTGTGTTGCAGTATTAATATTCACCTTAGCGTTTATTGATACCACATGTTTTCCTGAATCACGGATATTTTTACCAAGTTCTAATGACTGGCAGGCACTTAAAACAACACATTCGGTATATTCGCTTCGTGTATCAAAAAAATATTTCAACTCCGTGTTGAGAACGTGCTTGCACGTTGACAAGTCATATTTGTTTTTCAGGAAAAGGCCGTATTCATTACCGTGACAGGACATGAAAATAATATTAGGCCGGACTATGTCCCATTGATCTATAAAATTATCGGCTGTCGGCGGATCAACCCGCACTATAGATAAGTATTCATCCACAAGGGTTGCCTTCAATAGCTCAAATTCTTTTTCAATGTCTATCAATCCCAGTTGCTCACATTCCGCGCCAATATATAATATCTTCCTTGTCAAAAGTTCTTTCAGAAATGCTCTGGAATGATCGTCATCCGGAATTTTTGCTATTTCCTCCTTTATTTTTCCCCTTACTTCATCTGTAATATAATTTATAAGGTAAGTATCCATGAATAGCTCATTTGTCATCTTTGTATCGGGAGAAAACTCAAGGGCATTTCGAATTGTCCTCAAATCAAACTTATTATGACTAATGAGTTTGATTTCCTTATTTAAAAGGTTAATATGTTGTTTTAGATCTTCCATAATGGTTGATTAAAAAATTAAGAGGAACGGCATTCTTTATCATAATATTGCTGTCCGGCATATCCCGGCCGCTATTTATACCGCACAGAACCGGCCGATACCACCGGAGCCGAGGATATATTTCACTACTTTTTCGATAAGCCAACCTATTATTCTTCCACCCGGCAATATTTTCTCCAAAGCGTCAATAACGGCCTTGATGATCTCGCTCATGACAGAATCGTTATTCAGTACTGCACAGACCAGTCTTTTCAGCTTTTTCCACAGTTTTTTACCCATACCCGGCAATATGCCTTCGGGGTGGAAAAGCATGGCAGACTCGGGCATGGGCATAATGCCATATTCCGCTATCTCAGCTGCATGAGCATCCGCATAATTTTCGGCCAGAATACGTTCAATTTCTTCTTCTGTAGGCATGGTTACAGAAGCAAGGTTTTTTTCGATCAAAGCCACATCCGGGCTTTCTTTGTCATTAATAAACATAGGTGTTATTTTTTTGCCTACTCTTGATCCCGTTTTCGGCTTACCGGGTTGTTGGTGAAGAAGGTCTGCGGCTGCACACTTTTCAAAAATACATTGGTCGGGCCGTTACTGCATTCGCAGCTATTGTTTGTTCAAAAACAGCAAACGGGTTTATACCATCGAAGCCGTTAGTCCATTCTTAGTTATTAAGGGGTTGCTTAGTTCATTATGAGCTTGCCCGAAATGAGCAGCTTCAGAACATGATGTTGTAATCACGTTGGTTTTTACAGGTATAGTCATACTCTTGTTTATCTCAGCCGGAACGAAAGAAAGTATGCCTTTTCCATACTCATCTTTAAGATATATCGTCAAACAGGCTTTGTCGTTTAATAATGTATCGCTTACGGAAATAACATTGGGAAACTGTGTGCTGAGTTTTTGCTCATTTTGTACTTTTGCAAGTTGAGCTATGGCAGTTTGGCTAATATCCGGTTTTTTTTGAAAGGCTGCTTTAAAAGCCAGTTTATATTCATTTTCAAAATACGCCTGTGCCGCTTTTACTCCTGATAAAAATGCAATAACGCCTACCCAACAACTATTTGCCCCGATTGTGGTAAGTAAATTTTTATTCCAGGCATATTTCAAGAATATCATACCCATCACATTCACGAACAGGAACACAATTATTCGCATGATGCCGGTTTCTTGTGTCTTCCCTTTCAGTAAACCAGGAAATGCCAGTACGATTCCTGACATTGTTGCGAAGAAAGCAATTGAAACAATACCTGATTCAGAATGTCCGGCAGGTTTTAAAAACGACAATAATTCTACTATTCGAACAGGCAGAAAAAATGACAGCAGACAGATTATGCCTGACAGGATTAACAGGCATCCCAAAATCTGCACATAGGTCAGTTTTTCTTCACCTTTCTTTATCAAATCTCTTTTCAGAAAATTTGAAAATCGCCGGTAGAATTTTGAAGCCATTGTATGCTTATTTATCAATAGATTGAAATAATATGCTCTTACTGTACTATCAGAATTTTCCACCCTTAATGTTATCAGCAACAAGCGCTCAACATCTCGTTCTGATAACACCTAAAACAGCTCAACCGGGAACATTGCCAACCCCGAATGTTTGGGGTTGGCAATGCGGGTTGTCGGTTATCCACTCCTTCAAACCCTGCGCTCCGGTATTTGCAATCCTTAAACAGGTAACAGTCAGATTGCAAATTTTTTTCGCTATTCGCCCTGCACGACCATCCTCGAACAGCGAATTTTAATGTTATTGTTTAATCTATAATAAGGGCAATAGTTCCTTTTTGATCTTTTAATAATTCCTTATTAGAAGACCATGCAGGAATATTAAAAGCAATTGTATATTTATTTTTAATCTTTAGTCCAAAATTTATTTGACTAACCCAAAAACCATGTCTGTTTCCAGGCATATCATCATAAAACACAGATCCACCGTCTATATAACTTATTCTCCCGTTTATGAAAATACTTGCCAGATTTTCATTCATATTTGACTGCGACAACACAAAGGAAAGATTTAAGGCAGCCGAAATTTCCGTAAAATTGAACAGACTGTTTATAGTTTGTGTATCAGTTGTAACACCATCAATATTTGTAGCAATCTCTAAGGGCATATATATCTGAACTGTACTATTACCAGTATATTCCTTATTAGAAAAGAATAAAGGATAAGTAAATGAAGGCCTCAGTAGCCCACCACTTAAAATTTTGGACGCTACTTTTTCTTCTTCATTATCCGTGTTATTTTGATCTACAGTGGTTCCTAACGAAAACTTCAGGGGGATCTTCTTATAAAACAAGGGGAAGATACCGGAAACCACCTCTGTGCTTATTTTGTGGTTATCCTTTAGATTACTTTGTATGGCAGAGTTATTGATAAAGACCAGATTTTTCCGGTTATCTGTTTTATCATAGAAGAATCTCCTTGCGGCAATAACCGATCTTGCCGGAGCAAACCGGGCTTTTATAATTGGGCTTTTGTCCAAATGATTTACCGCATCATAAAAATCCCTTGCCCATTTGAATTTATGGATTATATTTTCTATACTATTCAGCTCATTGTTTAGCACATTCATATTCTGCCAATACTCTTTATTTGTTTTCCCATATTCTAAAAACTGCCGGTAAACAATACTATCCGATTTAAGCGATTGGGTGAGGCTGTCTTTTGTTCGCTCAACATTGCTATTCCTTCCGGAAGTAACTGCTATATCTTCATTATCTTTTATTTTTTTAATTAAATCCTTCTTCCAATCTTCAAATGATACAGATGTATCCCAAAGGGCATATTTTGTGTCTCTTCCTTCCAAATATTTTCTTCTCGCTGCATATTTATATATAGAGTCGGAGCATTGCTCTCTATAGGTGCAGGCTGCCCTTGCGTTTACTTTACTATCAAAATCCAGGCCTAAAATTTCTTTAGCTAAAACTTCGGTAGTATCCATGGTTAGGCTTGCTAGTTTTTTTTCCGTTTCAATAGTGTTCTTTAATTCTTCTTCTTTTGCTTCTATTGATGACTCAATGCTTTTTATCTCAGTGCTTATTTTTTCAATATCGCTTTTTAAATTTTTTTCATAATTCTCATAAACATACCTGTTTTTAAAATAGGGAACCGACTCGTATATTTCGCTATGCTCTTGTGAATTTTTGAATGTATAATTTTTGTTATCTAATGATTGCTTGGCATTCTTTAAATTATTATTAAGCGTATTTAATTCTTGTCTTAATTCTTCTTTTGTTGTTTTTTGTTCTGTAAAAACTTGTGAGGCATCAGGGGCATCACTTGACAATGTCTTTGCGAAAGGAGCGGTAAATTGCCCCCATGAGTTGTTGAAAAAGAAAACAACCAATGCCATAATAAATAATACCTTTTTCATAACCATTTGTTTTAATAATTATTAATGTTCGCCTACTCTGTATTCCCGTTTTCGGCTTACCGGGTTATTTGCCCTTGTTGGTGTATTCATTTGTCAAACGCAATGCGTTTGACCTACAACCGTTCTGCCATAAATACTGCGTTCCGGTATTGATTACGTTTTTCATTACTTTGTAGGTCAAATGCACTGCATTTGACCTGTTTTCGCCCCTGTTGATTTTTTCACTAAAGTTTTTCTCTTCTTTCGAATCATTAAATCACACAAATCATAGTTCAGACTTTCACTCTTGTTGGTGAAAACACCAACGACGGCAGAAATATTTTCTTTCTTTTTCCGCCACAAAGATACCCGGCCACGATGCCCCTGTCAAGAGCGAAAACACCCTTTTTTACACGGTGTTTTCCCCCGGATTTTTTGCGGATTTCGCGCAATTTTTTTGCGGGTTTCGCGCATTTCTTTTGCGTGAAATACGCAGCGGCCTTGCCGGTAGCGGGTTTCAGGGCATGGTCTTTTTCCCTTTCCGGAATGTAGCTGGAGCCGGCATTTGAAAACCAATACTGGCTGGTTACCTTTATTCCATTTTTAACTCCAAAATTTTATTTTATGAAATCGAACAAAGAACAACAAGACGGTAAAGAACACCCTTATCTTAGTATAGTACCACCTATCGATGATTCGCTTATAACAGCACAATCCGATGCATTGGAAACAGCCCATCCTGATATAATGTCAAAAATGCTCACGGTACATACCGCAGAATCCTTTCAGAAGTTTATGGATAACTTTACTTCCATCACGGACATCCTCACAGCCGTTATTGACAAAAAAAGTGAAGATGAAGGAGACATTTCTCTTGCAGAAAAAAACCTAAGCTGGCAGGTAGGGCTCTATCCCATGCTTGTTACGGACAGCGCCGGAAAAATTCGGGTTAAAGTATTTGTAAGACCTACTCTGGCAAAATTTATTGACCCGGATCGGGTAGGAGATATCCGTAGTTACCGGGACATTGTTGAATATAATAATACCTACAAAGGCGTTTATGTACCGGTGTATAATATAGGCAACGACCACCCCTAGCTTTATCTTTCGTGAATATCTTAAACATACATATTCTTTTAGAAGCCTGCTGCCTGCTGGCTGCCCTGATGTATTTAAGGCGGGCAAAAGACTGGTGGGGCTGGTTTAGAGCCTATATGGCTGTGGTGGTTGCCATAGAGTTCACCGCAACATACCTTTGGGACGGATTACAGCGCAGTACATATCCCCTGTATAATTTCGGCTATTTCCCGATATATTTTTCTTTTTCCTCGTTCCTGCTGTACCGGCTATGCCGGCCTTTGTTTAAGATACAGCCCTGGATCAGCATCATTACCGGCCTGGTTTTTGCCACCTACCTGGTTGAAAACATTTTTAACCGCTTTAATGCGCTGTCTGTTAAAACCTTTCTGCTAGCCAATATCAGCTATATTGTGATCTGCTGCTGCTATTTTTATTATTTGCTGAAAGATGAGGCCTTTGTTGATATCAAAAGGCATCCGCCCTTCTGGATCATCGCCGGCCTCCTTTTTTTCTGCTTCGGCAGCACGGCCAACTATATATTCTATGATATCCTGAAAGAAGTTTATCTGAAATATAATATACTTTTACGGCAATACCTGATGATCGTGGTGAACTTTTTATTGTACGGCTGCTGGAGCTATGCCTTTTTATGCAAGTATCAAGAGACGACATAATCTTCATCGTGATTTTTATCACTTCATTGTTCCTGGTCGCCGCAGGCGCCATCATGCTGTATGTCTATGCCTATAACCGGCGCAAACGCGCCCATATCCGGGAAAAGGACGCTATGCACGAAAGCTTTACCCGGCAACTGTTAGAAGCCAGGATGGAGATGCAGGAGCAGGCTTTTGCCAGCATCAGCGAGGAAATTCACGACAATGTAGGTCAGGTGCTGAGCTTAGCCAGCGTACAGTTGAGCCTGGCGCAGTCGAAGCTGCCCGGCGAGCCTTTGCTGGCTCAGGCCAAAAGCAATATTGATGCGGCAATGCAGGACTTGCGGGATATCGCCAAAAGCCTGAACGGCGGCTATCTTCAGCAGCTCAGCCTTCTGCAGTTCATCCGCCGGCTACAGCGCAGGATCAACCGCAGCGGATTTATCCGTATCGAAACGGAAACACAGGAGCAGGAGAGTTTTTTACCGGAGCAGGTAAAGATTATTGTCTTCCGCATCCTGCAGGAATGTGTGCAAAATGTGCTGAAGCATGCAGCAGCCGGACGGATTCTTATACAAACATTTTTTGAAGCCCGCCATATCCGTATTATTTTTGAAGATGATGGAAGAGGCTTTAACCCCGAAGCCATCCAAAATGCGGATTCCCGGGGTCTGGGACTACAGAATATGCAGTTACGGATCGGGTTGATCCATGGCAGCCTAAACATCCGCAGCGCTCCGGGAAAAGGAACACAAATAACGATAAGCGTACCTTATGAGTAAAAGTAAAACCAGGACAATCTATATCGCCATCGTGGACGATCATGCGCTCTTTCGCAAAGGGCTGAATATGCTTATTGAAAGCGTACCGAGCTTCCGGGTATTGTTTGAAGCTTCGGGCGGAAAGGATCTCATCCGGCAGTTGAATGCGGACGATCTTCCCGATGTAGTGCTGCTGGATATCCGTATGCCGGAAATGGATGGTTACGAAACGGCGCAATGGCTGAAAAAGCATTATCCGCAGGTGGCCGTTCTGGCGCTGAGCACGATGGATGATGAAACCAGTATCATCAAGATGATTCAAAACGGCGCCAAAGGATATATACTGAAAAATGCCGACAGCGAGGAGCTGAAAAGCGCTATTCATGCGGTATTGGAGAAGGGATATTTCTATAACGAGCTGGTTACCGGAAAGGTGATGCGCTCTATCGGCGGTATCATGTCGGGTGATACAACCATAGTAAGTCTGAATGAAAAGGAAAAGGAGTTCCTGAAGCTGATTTGTACGGAAATGAGCTATACGGAAATAGCGCGGGCCATGTTTTTAAGTCCCCGCACTATTGACGGCTATCGCACTGCCTTATTTGAAAAGCTACAGGTAAAAACGCGCATAGGCCTGGCATTATACAGCATTAAGCATGGTATCGTGCAGTTGTAACGATGCTTTATCATGCTGTAAGCATCTTATGCTCCACTCGCCTGCAATTGGTTTTTTAGATTCCTGGGGAATGACACTGTGGATTTTGAATTTTGAATTCCCCATAGTCATGCTGTAAGCATCTCCTCTTCTGCCTTGTAAGCCTATTTAGATTCCTGCGGAATGACAACGTGGATGTTGTCCGCGATGGGTTTTATTTTCTTACAGATTACACCGATAACACGGATTTTCACGGATGAGCACTGCTGTTTTATCGGTGCCCTTTAATTTTAATGATAAAATTCGGAGTTCTGAGATTCCGGCATGACAGAACTGTCCATTGTCCATTGTCAACTGTCCATTGTCAATTTACCTCAATCCGGTAACGCAGGTTTTTGGCTTCACTAAGGTAGTCCACTAACTCATCATTCATGGTAATACCGCCCTGAAGGGTGTGCAGCCTGATAAATTCCTGATCCTGCCCCCTATTGTTTACCCTTACGGTCAGCTCGCAATTGCCGGGATACCTTTTTGCATTGTTCAGCAGGAAATCAGCAAATGGCGCATCTATATGATTTAAGGAAACACTCAGCGCCAGCTTTCTGGTCATTTTCGCTTTTATTTCACTCAGCAGCATAACGCCGCTAATCTCCAATTCCATCTGCCCCGGACGAAAACGGCTTTCCCTATATATCCCCGAAACGACAATCTTGCAATTGTCTTCAATATAATCTTTATAACGAAGATATTTTTCTTTCCAGAACGACAGCTCTATGCTGTCGCTGTAATCATTCAGCACTAATCTTCCATAGCTTTCTCCTTTTCTGGTAATGCCGGTATAGGGCTGTGATACAAAGCCCGCAATGCGCACCGGCCATTCTTTCGCCTGCTTCCGGCTGTCGGAAGTAGTGGAAGCAGACGCTTGCTGCTTCAGCAACTCTTCCCGGTATTTTGCCAGCTCACTGATCGGCATGATCTTATAATTATTCAGCTCAAACTGAAAGCTGTCTAAAGGATGTCCGCTCAGGTACATTCCGATCACATCCTTTTCATATTCTAACAATTCATGCGGCAGCCAGGGCGTACAATCCGGCAATTCCGGCGGAGTAATTTCCGGCATACCGATATCGCCAAACAGGCTGTTTGCCGTCATAGACGCAGCAGACTGATATTGATTTCCGAAACGAACGATACGCTCCAGACCCGATACACCATCTTCCGGCGGAGCATAAAAATACTGCGCCCGGTGAAAGCCCGTATAACAATCGAAGGCGCCGGCATATACTAAGTTTTCCAATGATTTTTTATTGACCGTCCGGGAATTGGCTCGCATAACCAGATCAAAGGGCGAATGGAAAACCCCGCCCTTTTCCCTTTCCTGAATAATAGCCTCCACGGCGGCTTCGCCTACGCCTTTTATCGCGCCGAGACCGAAGCGAATGACGCCGCTTTTATTTACGGAAAAGCCTTTCAAAGATTCGTTGATATCGGGTCCTAACACCTCTAAGTTCATGCGCTTACACTCTTCCATAAAGAAGGTGATCTTATCAATGCTATTGGCATTGTTGAGCACTGCGGCCATATATTCGGCAGGATAATGCGCTTTAAGGTAGCCGGTTTGAAAGGCCACAAAGGCATAACAGGTAGAATGCGATTTGTTGAACGCATATTGGGCAAAAGCCTTCCAGTCGTTCCAGATTTTGGTCAGCTTATCTTTCGGATGACCTTTTGCACTTGCCCCTTCAATAAACTGTTGCTCCATTTTATTCAGCACCTCAATCTGCTTTTTACCCATAGCCTTACGCAGCACGTCGGCATCGCCTTTGCTGAAGCCGGCCAGCTTTTGAGAAAGCAGCATCACCTGTTCCTGGTACACGGTAATGCCGTAAGTATCGCCGAGGTATTCTTCCATTTCCGGCAGATCATAGGCGATAGGTTCTTTGCCGTTTTTGCGGTTGATAAAATTGGGGATGTACTGAATGGGGCCGGGCCGGTATAATGCATTCATGGCAATGAGATCGCCAAACTGATCCGGCTTCAGATCCCGGAGGTATTTTTGCATTCCAGCGCTTTCAAACTGGAAAGTACCGTTGGTTTCGCCCCGCTGGTATAATTCATAAGTCAGCTTGTCGTCAAGCGGAATGTTATCAATATTAATTTCGACACCATGGTTGCGTTTGATCAGCTCCAGAGCATCTTTGATAATAGACAGGGTTTTCAGTCCCAGAAAGTCCATCTTTATGACGCCGGCATTTTCAATTACATTCCCTTCATATTGCGTGATCAGCAGATTGACATCTTTGGAGGTGCTTACCGGAATCAGCTCGGAAAGATTTTTAGGGGCAATGATAATGCCTGCGGCATGGATGCCTGTATTGCGCACCGAACCTTCCAGGATTTCCGCTTCATGCAATACCCTTGATTGCAGGCTGCCGGTATCTTCGTAAATTTCCCGGAGCTGTCTCACCTGCTGTAGGTCATCTTCCCGGAGCTCTTCTTTATCCCGGAGGCTTTTCTCCTCCTCAGTAGATTGATCAACCGGAGCATGAAGGATTCTTTTTAAGGAAATACCCGGCTTGTCCGGTACAAGCTTGGTCAGTATATTGGAATCGGAAAGCGGCAGATCCATTACTCGGGCCACATCCTTGATGCTCATCTTTGCTGCCATAGTGCCATAAGTGATGATATGAGCCACCTGGTTTTTGCCGTATTTTTCCACCACATAATCAATAACTTTTTGCCGGCCTACATCATCAAAATCCGTATCAATATCAGGCATGGATTTCCGGTCGGGATTGAGAAAACGTTCAAACAGCAGATTGTATTTAATGGGGTCAATATTCGTAATGCCAATACAAAAGGCTACAGCGGAACCGGCGGCAGAACCGCGGCCGGGGCCGATGAAAACGCCTAAATCCCGACCGGCTTTTATAAAATCGGCCACGATAAGAAAGTATCCCGCAAAACCCATTGTCCTGATGGTAAACAGTTCGAAGCGGATACGTTCTTCTATTTCCGGTGTCATTTCACTATATCGTTCCCTGGCACCTAACCAGGTGAGGTGTTCTAAGTAGGCATCCTGATCATCGTTAAATTCCGGGGGTACCGTAAAATGCGGCAGCAGTATTTCACGCTCCAATCGCAGCGGCCTGACTTTGTCCACAATCATTTGCGTATTGTCAATCGCCTGCGGAATATCCTGAAACAGTGTGCTCATCTCCGCTTTAGTCTTGAAGTAAAACTGGTCGTTGTAAAAAGCAAAGCGGGTATCTTTTGAACGAATTTCATCATCGTCAGAAAATTCTTTATTGCTGGGCGTACTTTGTTTTTCTCCGGTATTAATACAAAGCAGGATATCATGCGCATTATAGTCTTCCCGATCTACATAATGGGAATCGTTGGAGGCAATAACGGGAACATGGTACTTATCTGCAAACCGCAGCAATGTCCTGTTTACTTGCTCCTGCTCCGGCATGTCGTGACGCTGTAGTTCGATATAATAATCTTCACCAAAAAGATCAAGCCACCATTTGAATTCTTTTTCCGCCTCCTGTTCCGATTGTTTCAGTATGGCTTGCGGTACCATGGCGCCGATGCAGCAGGTAGTTGCGATCAATCCTTCGTGATGCTGTAGGATAAGCTCTTTATCAATACGCGGATATTTGCCGTACAGGCCTTCCATATAGCCGATGGAGCAAAGCTTGACTAAGTTTTTATAACCGGTTTCATCCTTGGCAAGAAACAACTGGTGATACCGTTTGTCGCGACCTTCATCTCTTGAAAATTGCCGTTTGTGCCGGTTTTCCACTACATAAAACTCACAGCCTACGATAGGTTTGACGACAGGCTCCCGGATGTCTTTTTCCTCACCGTTTTCCGTTTTTGTGCCGGTAACTTTGGTATTTTTCCAGGCCTGGGCAACAAATTCAAATACGCCGAACATATTGCCGTGGTCGGTAATAGCTACCGCCGGCATGCCATCTTTCTGCGCTTTTTTATACAATCTGCCTATGGACGATGCGCCGTCTAAAAGAGAAAACTGGGTATGATTATGTAAGTGAGAAAAATCCATTGATATTATTTGGAAATCGGAGGTGAACGAGACCTACGAAATAACAAAATTTACCGGTAACGGAGGAGAAAAGATATGCACAATGACTAAAAGCACTAATACAACCGGAATGTATTTAAAAGTATATCTAAATGACCCTAAATCTGTTTACCATACTCCCCACATATTTTTTAATGAAGACAACCACTTTAAACATAATTTTCCGTTTCTTTGCATTTTATATGCATACACCCTATGAAACACCTGAACATTTTTACCCTCTGCCTGTGCCTGGCAGGCGCTTTCACATCCATCAGCTCCTGCGTAAAAAAGAATTTCGATGCACCGCCGGATAACAGCAGCTACGACCCGATGATTTCCGTTACGGCTACCATTGCCGAATTACAGCAACAGCCTTTGGGCATTGCTTTGCCGGACAGTTTAGTTATTTCAGGAATTGTAATCATGGACGACCGCAGCGGCAACTATTATAAAAGCATCGTCATTCAGGATGAAACCGGCGGCATCACGCTTTTATCAGATCAGAATAATTTGTATAACGATTATCCTGTCGGCAGGAAAATATATGTGCGATGCGGTGGTCTTTTTTTGAGTCATTACGGGAAGAATCCGCAGTTGGGCTATAGCCCTGATGCTACCGGTAATATCAGCAATATACCTTTTATGCTGATGGAACAGCATATCGTAAAGGCCGGCTATCCTAACCCTGTGATACCGGATACCCTGAGTTTACAGGAATTGTCGAATCCCGATATGGCCACTTCTTATCTGAATAGATTAGTAGTGGTAAAAAATGCGGAATTCAGCGCAGACGAACTGGGTGCAAGTTATGCGCAGCCGGCTAGTTTGGCTTCAGCCACGAATCATACTGTCCGGGACTGTACCGGGGGTAGTATCGCACTGAGAACAAGCGGATATGCTAAGTTTCAGCCGGAAAAAATCCCTGAAGGCAATGGCCTGATCACCGGAATCTACACCCGCTACAATCAGGCTCCACAGTTGGTTATTCGCGATACTTCTGATGTACGGTTCTATGATTCCCGTTGCCCGGAGCCTACTGTAATATTTTCCGATGGTTTCAGCAATCTCAATAAATGGAATACTGTGAATGTAACGGGCGATCAGGTGTGGCATACCGAAAACTTCGGCAACCCACAGCCCTGTGCCGTAATGAAGGGGTATGAAAACGGCAATCATGAAAACGAAGACTGGCTGATTACACTTCAGGCAGTGGACTTATCCGGCTATACAATGATTCGTTTTTCGGTGGATTATGCCGGAAATTATACCGGTGATCCGCTGCGCTGCCTGATCTCCACCGATTATTCCGGCAGCGGTGATCCTCATAATGCCAACTGGACGGAACTGGCCGTATTCAACCAGAATAATTTTGAGTTTACAGCAGCAGATATTGATATATCGGCTTACCGGGAACAGCAGGTTTTTATAGCTTTTCAATACATTTCTTCTGGTAGTTCCGGTGCTACCTGGGAAATTGATAATGTAAAGATTTCGGAAGGATAGTGTTAAGTCAAAATTAAAAATTAAAAACAACAATTGAACTGACTCTCATTTTGGTAGACTTAACAATACAGATAAAATAAATTTAACAATACAGTAACTTTTTTGCCTTATTTTTTCTGAAAAAATCATTCGGAGTTGCGGAGATAAATAAAAAAGATATAACTTTATCCCTTTATATGCAGATTATACCTTCAAGAGAAACAGTTACCTGTTAATAAAAGATTTATGGGGATTGTGAAAAAGTCTTAGTAAAGTTGAGAGTTGTATTAATTGGGGATTAAAATATTTTTTCTTGTAAAAGTTTATATATGAATACACTATATTGTTTGTAATTTTTTAACCTAACCGCAAATTAACGTATAAGTTTAGCGAAAACATATTTTTTACGATTTATTTTCATAAATTGCTTCTCTTTTCCTGAACATATAAAAAATATACTGTCTTTCTTCCCAACTATTCCGTTTCTCTTTAGGTCTATTTTTAATACTAAAAAGCATTGCAAATAATTTACCATTCATACATACTTTTATGAAAAAAATCATCCTTGTATTATTTACATTAGGCACTTTTATTATACCATCCGGCCTCCGGGCACAAACAACTTCATTGGAGGCAAAAGCACAACAATTTGCCAATGAGGTATATCAGGATTGTCCGCAATATGCCCAGGCCGAGTACCTGAATGATTATGTAACTATGATCGGGCGAGTAGAGATCACTACATTGGCAGAGTATGGATCGGCTGATTATCAGTTATTATCTTCCATACCATTAAAAAACAAATGCAATACTGCTTTAACGTATGATTCGGCAGAAAATTTCAACCCTGAAAATTTCAATCCCCTAAAGTATTTTTTCAACTTTTATTCCCAAACTGATCAGGCTTATTTAGTAGATAATACACAGTATATTGTTTTGATCCATCATGCTCAATAAACAATCTTATCATATAAATAATTAACATTTTTCGGCAAATGAAATCACTATTTACTTTTTGGCTACCTTGTTTAGCCGGGCTGTTATTTATGACTCTGAATGCCTCGGCACAGGCGGATGGCCCCTGCAACGCAAGCCCGTTCTGCAGTGACAGCTCCTACTTTTTTGCGAATGTTGCGGATGGCTCTACGGCTATCTCCGGCCCGAATTACGGCTGTCTGGGCAGTGAGCCCAATGCAGTCTGGTATTTTATGCAGATCGGTACTGCCGGTGACATAGAAATTACGATGGAACAAACCAATGCAGGCGGTACGCTGATTGATGTGGATTTTGCCATGTGGGGTCCCTTTACTTCGCTGGAAGACGGGTGCCAGCAGGTAATGAGCGGGATAGCGCCACTCCAGTGCAGCTACTCTGCCTCCGGTACAGAAACTATCGGCCTTGGTGTGCAGGGCGGATATGCCGGAGGTCAGTCCACTCCGCCCCCCGCACAGGTTGGCGAAATCTATATTGTGGTACTCACCAATTACAGCCAATCACCGGGTAATATCAGCTTTAACCAAACCGGCGGTGAAGGCTCTGCAGATTGCGGCATCGTATGCGGTCTGTCTGCTTCCAGCTCCGGCAATACCTGTCAGGGGCAGCCTGTTTCCCTTTTTGCCTCTACTACGGACACGGTGAACTCCTTTACCTATTATTGGTCCGGCAGCAACGGGTTCTCCGCCACAGGTCAAAATGTAACCGATATACCTCAAAGTTCGGGCACGGTAACTTATACCGTAATGTCTGTTAATCAAATAGGGGATACCTGCTTAGCCACTACTACCGATACCATATTCCCCACTTATCATAATGTAACGAACCAGGAAATTTGCTTAGGGGAAACCTACATCTTCTTCGACCAGGTGGTTTTCCAGCCCGGCACTTACGATTCGATGTTTACCTCAATCAACGGATGCGACAGCCTGATTACACTGAACCTTACCGTTAATCCCCTGCCGGAAGTTACTATCAGCGCCTCCGCAAACGGTATATGTGAAGGAGATTCTACGGTGATCAGAAATGAAGAACCATCTACCTTCGCTACATACCAATGGTATAATAATGATAATCCGATCCAGGATGCAACAGCCGATGCTTACGCCGCTACGGATGCTGGTAATTATTTCTTTGTCGGCATCAGCGATAAAAACTGTACGGATACCTCCAATACAGTCCCGCTTCAGGTTTATCCGCCTGCGGTAGCAGAAATTACCGGGGTGTCGCGACAGGACGTTTGCTTTGAAGATACTGTAACCATTAGTGCAAAAGCTGTAGAAAACAGCCAATACCACTGGTCTCCGGAAAAAGTATTCCGCTCCGATGCCAGCTATTTTTATCAGAATGCCACGGCTACCGTTACCGACTGGAAGGTTCCCGTTTATCTTATGGTGATGAACAGCTATGGCTGTAGAGCTTATGATACGGCTATGCTTACAGGCCACCCCTGCTGTGATGTTTATACACCTACAGCCTTTTCTCCGAACGGTGATGGCCTGAACGATTATTTCATGCCTAAGCTGCGCCCTTACCAGGTTATTTCCTCCTTTACGATCTTCGATCGATATGGTAAGTTAGTATATGAAAATAAAAATCCGCAGAAAGGTTGGGACGGCTATATGCCCTCCGGCGAACAGGCAGCCCAGGATACTTATATGTATATGATTCAATACACCTGCACGGATGGACAAACCTATACCGACAAAGGTGATGTGATCTTAGTGCGATAAACTGTCGGGTTTAACAATTAACTTTGCTGGTCGGTGGATAGTATTCACCGGCCGGCTTTTTTTATGATGTTACAGATTAGATTTATTGTCAGCGTAGTTTGTGTATGTATAATCGATATGGGAGCATAAAATTATAGCGCTATCCCAACTATTCCGTTTTCCGCTAAGTCTTTACAAAAGCATTGCAAATAATTTACCATTCATGCATATAGTTATGAAAAAAATCATTCCCGTATTATTTACAGTAGGCACTCTTATGGTGTCATCCGGACTTCAGGCTCAAACAACATCTTTAGAAGCCAAAGCGCAGCAATTTATCAACGAGGTTTATAAAAACTGCACACCATCAACAGAAGATTCAGAAATCAAAGATTATGCCGAACGTTTATCCAGAATTGAAATTGTCACTTTATCTGAGTACGCTTCGGAAGATTATACCTTGTTATCCCAGGTAGATTTTAAAGACAAATGTAATGCTGATTTGCAGTATGACAACGCTGCAAACTTTGACCCGTCCTCTTTTAACCCCTTTAAGTATGGCCTGAGCTTTTTTCCAAAATCAGATAAAGCATACCGGGTAGATAATACTCAATATATCATACTCATTCATTCAAAATAAAATTAATCAATGACCAGAATATTATTATCCTGCCTCCTTCTCTTTTCCATATGTCATTCCCATGCACAAGGAACAGCCTGTGAGGTGGCGAATCCATTTTGTAGTGACAGCAGCTATTATTTTGAAAATATCTCGAATGACGACGGGATTCCAAATGCTCCGAGCGGCCCTAATTATGGTTGTTTAGGATCCGAACCCAATCCGGTTTGGTACTATATGCAAATCGGCACGGCCGGTACTATGCAGCTTACTGTTACGCAAACCAGTACGGCTGGAAATGGCATCGATGCGGATTTTGCGCTTTGGGGGCCCTTCACTTCTTTGGAGGAAGGTTGTGTTCAGGTAATGAGCGGAGCGGTTTATCCCATACAATGCAGCTATGACGGCGGCGGAGCTCCTGAAATAATCGGCCTGGGTCTTCCCGGAGGAAGCGGCGTTGGAGCCGGTTGGGGAATGAATCCTCCCGGAGGAACAATACCTCCTGAAGGGCAGGTTGGAGAAGTTTATATATTGCTGTTAACAAACTGGAATGGCTCTCCCGGTAATTTCTCTTTTGAACAAACCGATGGCACCGGCTCTGCGGATTGCGGTATCGTATGCGGCCTGTCTGCTTCCAGCTCCGGCAATACCTGTCAGGGGCAGCCTGTTTCCCTTTTTGCTTCCACCACAGACACGGTGAACTCCTTTACCTATTATTGGTCCGGCAGCAACGGATTCTCCGCCACAGGTCAAAATGTAACCGATATACCTCAAAGTTCGGGCACGGTAACTTATTCCGTAATGTCTGTTAATCAAATAGGGGATACCTGCTTCGCCACTACTACCAATACGGTATTTCCTCTTTACCATAATGTAACGAACCAGGAAATTTGTCTGGGAGAGACTTATACCTTCTTCGACCAGGTGATTTTCCAGCCCGGCACTTACGATTCGATGTTTACCTCAATCAATGGATGCGACAGCCTGATTACACTGAACCTTACCGTTAATCCCCTGCCGGAAGTTACTATCAGCGCCTCCGCAAACGGTATATGTGAAGGGGATTCTACAGTGATCAGAAATGAAGAACCATCTACCTTCGCTACATACCAATGGTATAATAATGATAATCCGATCCAGGATGCAACAGCCGATGCTTACGCCGCTACGGAAGCCGGTAATTATTTCTTTGTCGGCATCAGCGATAAAAACTGTACGGATACCTCCAATACGGTCCCGCTTCAGGTTTATCCGCCTGCGGTAGCAGAAATTACCGGGGTGTCGCGACAGGACGTTTGCTTTGAAGATACTGTAACCATTAGTGCAAAAGCTGTAGAAAACAGCCAATACCACTGGTCTCCGGAAAAAGTATTCCGCTCCGATGCCAGCTATTTTTATCAGAATGCTACGGCTACCGTTACCGACTGGAAGGTTCCCGTTTATCTTATGGTGATGAACAGCTACGGCTGCAGAGCTTATGATACAGCTATGCTTACAGGCCACCCCTGCTGCGACGTATATACGCCTACAGCCTTTTCTCCGAACGGTGATGGCCTGAACGATTATTTCATGCCTAAGCTGCGTCCTTACCAGGTTATTTCCTCCTTTACGATCTTCGATCGCTACGGTAAGTTAGTATATGAAAATAAAAATCCGCAGAAAGGCTGGGACGGCTATATGCCCTCCGGCGAGCAGGCAGCCCAGGACACTTATATGTATATGATTCAATACACCTGCACGGATGGACAAACCTATACCGACAAAGGTGATGTGATCTTAGTACGATAGACTGTCGGGTTTAACTATTAACTTTGCCGGCCGGTGGATAGTATTCACCGGCCGGCTTTTTTATGATGTTACAGGCTTTTCAAAAGATCATTCGGCAAAACCGTCTGGAAGGAAAAAAATTCCTGCTGGCGGTCAGTGGTGGCGTGGACAGCATGGTGTTGACCGATCTTTTTGTACAATCCGGGCTCGACTGCATCGTTGCGCATTGCAATTATCATTTGCGCGGAGCAGACAGTAATGCGGATGAACAATGTGTACGGGATTATTGTATGGAACACCGGCTCCCGTTTTTCGTGCAGCATTTCCCTTTAGGTGAACAGCAGCTTCCGGTGAATATTCAAAACGAAGCGCGGAAACTGCGTTATGCCTGGTTTGAACAATTGAAACAGGAGCAGAGTTGCCATCTGATTGTAACCGCCCACCATCAGGATGATGCCATAGAAACTTTACTGATGAATTTCTTCAAAGGTACCGGAATGGCCGGGTTGCACGGTATCAGCATGCTAAACGGCACACTTTTTCGCCCACTGATCCGGATGGATAAACCGGCAATTTACCAGTATGCCACGGAGCGAAAGATTCCCTGGCGGGAGGACAAGTCTAACCGGAAAGACGATTATACCCGCAATAAAATCCGCAATCATCTGCTTCCGGAATTAGCGCAAATTTTTCCACAAATCAGGAGTAACCTGTCAGGCAATATCGAACGCTTTGCAGCAGCGGAACTGCTGTATGAAGAAACGATTGCACGATACAGGAAAAAGTTGCTACAGGTTCGGGGCAACGATATATACATACCGGTGCTGCGTTTAAAACATTGCCATCCGCTGCCCACTATTTTATACGAACTGCTTCGACCTTACGGATTCCTCTCCCAACAACTTCCCAATGCGCTTGAGCTGCTGGATGCGGAAAGCGGGAAATATATTCTGTCTCCGGATCATCGTTTAATCCGGGATCGCAACTTTTTAATCATTACCTCCCGGCAAACAACTGCAAGTGGACATCTGCTGATTGAACGGGGTCAGTTGTCTTTCGACCAAAAACACAGGATAACAACGCCGCAATTTACCCTTGAGCTGAGCCTGGTAAATGTATCGCATCCGGGGGGAAAATTTCCCGACACCGACAGCGCATGGTTAGCTATGGATGCACTCATTTTTCCATTGGTATTACGCCCACGTAAAACCGGAGATTATTTTTATCCCTTAGGGATGGATAACAAGAAGAAAAAAGTAAGCCGTTTTTTGATTGATCAAAAAATTCCTTTACATGAAAAGGAAAAAGTATGGGTATTGGAAAGCCGGAAAAAAATTGCCTGGATAATCGGCCACCGGATTGATGGGCGGTTTAAAATCAAAACTTCAACCCGGCAAATCATAAAGTTCCGGGTTATTCCTTCGGAAGCAACACTGGCATAAGCCGGATACTTACAGCGCCTCCAATACCTTTTCCATTTGTGCTCCTCTTGATCCCTTCACTAAGATCAATGCATTGCTCAGGGGATGCTCCCGGATATATGCGGCGGCGGCGGCGGCATCTTCAAACCAGGAAAAATCATGCCGGGTATGCTGGTATTCTTTTCCTACCAAAATCACATGCTCAAAACCCAATTGTACCGCCAGATCCACTAATGCCTGATGCTCGGTTTGTTCCTCCTGGCCCATTTCTTTCATGGAACCCAGCATCAGCCATTTATGGCCGGCTTCCATGCCTGCAAAGTTGAGCAATGCCGATCTCATGCTGGCAGGGTTAGCGTTATAAGCATCGGAGATAATCCGGTTACTGCCCCGCTGAATCATCTGGGAACGGCTGTTGGAAGGAATATAACTTTCAATAGCCTCCCGGATGGCATCAATCGTCATTCCGAAATAATGCCCTGCGGCAACGGCAGCCAATACATTCGGCAGGTTATAGTCGCCTACTAATTTTGTGGAAATGATAGTTTCCATTCCCGCAGTCAACACGGCAACCGAAAGGAAGCCATCCTGGTAAAGCGCACGTCCTGCAATCTGTGCATTGGCGCTGCCATAAGTTATCTGTTGCGGAATATGCTCCGCCATTTTTTCTAAATAATCCAAATCGGAGCAGCGGAAAACCGTACCGCCCGACTTCCGGATAAAATCATACAATTCTCCTTTAGCCTTCCGCACACCTTCTATACTGCCAAAACCTTCCAAATGCGCTTTTCCGCAATTGGTAATCATTCCGAAGCCGGGCAATGCCAGCTCACAATAAGCTGCAATCTCTCCCTGGTGATTGGCGCCCATTTCTATGATGGCTATTTCCCTATCCGGCCTGATCTTTAAAAGCGTCAGCGGCACACCGATATGATTATTCAGGTTCCCCTCGGTAGCCAGCGTTTTATATTTTGAAGACAAAACCTGCGCTATCAGTTCCTTGGTAGTCGTCTTTCCGTTAGAACCGGTAATAGCCAACACCGGAATGTTCAACTGTCGGCGATGATGCAGGGCCAATTGCTGCAAAGCGCTCAATACATCATCCACTAAAAAAATACGGTTGTCTTCAGCTACAGTCTCATCAGCTATTACATAAGCAGCGCCCTTTTGCAATGCATCATGAGCAAAGCGGTTGCCGTTAAAGCTGGGGCCTTTAAGTGCGAAAAACAGATCGTCCTGCTTCAGCTTTCGGCTGTCCGTACAAACGGAAGGATGCTTTAGGTACAGGTCATATAATTCCGGTATAGTTATGGTACGCATAGTTTACATTCTGTGGCATACAAATGTACGCGATGCGAAACGAATCTGATCGTTTATAATTATGCCGGGAGGACAACTTGTCCGAACAAGATTTCCAAAAACCCTTTTATCTTTGTGCAATGGCTTTACATGCTACAAACAGAGAAGATACTTATTTACACCAGGGGCGCCGCAGAAAGCTGATGGAAGCATTAAGGGAAAGAGGAATCACCGATGAAAAAGTGCTGGCTGCCATGGATAAAATTCCACGGCATTTTTTCTTAGACCCGGCTTTTGCTTCTTATGCCTACCAGGATCAGGCTTTCCCTATCGGTGCAGGCCAGACGATTTCCCAGCCTTATACCGTGGCTTTTCAAACCCAGTTGCTCCAGGTTCGTCCTTTTGAAAAAGTGTTGGAAGTCGGTACCGGAAGCGCTTACCAATCCTGCGTATTAGCCGAAATGGGCGCTACGGTTTACACGATAGAACGGCAACTCCCATTGTTTGAATACAACAATAATTTCTTTTTCTTAAAAAACTATCTCAGCAATATCAAACGGTTTTATGGAGACGGTTTTGAAGGCTTACCGGCTTTTGCCCCCTTTCATAAAATCCTGATTACTGCCGCTGCGCCTGCCATACCGCTAAAGCTGATTGAACAACTTATGGTTGGCGGTATATTAGTAGCGCCGGTGGATAGCGATACGCCAGGAATACAAAAGATGATGCGCTTTATTAAAACACCAACAGGATTCGACCAGGAAATTCTGGGAGATTTTTCTTTTGTACCGATGCTGAGCGGAAAAGAAAATACCGAAAAAATTTAAGATGGAGCTGCAATTAGAACAGATTATCCCCGAGCCTGTAAAAGGTCGTTTGGCAGAACATCCGTCTGAGGTATGGGCACAAACGCTCCGTTTTACCCCGGGCGAAAAAGTGCTGTTTCGTGCCGCTTCCGGAAAAGGGAAATCCACGTTCCTGCATATTCTTTATGGTTTACGTGACGACTATGAAGGAATGGTAACATGGAACGGAACAACATTACGCAAGGCTTCAAAAACACAGTTGGCATCCTGGCGGCAAAATGAGCTGAGCATCGTTTTCCAGGATTTACGATTGTTTGAGCAAATGACTGTGGAGGAAAATATCCTGATCAAAAGCAGCCTTACCGAAACCGTTTCTACAGAGCAGGCTCGCGATTGGTTGCAACGCTTAGGTTTAAAAGACAAATGGCATCAGCAGGCGGGAACGCTCTCTTACGGAGAGCGGCAAAGGGTGGCCATTGTACGCAGCCTGCTGCAACCTTTTCAGTGGCTGCTGTTGGATGAACCCTTCAGTCATTTGGACCAGGGAAATATTGCAGGATGCATCAGCCTGATCCGGGAGCGTATCCGGGAACAACAGGCCGGCCTGCTTTTGGCAGATCTGGAGGACAATGACTGGTTTAATTATTCGGGGAAAATGGCACTGTAATAAGCATTACCTAATCATCACCCTTCCATATTAATCCGCAACCATTTACGCAATTCAGCCTCCGGCATTTGCTTGCGTTGCAAATAGTCCTGGAACTGGTCTTCCATAATTTTTCCTACGCCAAAATAGCGGCTTTCGGGATGGGAAAAATACCAGCCGCAAACCGATGCGGCAGGAGCCATCGCCAGGTTTTCCGTCAGTTGTATGCCGGCGTTTTCGGTAGCGTTCAATAGCTGAAACAGCTTTCGTTTTTCCGTATGATCCGGGCAGGCGGGATACCCCGGCGCCGGTCGTATGCCCTGGTATTGTTCTTTAATCAGCGCTTCCTGGTCTAAGTTTTCATCTGCAGCATAAGCCCAGTATTTTTTACGAACCTGCAGATGCAGATATTCCGCAAAGGATTCCACAAGGCGGTCGGATAATGCCTGCAACATGATCTTGTTATAATCGTCATGCTGCTCCATAAACCGTTTCAGGTGCGGCTCAACGCCATGAACCGACACGGCAAAAGCGCCCATATAATCATCCGGGTTACCGTTCGGGGCAAGCGGACGAATATAATCGGCAAGCGAAAAAGCCGGTTGCCCTGCTGCCTTTTTTATTTGCTGGCGCAACATTTCCAATCGTAAAATTTCCTGCGTATGTTCATCATATATGCCGATAGTGTCCGGCCCGACAGCCGCAGCATTCCAGAACCCGATAACGCCATCCGCCCTCAGCCATCTTTCCCGGATAATGGTATCCAACATGGCATTGGCATCTCGGAACAAGCGACTGGCTTCCGCACCGGCATGAGGGTCATCAAGGATAGCAGGAAATTTTCCCCGCATTTCCCAGGCAATAAAAAACGGATTCCAGTCAATATACTGACGGATTTCCTGCAAATCAATATCGAGAAAGGTGGTGACACCCATATATTCCGGTTTTACCGGCATTCCGGCATTCCGGTCAATTTCCGTGCGCTTTGCTACGGCATCTTCATAAGTAATGTATTGTTTGATCCCGGCTTTTGCGGCGAAGTCTTTCCTTACCTGTTCGTATTCCTCTTGTATTTTTTCCAGGAAAGCGTCTTTTGTTTCCGGCTTTAGCAAGCGGCTCACGGTGGTAACGCTGCGGGAAGCATCCAGCACATGAACAACGCCCTGATCGTATTGCGGCGCTATTTTTACCGCAGTATGAATACGGGAAGTCGTGGCGCCGCCGATGAGCAGGGTTTGCCGCATGTTCCTGTTTTTCATTTCCGCAGCTACGTGTGCCATTTCATCCAAAGAAGGCGTAATGAGGCCGCTCAGCCCGATCACATCCACAGACAGTCTTTCGGCTTCATCCAATATTCTGGCAGCAGGCACCATCACGCCCAGATCGGTTACGGCATAACCATTGCAGCCTAAAACCACACCTACAATATTTTTACCGATATCATGCACATCGCCCTTTACCGTAGCCAGCAGAATTTTCCCGGCCTGCTGCTGATCCACCTGAATATTTTTCACTTTTTCCGCTTCAATAAAAGGCGTGAGATAAGCAACGCTTTTCTTCATTACCCTTGCACTTTTTACGACCTGCGGTAAAAACATTTTCCCGCTGCCAAATAGGTCACCTACAATATTCATTCCGTCCATCAGCGGGCCTTCAATCACCTGTATGGGTTTTTCAAATTGCTGCCGGGCTTCTTCCGTATCGGCTTCAATAAAATCGGTAATGCCGTTAACCAATGCATGAGATAACCGTTCTTCTACAGGCAGTTTCCGCCAGGCCAGTTCTTCTTCAACGGATTTTTTTCTGCCTTTAACGGCTTCCGCAAATTCCGTCAGCCGTTCGGTAGCATCGGTTCTTCTGTTCAGGATAACATCTTCACACAGCTCGCGCAATACCGGGTCTATCTGGTCATGTACGATCAACTGCCCGGCATTGACGATGCCCATATCCATTCCGGCTTTTATGGCATGGTATAAAAAAACGCTGTGCATGGCTTCGCGCACCACATCATTTCCACGAAAAGAAAAAGAAATATTGCTCACGCCGCCGCTGATTTTCACCAATGGAAATCTTTTTTTCAGCGCATGTGTTGCGGCGATAAAATCAACGGCGTAATTATTATGCTCTTCAATACCGGTGGCGATGGCAAAGATGTTCAGGTCGAATATGATATCCTGCGGACGGAAACCTGCCTGTTCCGTCAGGATATGATAGGCTCTTTCACTGACGGCTATGCGGCGCTCCAGCGTATCAGCCTGACCTTTTTCATCGAAAGCCATTACTACTACGGCAGCGCCATAAGCCCTGCAGGTTTTTGCCTGCTGCACAAAAACGGTTTCTCCTTCTTTCAGGGAAATGGAATTTACAATACACCGTCCCTGTATTCTTTTCAGCCCGGCTTCTATAATTGGAAATTTTGAAGAATCCAGCATTACGGGAATGCGGGCGATATCCGGTTCGCTTTGCAGTAAGTTGCAGAAAATACCCATAGCCTCCATGCCGTCCAGCATGGCATCATCCATATTGACATCCAATACCTGAGCGCCCGCCGCTACCTGCTGACGCGCCACGCTCAGTGCTTCTTCGTATTTTCCTTCACGGATAAGGCGGGCAAATTTTTTGGAGCCGGTTACATTGGTACGTTCTCCTATATTGATAAAATTGCTTTCGGGGCGAATAACCAAAGGCTCCAGACCACTTAACCGTAAAAAAGGATAGATTTGTTCGGTTTCCATCGTCTTGCAAATTGCATTAATGCAGGCTGTTTTCCAAAGTTATTTTTTTCTGAAGGATAAAAAACCTCCCGGATATTTCACGAATATACCCCGCCGTGGTTGGTGTCCTCACCAACCACAAGTAGCCCGGCAATTTGTCTGAAATGCACCCTGCCGCGAATATGCCCCTGATGCGGAAGCGCTAAAGTTTTATCTTCGCAGACTTTTTATGTTCCGCGAAGCTCGAAATACCATACGCCTGGCGCTGCCCGTCATCTTTGGCGAGCTGGCGCAAATGTTGCTGCATATTATTGACACCGCTATGGTAGGCGCCGTAAGCTACAAGCATCTTGCCGCAGCAGCCTTAGTCATGAACGCTATCAATATTCCTTTTGTTATTGGTATCGGCATTACGATTTCGGTATCGCAGATGGTATCGCTGGCGCATGGAAAAAAGGACGGGCAGTTGGTATCACACTATTTCTTTAACGGACTGCTGTTGTGCAGCCTTGCAGCAATCATCATTTCGCTGAGCTTAGTGTTCGGGCGGGGCATCCTGCATCATCTGAAACAGGATCCGGAAGTGGTGGTGTTGGCTTTGCCATTTATGAAACTGATGGGTTTCTCGCTGATACCGATGCTGCTGTTTATGACACTGAAACAATTTACCGACGGCCTGGAATATACCCGAACTGCCATGATACTGTCCATTGCCGCGCTGCCCCTGAACGTGTTTTTAAACTGGCTGCTGATCTACGGCAACTGGGGTTTTCCGCGATTAGAGCTTATCGGAACCGGGTATGCCACACTCATCACCCGGACGCTGATATTTGTTGCTTTAAGCATCATCATCCTGTATCACAAAACCTTTCAACGCTACGTTGCGGTACGTAAAAAGCAATGGCGGCTGAGATGGACAACGATGCGGGAATTATTACATATCGGGATACCCAGCAGTATGCAGATCGGCATGGAGGCCGGCGCTTTTGCGGTATCCGGCATCATGATCGGCGCGATCAGTGCGGCGGCGCAGGCTGCACACCAGATAGCGCTCAGTTGCGCCTCTTTTACTTTTATGGTTTCCATGGGACTGTCGCAGGCAGGCTCCATTCGCACCAGCAATGCCTTAGGCACCAGCAACTGGGCGAAGATTTCGGTGATTGGGAAAAGCACATTGATTACTTCGCTGTGCTATGGTATTTTTTGTGCGCTGCTGTTTACCGTTTTTCGCAACCGGCTTCCTTTATTGTTCAATAACAATCCGGAGGTGTTGCATCTGGCGGCAGTGTTGTTGCTGTTTGCCGCCATCTTTCAGATACCCGACACGATTCAGGCCATCAGTGCGGGATTGCTGCGCGGCATTAAAGATGTGAAAATGCCCACGGTATTTATAGCCATTGCCTATTGGGTATTAGGGCTGCCTTTAGGTTATCTGTTAGCCTTTCATTACGGTTTCGGTGCAAAGGGAATATGGTTAGGCTTTATTGCCGGCCTGGTTTTTGCCGCCATATTGTTACTCCTGCGGTTTTTAAGGATGAGCCATAAGCATAATCAAAATTAAGTCAAAATGCAAAAGTCAAAATGTAAAATAGCAAGGCTTAAACTCAATTTGAGAATGTTTTGAACATACAGACCTATCTTTTTGGCTTAGCATCAGGAGCAATAAGAAGGTATCTCTAAAAATCTCTTTGTTTTTTACGAAGCGTGTAAGAACAGCTCTGCCGGCAGGCTAAAGAAATCTTTTAGCCTTTGCGCCATTTTCAGGGTGAGTCCCCGGCGCCCGGATAGTATGGATGAAACGTGCCCTTTACTACCGATTACCGGTTCAAGGTCTTTGTTCTTTAAGCCCTGCTCCTGCATCTTTTCTTTTATTACTTCCAATACATCAACTTCCGGCATCTTTACCGTTCTGTCCTCGTAGTCTTTAATCAATAACAACAGTACGCCCAATTCGTCATCTTCGGGTGTGCCGGCTTCGGCGTGGAATATTTCCATTGCCCTTTTTACGGCTTGCTTATGTGTACTTTCTGTTCTTATTACTTTCCATTCCATAGCTTGAATTGCTTTATAAATTAAGATGGTAAGGTATGGTTGCTACAGCTAAGTCAAAATCAAAGTTGGCAGATTATTGTAACCATTTTTTATAAATGTGTGGCAGTTTGTGTAGAAAATTCCATGTTATTTATTTTTTGAAAAATAAATGTACAATTCAAAAATAACCAAAAGCCGGTATTTTCCGGACAAACCTATTGACAACCTATCTGCTGTTAGCTGTTGCTATGCTTATGTGATCAGAGACTGCTACCGCTGCGACATAGCCAGAGAAATGCCGAATATACACGTGAACTCCCTGTGTAATGTATAATAGCCAAAGAAGCCAACTGATTTTTCAATAGGGAGGATTACGGTGAACGGGAAATACACGCCGTTATGTTTTTTGCAAACCGAATTAATGCAGCGTTTCCATATTAATGAATTCCGGTGTGGTAATCCGGTAGGATTGATCCTGCATATTAATCAGAATGTAAAAGGGAATAGCCTCAATAGAAAATAATTGCTTTAGCTTACCCTCCGGATCGTAAATCTGTAAAAACGGATTCTCATCTTCATCAACTGCCTGATTGGCGGCAGCCTGATCAGAATCTATATTCACCCCGATTATCGTGAGCTTTTCAGGGGATAGTCCTGAACCTAACTGTTTCAGTTTTCCCCGGATGGCTTTCCGGCAGGGAAGGCACCACGATGCCCAGAAGTCAAGCAATACATAATGGCTTTTGATGTCGCTTAACTTAAAGGTATTTTCGTCAGGAAGATCAAAACTTTGATTCAACAATTCGGAGATATCAATGTACTGCAGAGATTGATAATAGTCGGTAATGGAATTAAAAACAATACTTTCCTCCCTTTTATTCGGCAGGTGCAGAAGGTTGCCTAATGCGGAATCGGCTATATTGCTCTGGAATCCATAATAAACCAGGCCAAGCCCAAGCACGTTTTTATTGTTTATACTATTCAGATAGCGTATAAGGTCATTATTGGTATTGCTATTTATTCCCTGAATAGATGAAATAGCTTTAGTTGTCAGCAAATGAATTTTTGCAGTATCGTTTGCATCGGCATCATTCAGTAAAGTGCTATAATGTTTCATCGAGTCATAAACCGGCATTTTTATAGCAATGATTTTGGCGATAGCTTCATTCAATGTCTGCGTTTCGGCATCGGAGCAAGACCATGCTGCCGAGAATAATAAACGGGAAATATCAGCATGAAAGGAAATTGCTCCCGAATATTCTGAAGTAGCAACAAAAGTATAATTATCCTGTACTCCATCCTGAATAAAAGCTCCGGGGTTGGTTTGATTTACAGGAATTACATTTAACCGGTAAAGGCTGTTTGGCTTTATATTTTTAAAGATGAAGTTCCCTGATATATCCAACCGGCAGGAATCTACAACCCTTCGGTCGCTTCCGCTGAACAGATCGTCGTAATGCTGCATCTCAAGAAGATAGACCACATTCTTCCAGTCTTTATTGGGGGTAATATTTCCGCTGATTGTTGCGGCAAATGCTGGCAGGGAAAGAGATAATAACCACCCATAGAGCATACCGGAAATAATGTATTTCTTCATCATCATAAAATAAAATGGTGAGGCAAATATTTTACCTCACCAAAAATAATAATTAATTAGATCCGTTAACATAGCTGTCAAGTAAAGATCTGTCAAGATCGGATAGATTAGTGACGGCCGTTCTGTAGCTATCCATGAAGGCATCATAGTTATTAACATCCATACTTTTCAGCAAGGTCGCTATACCAATCAGCCCGGGAGAGTTAACTTGCGTAGCATAGGCGCTAAATTCAGCAATTTTGTCCGCTTTCTTAATTACCTTTCTAGTAACCTCACACTTACATGATGCTATCCCAAAATAGCAACCGCAAGCCCACTGCCCTTCGCACCCTCCTATGGTGCAGGATGAAAACTTACAATCGACACTACACCCGCCATCATCAGCGAACGATTGAAATGTCAAAGTCAATAGCGCAAAAACTGCGATAAATAAAGCAATGCTTTTTTTAAAAGTCATAATTCTGATTTTTTTAAGTTAAAAATATTTGTTTTTCCAACCCTGTCGCACCATGGGTTGAGTGTTCGGCGCGTTTATTTTGAGCAGGGGAACGAATCCTGAGGTTTTGCAATACCGTTTACAAATTTGTTAATGCAAATTTTTACAATAATTCTTATAAATATGGATTTTTTTGCGAAATTTGCAAAAAGATGTAATTTTTGCAAAAATCAAATATGGAAGATCAAAACAAACATATTGCAGAGAGAATAAAATCAATAAGGTTAAACAAAAATATGTCTCAATCTACAATTGCCAATGCATTAAATCTTACGGTAACTGCATATAATCGTATTGAGAATAATAAGACCCAGTTAACGATTAACAACCTATATAAAATAGCCGAAGCGTTAGATGTATCCGTTGAGCGTATTTTGGAGCTGGCGAATGTTTCCCATATTTATAATACTAAGGGTATAGTGATGACTAATCTAAATCAAGGAACGCTTAATTTTTCAATTGATATTGATCAATTAGAAAAACTCATGAATAAAAGCTAAGAATATTTCTATAAGCACAACATCTTTGAGATACTGCTTTTCAGAAATAACCCAATAAGCCTCTTGCTTATAAAAAACGAGGAAAAATAATTAAACGGCAACCGCCCTCTGCATAATTTAAGTTGTCTCACACACAAAGCGAACGGAGATAACGAAGATTGCAACGGTAAAAACAGGAATAGTTGCAATGCTTCATTACTTCGTAACCGTAGTTTTCTTCAATGAAATAAAAAACCTTAAACAAGCCACCCCAGTAAACGCAACCCTAACGCCAGCCTAAGCATTTTTTGTATTTTTACTTTTGCATTTTTACTTTTTTGCACATCATATTCTTTGTCTCTTTGTAATCTTTGCCTCTTTGCGTGAAACAAAAAACCCCTAAACAAGCCACCTCTGTAAACGCAACCCTAACGCCAGCCTAAGCATTTTTTGCATTTTGACTTTTTTTGCACACCATATTCTTTGTCTCTTTGTAATCTTTGTCTCTTTGCGTGAAACAAAAAAACCTTAAACAAGACACCCCAGTAAACGCAGTCCTAACGCCAGGCCAAGCATTTTTTGCATTTTTACTTTTGCATTTTTACTTTTTTGCACACCATATTCTTTGACTTAAAAAGCTAAAGCTTCTTATCCATGACGGCCCGCAAGATGCCCGGTAACGGTTTCCGTATCGAAAATTTCAGCAAAATGATCCAGGAAATACCGGTTTACCTCCGCTTCATCTACCGGGTGGCCTAATTCTTTTTCTATGCTGGTTACGCCTTTATCCGTAATACCGCAGGGCACGATATAATTGAAATAATCTAAGTTTGTATTCATGTTCAGCGCCAGGCCATGCATGGTGATCCAGCGGCTGCAACGCACGCCCATAGCGCATATCTTGCGGGCGCGACCCGGAACGTCCGGCTCTATCCATACGCCGGTGGCGCCCTGGAAACGACCGCCGGTAATACCATATTCAGCAATGGTACGGATCACCACTTCTTCCAATGAACGCATATAGCGACCCAAATCGGTATAGAACTGTTCGAGATCGAGGATGGGGTAGGCGACCAATTGCCCCGGACCGTGATAAGTAATGTCGCCGCCACGATTGGTTTTATAAAAAGCCACGCCAAGCGATTTCAGCCGTTCGTCATTTATGAGCAGGTTTTCCATAAACCCGCTTTTGCCCAATGTATAAACGGGAGGATGGGTGCAGGTAAAAAGATAGTTGGCAATAGTATCGGAATCCGGCGCCGCATTGTCTTTATTATGGAATCTTTGCGCCTTAACGGCGAGCCCCTGCTGCATGACGGCTTCCTGGCGTTTCCAGGCTTCGCCATATTCCACTACACCCCAGTCTTCATAAATGACTTGCTTGTTCATCAGAAAAAATTTTGTTGTTGCTCCTAAACAGAAAGCATGTTGAAATCATCATGACTTCATGCGGCTTGCGCCATCCTGTTGGTTTCAACATGCAAAAGTAACGAAAGCCGGAGCAATAAGGATAGGAGTTGGATAGCTTTCTCTGGATGGCCTTATTTTGAAAAATAAATTTTCCTCATTAGAAACAGGGAGCAGGTATAAAGGCTGAACAGATTATTTTTTGGAAGAATAATAGTCCGATTTTAAATCTTTGCAGGATTTGGGTTTGGATTGATAGACCGTTTCTCCTTCCGATACCATATCTACCCAGTCGGAAACCGGCATATCTTCTAAAGAGGCATAATGGTCTGAAGTGGTTTTTTTCAATAAGAACTCCACTAACTTAGAAAGGCTGATATTGTGGCTGCCTGCATAGGCTTTGGCTTTTTCAATGATCGTTTAATTAAAGCTCTATGTTATTTTCTTGTCCATCTTTAAGCAATTTCTATGACAAAATTAATAACCTGATACGTGGATCCGATAAGTTTTCGGGATTTTTTATGCACATCGAATATGTTATTCCTAAACAGGAATGACACCATAGGGAACATCATTCCACCGTAAATTTTTTTACCGCTATGCTTTCGTTATCTTTTAATAAATGAAGAAAGTAAACACCCGGTGGAAGGTTTCCGGTATTTATCTCCCGGTGCAACGTATTGCCGGCGGATATTTTAATGTGCTGCTTATACACTTGCTGCGCCGATACATCCGTGATGGTAAGGGTATAGTTGCCCGGGCCGGGGACAACACCTTCCAGTATAAAACTGCCTTTATTGGGATTGGGATAAAGCAGCAACCTGTTGGCTGTTTCCGCATCGGTGTCATTGATACCCGTTGTGCCGCTCAGTTTCACGATCCAGTAATCGGAGCCTCCGTGATTGCCCGAAACATCGCCATCGTCGGAAGTGGAGGATCCGGCTATAATATAGCCACCGTCTGTGGTTTGCCAAATAGAAGTAGCACGGCCATCACCCGTTCCGCCCAGGGCTTTTTGCCATTGCAGGCCTCCGGAACTGCTTAGTTTTATTATCCAATAATCGGAACCTCCATGATTGCCGGAAACATTGCCGTCATGAGACATCGTTCTTCCTGAAGCAATATAGCCACCGTCTGTGGTTTGCTGAATACAGATTGTATAATCCATATCTGATCCGCCAAAAGACCGCTGCCATTCAATAGCTCCCGAAGCCTCTAACTTTACAATCCAGCTATCATCATCGCCATGGTTATTGGTAATATCGCCATCATTGGAGTTGGATTCCCCTGCTACAATATAGCCACCATCCGCCGTTTGTCGTACGGAGTAGGCAAAATCATCATTTGATCCGCCAAGGGATCTTTGCCATTGTATATTACCGGCATCATTCAGCTTTACCACCCAGTAATCGGAACCTCCATGATTTCCGGAAACATCGCCGTCACCGGAAGTGGAGAATCCGACTACAATATAGCCGCCATCTGTTGTTTGCCGAATAGAGTAGCCCAGATCATTATTCATGCCACCTAAGCTTTTCTGCCATTGTATGGCTCCCGTATCATTCAGCTTCACAATCCAGCAATCAACATTCCCGTGATTACTCGCAGCATCACCATCGAAAGAGCCAGAATCCCCGGCTACAATATAGCCGCCGTCCGCCGTTTGCTGTATGGAATAACAGAAATCACTACTCGTCCCGCCGAGGGGTCTTTGCCATTCTATATTACCGGTATCATTCAGCTTCACAATCCAACAATCAAAACCACCATGATTTCCTGAAACATCATCGTCATTCGACTTTGTGCCTCCTGCAACGATATATCCTCCATCAGCAGTTTGTTGTATAGCCCAGGCATAATCTTCATTTCCTCCTCCGAAAGATTTCTGCCATTGCAAACCTCCGGCATCATCCAACTTTACAATCCAACAATCCGAATTGCCATGATTGCCGGAAACATCACCATCATCAGACGAAGATGCTCCTGCTATAATATATCCGCCATCGGCAGTTTGCTGTATGGAGCGTGCCTCCTCATCGTTTGTCCCCCCATAAGATTTTTGCCATTCAATTTCAGGTGCCTGTGCCTGGGCGGCAAAGCCGGTCAGTATGATCAGAAAGGAAAAGAAAAATGATTTCATCTTTAATTAGGAATTTGTGTTAAGTCAAAATGCAAAAGTCAAAAGTCAAAACATTTTGCATTTTGACTTTTTAATTTTGACTTAACCATTAGCAATGGTCAGAAAAATATCCCGACTTTCAGAGCAAAGCTGTTCAGACGGGTATTGCCGTCGCGGAATGTTCCTTTATATGCCAGGTCGTACTTATTGGGATTAGTAACATCCGGCACAAAGCCGTTATTAAAGAAAATGCCGGCATAGGCTGCAAGGTTATCGCTGAGCGGCATCTCCGCCCCGGCGCCGATATTCATCAGCAACAGCGCAGGCGCCGTAGCCAAAGCGCCTTTCAGCAATACTTTCTCATCCGACACCACCTGCACATACCGCGATTCATCCACATATTCTACAGTATAAGAAGCTTTTTTGGCTACATTCACCCCTAAGGTAAGCCCCGCTTGTCCGAAAAAACGCATTCCGGCTACTATGGGTTCCGTGCGCATCTTCAGCGCCGCCGGTATTTCCACATAAGTAAAGCTGTAATCAAAATCCGCAGCATTGACCGAGGAGGGTTCCGAAGTAGCGCCGCCGGCACGCTCACTGCTCAGCCGGCCACCGGTCATATTGCCCTGCAGGCCGGTTACAAAAGCATAGTTGTCCGCAAACTGGTAATCCAGCATTAACCCGTAAGTAAAACCCATCTTACTGCCGTTGCCCTGCGTTTTGAAATTGTTATCACTGCTTTTTTTAGTAGTGGGATGCATCCAGCTCAGCGCAGGCGACACAAAAACACCTAACTTTACGCGCTTGCCATCTATATGCGACTGCGCCCCGGCGGCAAAAGGAAACAGGATAAGCAGGCTTAGGGAAATGAGGAAAGAAAACGGTTTCATACGCAAATGGTTTTTTTATAAAATGAATGCCTCAAAAGTAAGGGAAAATAGCCCGTAAAAATTATTTTCACATATTTACTAATATATGCTTACCTTTGCCTCCCAAAATTTTTTATAAAAGGAGGATTTAAAACATTGGAAGAAAACCAAATTATTAACAATCAAACCAGCGCTCACGACGATTTCGACTGGAGCGTGGACAAAAGAAACGTTGCTATCTACTCCAAAGATCAACGCGAACAACTGAACGAACAGTACGACAAGACCTTCAAAAACGTGGAGGAGTCGGAACTGCTGAACGGTACCGTAGTAGGACTTACCAAAACCGATGCTATCGTAAACATCGGCTTTAAATCGGACGGATTGATTCCGCTGAACGAATTCCGCGATATGCCTAACCTTAAAGTGGGCGATGAAGTGGAAGTATTAGTAGTGGAAAAAGAAGACCGCGAAGGTCAGTTAAGCCTGAGCCGCCGCCAGGCACGCTCGGTACGTAGCTGGCAAAATGTAGTGGAATACTTCAAAACCGGCGAAATCGTTACCGGTACCATTACGTCTAAAACCAAAGGCGGTCTCATCGTGGATGTGGATGGTTTAGAAACCTTCCTGCCCGGTTCGCAGATTGACGTAAAACCGGTTACGGATTACGATCAGTATGTGGGCAAGACCATGGATTTTAAAGTGGTAAAAATCAATGAGCAGATCCGCAATGCGGTGGTGTCCCATAAAGCGCTTATCGAAAGCGACCTGGAACAACAACGCGGTGAGATCATGGCTAAATTAGAAAAGGGCCAGGTGCTGGAAGGTACCGTGAAGAATGTTACCGACTTCGGTGCATTCGTGGACTTAGGCGGTGTGGACGGCCTCTTATATATTACCGATATCAGTTGGGGACGCATCAGCCACCCCGGCGAAGTGCTGCAAAACGGCCAGAAACTGAACGTGGTTGTACTGGATTTCGATGATGAAAAGAAAAGAATCAGCCTCGGCCTGAAACAACTCACCCCTCACCCCTGGGACAGCCTGCCGCCTGAAGTACAGGAAGGTGCTGTAGTAAAAGGAAAGGTAGTGAACATTGAAGATTACGGCTCCTTCCTCGAAGTAATGCCGGGTGTGGAAGGTTTGGTACACGTTTCCGAAATTACCTGGAGCTCCCAGCCGATCAATGCCAAGGAGTTTTTCAAAACCGGTGATGAATACGAAGCTAAGATCGTAACGCTGGATAAGGAAGAGCGCAAGATGAGCCTTTCCATCAAACAGCTTACTGACGATCCCTGGGGCACTATTGAAGAAAAATACCCGGTGGGCAGCAAGCATACCGGCGTAGTGAAAAACATCACGCCTTACGGTGTATTCGTAGAGTTGGAAACCGGTATCGGCGGCATGATCCACATCAGCGACCTGAGCTGGACCAAACGCTTTAACCATCCCAGCGAATTTACCAAAGTAGGTGAGGAAATTCCTGTAGTGATCTTATCCATAGACCAGGAAAACCGCAAATTATCTTTAGGCCATAAGCAAACCGAAAGCGATCCCTGGGATACTTTTGAAAGCGTGTTCCCCATTGGTTCCACGCATGAAGGTACCGTTATCCGCAAGGACGACAAGGGCGCTACCGTTCAGTTACAATACGGTTTGGAGGCTTTTGCTCCGGCACGTCATCTGCGTAAGGAAGACGGCGGCACCGTGGCTCCGGATGAAGTACTGCCTTTCGTAGTGCTGGAATTTGACCGCAACGACAAGCGCATCATGGTTTCTCATACCCGCGTATGGGAGCAGGCTGCTGCTGACGAAAAAGAAGCGGAAGCCAAGGATACTAAGGAAAGCGTGAAGAAGGTACAGGAAAAAGTGGAAAAAGCCACCTTAGGCGATATCGGCGCATTAGCTGATTTGAAAGCCAAAATGAAAGACGAGGAAAAAGAGCAGAACGACAATAAATAACCGTTCCTTTTTCTTAATGATAAAAGCCCGCTTGCATCTTTTGTAAGCGGGCTTTTTTATGATTGCAGCATACTTTAGCGGGAAAATGATTACTTGTATGAAAATTGCTTTTGGGTTTTTAACCGGTAATATGCCTAATTTTATGTCATGAACCGGGTAGGTATGAAAAAACGAATAAGCATAGCCTTTTGTGTCATTATACTGACCCTTGTTGATTTCGCCGGATCATATATAATCGGCTTTTTCCGGGAGAAAATGATTCGGGAGGATGCCTATTATCAAAGCGTGGTTCAGGTAAATATGCTGTATAGTTTAATTACCATAATTGCCCTTACCTTTATTTTGTTGCTGCTGTCCGCCCTGCTTAGCGGATTTATACAGGTTCGTTCCATTGCTGTAGCCGGTTTCATTACAGGATGTATAAGCGGGATAATAACGCTTTTGTTCGGGTTTTCCGTAAGCTGGGGATGGAAATCCGGAGCGGCCATTGTTCATGTAATGCCATCCGTTTTAAAGGCATTCCTTACCGGCTTCCTGTTTCCTGTCCTTTACAGATGGTTTAATAAGGAGCATTTGTTTAACGAGCATTTTTATTGAGTGAAAATTGCAAAAATGAATACCGTAAAATGAAAAAATTTTTGCTTCACATAATAGCTTATGGCATCAGCATAACCATCATTGCCTTTGTGCATGGATTGTTCTTTTATTTAAGAGACTTCCTGCCTCCGTACACCGGTGGTCAGAAACCGAGCTTAAAACTGTTCTTTCATTTTTATTTTTACAGCGGTTTCCTGGCTTCGATATTCATCTACGCATTATATGCAGGAATAGCTACGATAATGCCGCGTTCATCCATACATAAAAAGGCTGCCTTATTAAGTATTACTTTGTCCATACTGGTTTTTCTGTATCTCTTGATGCTTCCGGGCGCAGGCGCAACAGGCGGATTAATATTTTGGATTCCGTTTTTACTGTTGTTCTCCAACGTCATTCCGGCATATCTTATTTATGGTGTGCAAAGCATATTGCTTAGGATATGGAAACTACCGGGAGCAACATAAGTGTAAGCTTTTTTGATTCCTTTCATCGCCTAAACTATACAGATATCGGAATAAGAAATCCTTTGTTTAACGGGGATATTTACTAAAGAAACAATAATTAAATTTATAAACTGCATTTCAACATGAACGCAATGCCTCATCACCAATAATGACATAGTGGACTTATGATTAAATTTCTAGTTAATCTTATCAATATATTTTTGCTCACCTTAATCACGATGCTCTTAAACATAGCGCTCCTTCAAGATGTCAGGGAGTACGTTCACTATATGCTACAGTACGGATTCGATGAGTTGGGCTGGGATTTTCTATCCTGCTTATTTGTAGTAATTATATTATGGTTACTGTACAAACTGGTGCGGCGGTTTATTAAGAAAAATAATCTGGTAATCGGGGCAATAGTCTTTATTGTCGGATTTGGAATTATCCATTTTTTAGCAGCGCTTGGAGGAGCTTTTATATTTGATCCTTCCATAACGGCTAAAACACTGTACAAGTTAATTCCTATTGCATCTGTCGGTATGCTATTACCTCTTACGGAAAAAATGATTGAAAATATTTTGTACAAAAAAACAGCAAAAAGATAAGGTTTACCTGACAGGACAAAGTGCCTTTTATTTTTTCAGAAAACATCAATAGCAGAAATGCGTAATGATTTGTATTGTTCTTAAAAATAATAATCATGAAGAAATTTCTTGGCCTACTATACTGTATTTTGGCGCTCACTGTTTTAGATTTTCCTATTGCAGGTATATTAAAGTATTCCTTTCACGGTGAAACAGACTTTGATTTTTTTCAGGAACATCCTTTTATCCGACTTATGCAAAAAATCGCAACCATAGCAGTTTTAATAATTATTATATTGCTCATTTCTTCTCTATTAAAAAATATCATCAGGGTTCGTTTGCTGTTTGTAAACGGATTATTTGCAGGGCTTATAAGCAGCAGTATCGTACTCACATTTGTACTCTTAGTGTACTTGTTAAGTTCGTTTGAATGGAAAACAAATACTGCAAACTGCATTTCAATGGGTATGCATGCATTCCTTACCGGCTTCTTGTTTCCTGTCCTTTACAGATGGTTCAATAAGAAACCTTTGTTTAACGGGCATTTTTATTGAGTGAAAATGAATGCTATAAAATGAAAAAAATTTTGCTTCACATAATAACTTATGGCATCAGTATAACCATCATTGCCTTTGTGCATGGATTGTTCTTTTATGTAAGGCACGCCTTACAGTACCCGGAAAGCCGACAAACTGGATGCAGATTATTTTTTCACTATTATTTTTATAACGGTTTTCTGGCTTCGGTATTCATCTACGTGCTATACGCGGCGATCGCTGCAACAATGCCGCGATCTTCCATACATAAGAAAGCTGCTTCTTTAAGCTTTATATTGTTTGTCTTATCCTTTGTGTATATTATAATGCTCCCGATAAAGCCTGTATCCGCATTGCTGATTCCCTTTCCCCTGCTCATCATAGGCCTCGTTCCCGCATACCTGATAAATAGCATACAAAAAGTATTATTCAAATGGCAAAAGCTTGTTCAATAAGCATTTTTTAAAAAATGAAATTTAATAGTTGCCTGTGAAAAAATTCAAAACAATCATAAAATGCTTTGTGATACTCTCCGTTATCAACTATGTCGAAACTCATATTACCCGTTCGTTTTTTGTTTCTAAACAGGAGTGGATTCCATATCCCAGTTATTCAGGCACTTCATTAGTGCTTTTCATTACCCTGATATTCGTACTCTTTTTTTCTTTCCTGCTGCGTAATTTAGTTTATAAGCGATCCCTGCTTTTTTCGGCATTTACCTGTGGCATTATAGCTTTTTGCGCTAATTTTATTTATGTCATTGCGGTGCTGTTTGGTGGCTACAATATCTATAAAACACTGGCTTATGCACTTGCTCAGGGAGTCATTGGATTTTTATTTCCAATACTGTATCATAAGCTCAGCAAAGTGCCTTTGTTTAACGAGCATTTTTATTAAACGAAAAAACAGTCATAACTATACAGAAGCGTATGTATCCCTGCATTTGTGGCTATCAGAGGAGCGTTTTTAAAAACAGGTGCTGTAACAAAACAGGCATTGATGGTTATAAGACATTTTAGAACCTCAGCTCATTTAATGTTTGTTTTTCCCTACTTTTGAACGTCTTTATATCTTTTGATATGGCTGTAAAAATGAAAAATGAATTTCGGATCGGGCTGCTGGTCGCTGTGGCAATCGCTTTTTTAATATTGGGTTACAATTTCCTGCGGGGTCGCGGCTTCTTTTCCAATGAAGATCAATATTACGCCTATTACGATAATGTTGCAGGCCTGCAAAAATCGGCTATGGTTACGTTTGAAGGTGTTCAGGTCGGTAAGGTCATCGGCATTGACCTCCAGGACGACCGCAGAATCCGCGTTACCATCGGCATGACCGATAAAACCTTTCAAATTCCTGCCGGATCCAAGGCGCAGCTTAACGCTGATAACCTGCTTGCCGGTACAAAAATTATCACCTTAATCTTAAGCGACAGCAGTCAAAAGCTAAACCCCGGTGATACGCTGGAATCCGTAGGCTCCGCCGGTATGTTTGATAACATCTCTGCTGAAATGGGTCCTCTGGTAAAATCGTTGCACCATACCATCGGCACGGTGGACACGCTCATCAGTTCGGTCAATATGATTATTAATACCCAGGCAAGAGCGCATTTGGAAAGCAGCTTCAACTCCCTTGATGAGGCATTGGCGGATCTGGCCGCTTTATCAAAATCGCTGAACCAGCAAACCGGCAACCTGAATGCTGTTATGAATAACCTGAACAGCGTGACCGGCAACCTCGCAGCAAACAACGAGCAGGTCAGCGCCATTCTTAGTAATGCGGAAACCGCAACAGCTAAAATTTCCAATGCCAAAATACAGGAGTCTTTTGAAAATATAGAAGCAGCTACCAAAAGCCTGCAACAAACCCTGAACAGGATTGAAAGCAGCGACGGCTCAATGGGTCTGCTGATCCGCGACAGACAACTGTACGATAATCTCAACCGCTCGCTGTCCTCTTTGGATACCTTGCTGAAAGATGTCAAACAACGGCCTTCCCGCTATATCAATGTATCGGTATTTGGCCGGAAAGCTGCGGAATAAACCGTAAAGTCGGTTTTCTTTTTGTCAGGATTAACATACCTGTTAACAAGTGCCGGCAAAGGGAAAAGGCTCCCCAAGCTATTTCTTTTTATCTTTACGCCGCATTTTAAACCATATATATAATTCAACATGCGTAGCGCTATAACTTCCGTTCTTCTTTTATTCCTTTTTTTAAATACTGCATTTGCACAAAAAACGCTGTTCACTTATGGCGGAACTCCCGTAAGCCAGGAAGAGTTTTTGAAGGCTTATGAAAAAAACAATGCGGATAAAAAAGCGAATTTCTCCGAGCAATCACTCCGGGAATATCTTGATCTTTACGCCTTATATAAAATGAAAGTTCGGGAAGCAAAGGAAGAAAAATTAGATACTATTCCTGCTACCAGCAACGAGATTCAGGGCTATAAAATGCAATTAGCCCGGAATTATCTTTCCGATAAAGAAGTAGCTAAAAAGTTGGCGCATGAAGCGTATGAGCGCATGAAGGAAGATGTGCACGTAGCGCATATTCTCATAGCATCACGCAGCATGGACGATACGGTTGCCGCCTATCATAAAACAGACAGCCTTTACCGGGCTATTCAAAACGGACAGGCGGACTTCAGCACCATAGCGATGAAATATTCCGATGATAAAAGCTCGGCTCCAAAAGGTGGCGACATCGGCTATATTTCCGCATTACAGGTTGTATATCCTTTTGAAAATACGGCTTATAGCACACCTGTAGGATCGGTTTCCGCACCTTTCCGTACCCAGTTCGGCTACCACATTCTGAAAGTGTTAGACAAACGGCCTTCGCAGGGAAAGGTAGAAGTGCAGCAAATCATGATCCTGGCGCCCCAGTCTAAAGGCGCCGAAGGGCTTGCCGAAGCAAAGACTAAGGCAGATTCCGTGGAACAGGAATTAAAAAACGGCGCTTCTTTTGAAAGCTTGGTTTTGAAATATTCGGATGATCAGTATTCCAAAAATAACCAGGGAAAATTAGAGCCGTTCAGCGCCGGCAAAATGACTCCTGAATTTGAGAAAGCCGCTTTTGCCCTGCAGCAGCCAGGCGATGTTTCCGAACCGGTACGCACGGAATACGGTTATCATATTATTAAACTGATCAAAAAAACACCGGTGCAGTCTTATGATGCTATGGAAAATGTGCTGCTGCGGAAAATAGAAAATGACAGCCGCTCGGTTGCCGCCAAAGAGGCGTATCAAAAGAGTGTGGAAAATGCATTACACTACCAGGAATACCCGGCTAATTTCGAGGCGCTGCTGAAGGCCATTCCTGATGACTCGCTCAACAGCAAAATATTTTCTGCTGCACCTTATGCGGGCATGAACCAGCCATTATTTGAGTTAGAAGGTAAAAAATACCTGCAGTCGGATTTTGCGGCTTATGTGGCACGCCTTACCCGCGGACATATTGCAGGGAAAAAAGAGAAGGCTTTTACCGATCTCCTGAAGATGTATAAAACCACCACCATTGATGACATTCAGATGGATGACCTGGAAAAAAACAATGCGGAATACCGGGACATGCTTAATGAGTACCGTGATGGCACCTTGCTGTTTGCATTGATGGATAAAAAAGTATGGACCCGCGCCTCAAAAGATACTGCCGGGCTAAGAACTTTTTTTGAAAATAATAAAGGAAAATACAACTGGAAACCGGGATTTGAAGGTTCGGTTTATCAATGCGGCGATGCGGATTATCTGAAAACTTTCCGGGAAGATGTCAACAGCGGTACGGATGTGCCGGGCGCATTAGCAAAGTTCAATACGCCGGAGCATCCGGAAACTATTTTAGAAACCCATACCGGCCGTTTTGAGTTCAGCAGCTTTCCGCAATTGAAGCCGGAAGATTATACCGAAGGAAAAGCGACCCGTATTGTAAATGACGGTAAGCCCGGAACGGATTTCGTAGTGTATCCCCGTAAGGTATATCGCGATACTGAACCGAAAACTTTAGAAGAGGCGCAGGGCACGGTGATATCCGATTACCAGGATTTCTTAGAGCAGCAATGGAGCAGCGACCTGAAGAGCAGATACCCGTTACAAATCAATGATAAGGTTTTGCACTCGTTAGTTCGGAAATAACTCCTGATAGCATTCAAAAAATTTGAACAATTTGTTGTAACCGTGTTGGTCTAACCTTCACGGTTTTTTCTGGGTATGTATGTTGTTGTGTTTTTTCCATGGGCTGTTACACTGTGGAAAGCAGCAGATGACTAACCGTTCTCGTTGTTACGCTTTTTACGCATCTCCTCCAGGGCAGACAGCAGGTTGTCCGCAATAAACTGGAGCTTTTCTTCTGTGTTGGCAAAAAAATTGTTGACCGTATTGACGTTATGTTTTCCGGCATTACCATTATAAACTTCATAATGATCTCCGCTTAACGGAACAATTTCTTCAAGGGAAACATTGAAGGCTTTTGCCAAAGCCTCAACCCTGTTTAATGTAATTTCAACATGTCCGTTTTCCATCTGACTATACGAAGTACGGCTGATGCCCAGGTCCCGTGCAACCGCATCTATGGTATAGCCTTTGTCTTTTCTAAGGTCCCGTATGCGGGACGCAGTTAAATTATTTAAGTTCATTTTCCGATTTTTCAAACAAATGTAAAGTAAATCGGAAATATTTTTCTTAAAAAAATTACACATTATGAGAAAATGTATAGACTTTAGCGCCAGTGAATTCACAAAATGGAGTTGCAACTCCTCAGGATAATGCAGGAGAACCTGAATAAATTCCTGCCGCCGAACTTAACCTGTCTCATGGTGTCAGACAGAGACATCTCTCTAAAACTATACCTTATGAGAAAAGTACTATTGTCTTCTGTTGCATGCATTGCCCTCATGGTGTCCATGAGCTCGCTTATGTCATGCAGGAAAGCAGAAGAAGTTTATTCATGTGACCCCGCGCCCAATGAGCACGTAAAGCAAAACATTCAATCTTACCAGACGATTACCAGGGCGGAATTATCAGCGCTTGCCTATGATACCGCTGTTGCAGTTTTCAATTCTCTCACTCCCGAGCACCGTATGGATATATGGTCTGAGAAAATGGAGCTGCTGATCAACGACACCTCGCTGAACAGCCAGGTCAGGCAGTTTATTGAGGATGTAAAGAGTAAATTTACCGTTGGCATGTTCTCTTCGCCAAATTCTTTAACTTTGAAAGAAGTAACAAGTTTTATAGAAACTCAGCAGGTGGCTTTGAATATACCCGACACGACTATTGCGCTGTTCTTCGCTGTTCCGCATACCTATGCGGAGTTGATGTTTGCATTTCAGCCGATAGGTTATGATGATGATTGCACTTGTAATACCAAAATTAATGCCTGCTTTATCAGGGATTATTACAGATGCCACGACATGGAATGTAACGTAGTGGATTCGGGCTGTGGTTTATTTTGGCTAGGGAAGTGCAACGGTACATGCACTTATTATTAATTTACTAATTGCTCCGGGGAATTCTCAAAAAGAATTCTTCGGAGATTTATTTTACGAAAAGACGTACGATATGATAAAGAAAATCATAGACATTTTTTTATGGTTTATCCTGATCTTAATTTTTGAAGCAGCTACGGGTTGGGTGAGAATGTATAACCTGCGGATCGACTACTTCATCATGCCGCTCAAATACTTCCTGCTTACTTTATTAGCCTGGCATAAATGGCGGAAAACATTTTTAGGCTATAGCATAGTGCTCTGGTTTTTTATTTTGTTGCTTCCACTGCGATTCCTGTACCAGTTTTTAATAATAAAGGATATCTCGTTTATTGGCTTGCCTAATATGATATTGGGTGCATTGGGTTATATTGCTGCTTTATTATGGATAAAATACCCGCAAAAGCGTACGCTGAAAGTAGCCGCTGCCACTCTTCCTTTAGCGCTTGCAACGCTTGCCTATGCTAACTTCCAAAGAATATGGTACTTTAACTGGCATCTCACTTTCAATTTAGACCGGCACGAATTTATTTCCCCGGATCAATACCGCCTGACGGATAAAGAGGGCGCTCCTTTTATTTTTAAGAAAGACCAGGTTTATGTGATTGATTTCTGGTATTCCGGTTGCACGATCTGCTTCCGCAAGTTTCCTGATTTTAACCGGCGGTATCTTCACAACAGCAACGAAGGTATTTCCTATATCTCCGTAAACTACCCGGTCAAAAGCGATACGCCCGGGCAGGCTTTCGATATGATAGCGGAACGACAGTATCAGTTTCCCACTTATCAGGGGCCGTCTAATGTAGATAAGGTATTTGGCATAAACGGCTATCCTACCGTGGTAGTCATGCGGAATGACACCTTGTATTATCGGGGCGAGGAGGAGCTGTTGGATAAATTTTTCCAAAGCTTTCCGCATTGATCTTTTCTGCGTAAATCTGTGGTCTCTCCATACGAACAGCCCGAAGGGCGACAACAGTAATGGCTCCGGATGAAATCCGGAGAAAAAGATATTTTGAACAGTGTGCTGCGACACGCAGATTGGAAAAATTTTGCTGAATATCTTCTGCGAAAATCTGCGGGAAAAATTTCAGCTACTACACACAAAACAGCCCCCTTATTTCAGAGGGCTGTTTATATTTTGAATGCAGTATTTGCAATCTTAGCTGCAACCGGTTGTTGTGCCGCAGTTCGGGCACATATAACAGGTGCCGTTTCTCAATGTAATGTTTCCGCAATTCCTGCAGGCCGGCGCATCAGCGCTGGTGCCCATCAGTTTCTTCGTTTCCGCATCCATAGCCACCGGGCTGGGCTGAATGCTTTTTTGCTTTTGAGGTACCACCGGCTGTGACGCGGTAATACGTACCTGCGATAATTCCCTGTTTTCCGCAACTTCGGCAGAAGGCCGGTTGTCGTCTAATACATGCACCAGGTCGTCCCGGTCTAAATATTCATAGGCCAATACGCGGAAAATATAATCCAGCACGGAAGTGGCCGATTTAATATTCGGGTGGTCCACCACGCCGCTGGGCTCGAAACGGGTAAAGATGAACTTATCTACAAACTCCTCTAAAGGCACTCCATATTGCAATCCTACGGAAACCGCAATGGCAAAGCTGTTGAGCAGGCTCCGCATCGTGGCGCCTTCTTTGGCCATATCAATAAATATTTCACCGAGGGTACCATCTCCGTATTCACCCGTCCTAAGGAACAGCGGCTGCCCGCCTACCTTGCCTTTGTAGGTATAGCCGCGCCGCTTGGCCGGCAGCGATTTACGCTCTACAATGCGGGACAACTGGCGCTTCAGTTGCGTATCAGGACTGTCCTGCACCCGCTTGTTGACTTCTTCTAACAATTCATCTACGGTCAGCTTGCTGAGATCTACAATATTTTCGGAAGAAATATCCACGGCTTCTTCTGTTCCGTCTGTAGCTTTAGCTTTCTTGTCGCTTTTATTGCTTAAAGGCTGGCTCAGTTTTGAACCATCGCGGTATAAGGCGCAGGCCTTTATACCTAATTCCCAACTGAGGAAATAGCAGTCTTTGATCTCATCCACCGTAGCCTCATTAGGCAGGTTAATGGTCTTGGATATAGCGCCGCTGATGAATGGCTGTGTGGCGGCCATCATGCGGATGTGACCGTGGGCATGAATATAACGTTCGCCATCCCTGCCGCATTTATTGGCACAATCAAAAACCGGCAAATGCTCTTCTTTCAGATGGGGCGCCCCTTCCACCATCATTGTGCCGCATACGTAATCGTTGGCGGCTTCTATTTCCCCTTCGGAGAAGCCCAGCGCTTCCAGCAGGTTGAAATTAAAATCGAAATAGGTTTCGGGACGGAAGCCTAAGCGTTGCAGACATTCTTCGCCTAAGGTATGCACATTGAATACAAAGCCGATCTCAAAAGCGCTTTCTACGGCCGCATCAATCTTTTTCAGCTCTTCGGCAATAAAACCTTTTTCACTTAAAGTCTGGTGATTGATATAGGGCGCGCCGGCAAAAGTACCGTGGCCTTTGGCATATTTTACGATAGCATCAATTTCGGAAGCATTATAACCTAAGTTTTTCAAAGCTGCGGGAATGCTTTGGTTGATGATCTTAAAATAACCGCCGCCGCTCAGCTTTTTAAATTTTACCAAAGCAAAATCCGGCTCAATGCCCGTGGTATCGCAATCCATTACTAAGCCAATCGTTCCGGTAGGTGCAATTACGGTAGCCTGTGCATTACGGTAGCCATATTTTTCACCTAACTGCACCGCTTCATCCCAGGCTTTGGTGGCAGCCTTCAATAAATAATCCGGGCAGTATTTTGCATTAATGCCCATAGGTTTTGTTTCAAGTTCTTCATAAGCTCCGGTGGCATCGTAAGCCGCTGCGCGGTGGTTGCGCATAACGCGGAGCATGTGTTTTTTATTGGCTTCATACTGCGAAAAAGCGCCGAGATGTTTCGCCATTTCCGCAGAAGTTTTATAAGCTACGCCGTTCATGATGGCGGTAATAGCGCCTGCGATGGCACGGCCTTTATCGCTGTCGTAGGGAATTCCGCTTACCATCAGCATGGAGCCGAGATTGGCATAGCCCAGACCTAAAGTGCGGTAATCGTAGCTCAGTTGTGCCACTTCCGGAGAAGGGAACTGTGCCATTAAAACGGAGATTTCCAATACTACGGTCCAGAGGCGTACCATATATTCGAAACCGGCCACATCAAATTCGGAAGTTTCCTCATTGAAGAAGCGGCGCAGGTTGAGCGAGGCCAGGTTGCAGGCGGTATTGTCTAAGAACATATACTCGCTGCAGGGATTGGATGCCCGGATTTTTCCGCCTTCGGGGCAGGTATGCCATTCGTTGATCGTGGTGTCATACTGCGTTCCCGGATCGGCGCAGCGCCAGGCGGCGTAAGCAATCTTTTCCCATACTTCCCTTGCCGGAACGGATTTCATGACATGACCATCGGTGCGGGCTTTCAATTCCCAATCCTGGTTGTTTACGAGCCTCCGGAAAAATTCATTAGGCACCCGAACGGAGTTGTTGGAGTTCTGTCCGGAAACGGTGCGATAGGCTTCCCCTTCATAATCGGAAGCATAGCCTGCCGCAATTAATGCCGCCACTTTCTTTTCTTCTTCCACCTTCCAGTCTATAAAGCTCAGCACCTCCGGGTGATCCAGGTCAAGGCAAACCATCTTAGCGGCACGACGAGTGGTACCGCCGCTTTTGATAGCGCCCGCAGCACGGTCGCCGATTTTCAGAAAACTCATCAAACCGCTGGATGTGCCGCCGCCGCTCAGCTTTTCTCCTTCACCGCGAATATTGGAAAAATTGGTTCCCACACCGGAACCATATTTAAAAATACGAGCCTCACGGGTCCACAGATCCATGATGCCGCCGTCGTTTACCAGGTCATCTTCTACACTCAAAATAAAGCAGGCATGCGGCTGCGGGCGTTCATAAGCATTTTTGGAACGCTCCAATGCACCCGTATCAGGATCTACGTAGTAATGACCCTGAGCCTTGCCGTTGATGCCATAGCTGTTATACAGACCGGTATTGAACCATTGAGGGGAATTGGGAGCGCAGCTTTGTTGAATAATGCTGAACACTAATTCATCATAAAAAACCTGTGCATCTTTTTGTGTAGCAAAATAGCCGTATTTAAAGCCCCACGTGCGCCAGCAATCTGCCAGGCGATGCGCCACCTGCTTAACAGAGGTTTCCCGACCTAAGCTGCCGTCTTTTTGCGGCACACCGGCTTTCCGGAAATATTTTTGGGCTAAGATGTCGGTGGCAATTTGCGACCAGTGCCGGGGCACTTCCACATCCGTCATCTCAAATACCTTTTCGCCATTGGGATTCCGGATCACCGAACTGCGAAGGTCATATTCAAACAGGTCAAAGACGTTCACCCCCTCCTGCGTATAATGACGCATGAAGGACATGCCCTTGCCTTTCTTTGTAGATTTGGTTACGCTCATAGAAAAATATATTTTAAGAAGTAAAAATCAAAATTTGGATTTGTTAAAACGATCATGGGAGGGTAGCGAAGATATATTTCAGTTTCAAAAATTTGCCGATATCCTTTACACAATATGTGGAAAAAGTCTGTCCGTATTTTATAACGCCGTCCTGGCGGAAAAATCAGGCAACGAGCCGGCGGTAATGTTTTATGCTTACCCGAAAAGCGTCCTTACTTTTCTCTAAAATTAGCAAAAAAATCCGATATCCGGAAGGTCGGATTATAGGAACAAGATATTTAGGGATTTACCGGGTTGTTGTCTGCTATAGCCGGATATATTCCTGCTTTTTTACTTCCTCGGCCCGATGGGCGTATTTCAATTTTTCGCCGGTCGGTGTCCCCACCGACCACATGTGACCCGGCAAAGGAAATTTGAAATGCACCCAGCCCGACAGGCATCCTGCCATAAAAGATAATTGCAGTACATTTGCAAACCCGGTTTATGGAAACACCGGGTTTTCTTTTGCAGCATGCCATTGACCGATCCTTCCATAACCAGGGCAAAGAAAAAAAAGCGCAACATAAGGCTTATCGTCTTGCTGTGTCTGTTAGTGGCGGTCAATGTGTTTGCCGCATTTTTTCATACCCAGATTGACCTGACCAAAGGCGGGCGTTACTCTATTACACCAGCCACAAAACACCTGCTGAAAAACTTAGACAAACCGGTTTTTGTAACCGTATATCTCAGTGGAAATGATTTGCCGGCCGCCTATAAAAAATTGTCCAACAGTACCGAAGATTTACTGAAAACCTTTGCCGACATCAGCGGACATCAGGTGGATTACCGTATGATAGATCCATTGGGAAATGATACTGCCGCTACGAAGGCGCTGGAGGAGTTTCGCATGAGCGGATTTCCGGTAACCGTGCCGAACGGTAAAAAAGGACTACAGCAAAAAATGATTTTTCCCTGGGCGCTGGTCGTGATGGATGGCAAACCCTGGCCGGTTATGCTTCAGGAAAGCAATGCCTCGGTTTTGTCCCGTAAGATATTGGGGAAATCGGAAGAATTGTTAGAGTATAATATCGCAACAGCCATTCATCAACTGGCTAAAGCCGCGCCGGATACGATTGCTTATCTTACCGGGCACGGCGAGCCTTTCGGCTATGAGGTGTTCTCCGCTTTTAATAACCTGGGGCGCTTTTATGTGCTGGACACCTTTAACCTGCATCAGCACAACAGTATTCCCCTTCATTACAAAAGCATTATTATCAACCGGCCTTTGCTGGCTTTCGATGAAGTGGCCAAATTCAAGATTGACCAATACCTGATGCAGGGCGGGCATATTTTCTGGGGTATCAATGCCGTAAACGGCTCGTTAGACAGCTTTCGTCAGGCTCCGCAGTTTAATGCGCTGCCCATTGACCTGAACCTGTCCGATATGCTGTTCCGTTACGGAGTTCGCATCAATGCCAACCTGATTAAGGATGCCGATAACTGTGTTGATATTCCGTTACCGGCTTCTGAAAATGATGCCAATCCGCAAACCTATCCCTGGCAATATTTTCCTATTCTGCATCCGCCAAAAGATGCCGGCAGCCCGGTGGTAAAAAACCTGAATGAGATTTTGGGCAAATTCGTCAGCAGTATAGATACCAATACGAATGATCCGAATATCCGGAAAACCGTTTTGCTCACGACCTCCCGATATACTACATTAGAAGGCGTACCCACCCCGGTTATGCTGGCCTCTGCTACAATACCCGTAAACCGGGCGGCTTACCGGAATCCAAACAGTATTGCCGCCGTATTATTGGAAGGGCCGTTTGTTTCTGCATTCGGAGGACATTTGCCGGCTGCTGTAAAATCTTTTGCCGATACCTTAAACATCCGGCCGGTTCAACAGGCGCCGCCCGATGCCCGCATGATTATCGTTGCCGATGGCGACCTGATCATGAATGATGTCAATGAGGAGCACGGGCCGATGGATATGGGCATGTATGCCTATAGCCCGACTCCCTACCGTTTTGAAAATCGTAATTTTTTACTGAACAGTATCGAGTATCTCAGCGATCCGGACAACCTGTTAGCCGCACGCAGTAAAAGCTTTGAGCCGCAGTTGCTGGATGCCGTCCGGGTTAATGAGGAGCGCGGCAAATGGCAGTGGATCAATATCGGTATTCCGGCAGGATTAGTATTGCTTTTTGGTTCGGTATATTTGTTCATCAGAAAAAGAAAATACGCTTAGGCTTTGAAATTGCATATTCATACCGACAAATTAGTGAAACGATACGGAAAGCGTACCGTGGTGAATGAGGTGAGCTTCCAGGTGGAGCAGGGGGAGATTGTAGGTTTGCTGGGGCCGAACGGCGCGGGAAAAACCACCTCCTTTTATATGGTGGTGGGACTGATAAAGCCCGATGGAGGGCATGTGTTCATGAATGAAGAAAACATCACGAAGCTGCCGATGTATAAACGTGCTCAAATGGGCATCGGGTATCTGCCGCAGGAATCTTCCGTATTTCGCAAGCTTTCCGTAGAGGACAATATCATGGCAGTGTTGGAAATGACTAAGCTCGGCCGTGCGGAACGAAAGGAAAAGTTAGAGTCGCTGCTCCAGGAATTCCGGCTGACCCATGTGCGCAAAAGCAACGGGGATGTGCTGAGCGGAGGGGAACGGCGCCGGACGGAGATTGCCCGCGCGCTGGCGGTCAATCCCAAATTCATCCTGTTAGACGAACCCTTTGCCGGCATTGACCCTATTGCGGTGGAGGATATCCAGGGTATTGTAGCCCGGCTGAAATATAAAAACATCGGCATCCTCATCACGGATCATAATGTACAGGAAACATTATCCATCACCGACCGGGCTTACCTGATGATTGACGGAAAGATTTTTGCACATGGCAAAGCAGAAGAACTTGCCGCCAATGAACAGGTGCGCCGCCTGTATTTAGGCCGTAATTTTGAGTTGCGCAGGAAAGATTACCTTCATACCGAAGCGCAGGAAGATCAGTCGGAATTGTGATTCAGCAATACCTGTATGCTGTTTACCGCATTCATTTTTTTGAAGCCCGTTGGCGTTTAGCTGATTTTTTTTCATTCAATACCTCCTCAATGCTTTGGTATTTTACCTGTGTAAACAGTTCATTAAAAGCATTTGCTTCATCCAGAAGTATCGCACAAAGCAATAGGTTGCGCAGGGTTATTTCACCGGTATGTTCAAATTTTCTGTAGGCATCATAACCGATGCCGGCACGCCGGGCGAAGTCTTTTTGCGTAAGGTTCCATTCTAATCTGCGCAACTTTACCCGCCCTGCCATATTATGCAATATGTCACCAACAGACTCTAATTTAATTGTGCTTAAATCCATAATTAATCTTTAAAATTACGATTAATTGTGTCAATATGCAAAATTAAATGGAATAAAGCTAAAGCAACTAAACAAGGGATATTCAACATAGCCAACCTCGAACGTCCGGGGTTGCCATGTTGGTTCAAACAATCTTTTGCCAATTATTATGTAAGTTTGTCTGTGATTTAAAAAGAATAAAGTAATGGTAACAAAAGATTTTTCACAATACACCGATGCCGAAAAAATTGTTTTGGCAGAAGAACTATGGGATAGTATTTCCAAAAATGAAATCGCCATCGGGAATCAAGTCAGGGATATTATGGAAGCAAGACTGCAACGAATTGAGGCTGGCGATGCTGTAATGTACTCGCGTGAGGAAATGAAAAAACGTATAGCTGAACGGAGAAAAAGTGCAAAATAAATGCAGGTGGAGTTTACCGATGATGCCGTATTAGACATTGAAGAAGCCGTTCTTTGGTATGAAAATAAAAGAAGCGGTCTTTCTCTTGATTTTGAACTGTGTTTAGATGCCGGAATAGACAACATTATTCAAAACCCTAACGCCTATCCTGTTCGCTACAAGCATGTAAGTGTCCATTTCATTAAACGTTTTCCCTATGGAATACATTTTTACCTTCCTGATGAATACACTATTCGCGTTATAGGCGTTATTCATACTTCCCGTTCGCCTGCCATCTGGTTTTAAAGTACCACAAAGGTTACAAATTTCAGTTCTTGTTGATGTTTGCTCAATTGTCGTTGGTGAGAACTCCAACGACGGCGGAAAAAACAGAGCCAATCATTTAAAGATTGACCCTGTTAGATATCCCCATCTTTCAAAGTTTTTAATTCCGAAGTACAGATAAAAAGGATAAAAAGTCCGGGAGTATAAAGTGTATTGTTACGCTTAATTACCGCTGAATACCGCTGCCCGTTTTTCTAAAAACGCAGCAGTGCCTTCTTTTTTATCAGCCGTATCGAAACACTCGCCGAAGCATGTAATTTCATGAGTATAGCCTTCTTTAGCAGCAGTGGCGGCTTCGTTTACTAAGCCAATAATTTTACCAACGGCAAGCGGAGCCTTTGCCTGGATTTTTTTCAAAATCTCCTGTGTTTTCGGCAACAGCTCTTCTGCGGCAAATACATGGTTTACCAGGCCGAGCGATTTAGCCTCTTCCGCCTTGATCATATCGCCGGTCATAAGCAGCTCCATCGCTTTTCCTTTACCGATCAATTGCGTGAGGCGTTGTGTGCCGCCATATCCCGGAATCAATCCTAAGTTTACTTCCGGCTGTCCGAATTTTGCAGCCTCTGCGGCAGTACGGAAATGGCAGGCCATAGCCAGCTCGCAACCTCCGCCTAATGCAAAACCATTTACGGCAGCAATAACCGGTTTGGGACAGTTTTCAATCTTATTAAATACCTGTTCCTGTCCTCTTGTGGCTAATGCTGCTCCTCCCTGTGCATCCAGGTCGGTAAACTCGGAAATGTCGGCGCCGGCGATGAATGCTTTTGGCCCGGCACCGGTAATGATTGCGGTTTTGATATCGGCTCGCTGATATACTTCATCAAGTGCCTGCCCCAATTCTGCAATAACATCTTTATTCAGGGCATTCATTTTTTCAGGGCGGTTAATGGTGATGGTAAAAATACCATCGTTCAGTTCGGTCAGAATGGTTTGATACATTTTAAAAAACGGTTTTAAATATTTTTAAAAGCAGTTGCCGGCCTCCGGTTCTGCATGACGGTGCCAAAAATAACAAATCCACACTGCCCGCAAGTCAAAATTCTTATTTTTGCTTTTATGCAAATAAAAATTTTTGCCGTAACAAGCCTGCTGATCGTTAGTTTACTTGCGGGTTGCAGGCTAATTGGCGACAAGTTGGATCCGCCTGCTTTGGAGGAAAATAAAGAAGAACTTTATTTTTCCGTAAAAGATTTTTTAGATGACCAATGGAAAAACCGGGAGAATCAACCCTATACGCTAACCCGTATTATTACGCTGAATGACCACAGCGATACCGCTTTCGTATCCTGGGACAGCGCATTCTTCGCTACCATAAGAGCACCATTTGATGCAGCCGATATCGGTAAAAGAGAATTTTTGGGGAAATATGATTTTTCGGTTACGGAAGACAATATCTCCGGTGCGTATAACCTAACTTATGATGCCAATAACCCGGAGCTGACCACCAGGAAGCTGATCATTGCCATGGACCGCTATAACCAGCGGGTGCGCAGTGTTTATATAGAAACGACAGAAGACAACCGGCTGCATTACCGCTCTCAAAAATTGCTGTACATTCCGGACAGGACCATTCAGATTCAGGAGTTTGAAAAAACGGATGTATCCGGCGCCAAAAACCTGAGAGTAACCTATAAATTTCCGGATTTTCAATAAAGATACTGCTGTTATATCAACAGTAAAACCTAAAGCGCCTGGACAATCGTTTTAGCAGGATTTGATATTTCAGGTGAAATACGCTTAACATGACAAGACCTTATTTTTTTACAGACCATATTCACCCGGACAGTGACGGAATATTGGTACTCGGTGAGGCCACATCGCACCATTGTGTTCAGGTGTTGCGCATGCAGGCCGGAGCAGAGCTGATGCTAACGGATGGCAAAGGATGTAAAGCGCTTGCCCGGATGCTTACGCCGGATCGTAAGCGCTGCCGGGTACGGTTGCTGCAAAAAGAACAGTTGAGCCCGGCTGATTGCCGTTTTGCGTTAGGCATTGCCTTTACCAAAAATAACAGCCGTAATGAATGGCTGCTGGAAAAAGCCACCGAGTTAGGCATATCCGATATTTATCCCCTGATGACCCAAAGAAGTGAAAAGGCAACAATAAAACAGGAACGGTTGCAGAGCATCTTAATATCGGCAATGCTGCAATCGCAACAATGTTTTTTACCTCTTTTACATCCCATGACTCCGCTTACTACTTTACTGCAGAACATCCCGCAGGATGGGGAAGTACAGCGTTTTATTGCGCATTGCGGAACGGGGGAAAAGCAGTCTTACGCCCGGAGTTTGCAGGCGGGAAAATCCGCATTAGTGCTGATCGGGCCGGAAGGCGATTTTACGGAAGAAGAAGTAACTTTATGCCGGAAATCAGGATTTGTGCCGGTGAGCTTAGGATCAAAACGCCTGCGCACCGAAACCGCCGGATTGTATGTTTGCACCTTATTTAATGCATGTAATGATGATTAAAAAAACCGGATTATTGATTGCAGTTATGATTTGCGGCCTATTCTGCCAGGCGCAAAATATGAAACTGGCTCTGCTGATATACGGCGGTGGTGGCGACTGGTATGCCAATCCCACTTCACTAAAAAACCTGGCACAGTTTTGCAACCGGCAATTGCATACGGCTTTCCAACTCCAGGAAGCGCAGGTAGAGGTGGGTAGCGCCGATCTGTTTAATTATCCCTTTGTACATGCTACCGGTCACGGCAGAATCGCTTTTACTGATGCAGAAGCCCAAAATTTACGGTTATACTTAGAAAGCGGCGGCTTCCTGCATATTGACGACAATTTTGGTCTTGATCCTTATATCCGGACGGAGATGAAAAAGGTATTCCCGGAACTGGATTTTGTAGAGCTGCCTTTTTCCCATCCTATATATCATCAGCAATATGAATTTCCTAACGGCCTGCCCAAGATTCATGAACATGATGGTAAACAGCCTCTTGGTTACGGACTGGTTTACAAAGGACGTTTGGTTTGTTTTTATACTTATGATACGGATTTGGGAGATGGATGGGAAGATCCGGAAGTACATAATGACTCCCCCGAAAAAAGGCGCCAGGCTTTACAAATGGGCGCCAATATCATCCAGTATGTTTTTAATACCGCACCCTGAATATCATTTTGGCGGCTTGAATTGTTATCTTAAAGCAGCTATCCCGCTTCCGATCAGGTAACCCTGGTTGTATATTTCAACGGTGTATCCGCCTTTTTCATATTCGGCGCTCTGCTGCCAGTCGGCTACAATATTTTTTACCGGCTGATTGTTTTTAAACTTTACTTTTTTAGATAAAGAATATAAAACCTGTTGTTTGTTTTCGGCTTCTACAAAACTGCCGGAGCCTAATGCGGCATTGCTCAGCAGGCTTCCCATGGGGTTAATGATGCGAATCTGCAGCTCTTTGACACCATCATCCGAGAGGCGGTTTTCATCAATATCGAAGGTGATTCGAAGTACGTCCACCCGTTTTGCCCTTGATACCTCTTTCTCTTTTCTGCCGCTGCGGCTAAGCGCTATACCGGTGATGCGGATATTGGAAGCATGAAGAATTTTAGCGAGGCTGACCTGTTGCGCTAAGCCCTCATTGGTTTCTTCAAGATGGGTATTGATGTACGTGAGGGAATCACGCGCAGAAGCCAGTCCGGCATTTTCCTGTTTCAGTGAAGCAATTTCTTCTTCATAACCTGCGATCTTTGAGTTGAGGGAATGAATTAAATTCTGCGCTTCATGCAACTCTTTATCGGTAGCATTTTTGTTGTTCAGAATAGCCTGAATACGGGCTTTTGTTTTGGCCAGATCGGAACCCTGATCATTAATCTGGCTACGGAGTTTGGAATTTTCAGAAGTCAATTCATCCAGGCGGGCTAAGGAGGCATTGTATTCCTGCTGTAAATTATCCCTGTCCATTACAGCCTGCTCTTTAACCTCGGTAACCGTTACAATTTCTTTTTCTTTGGCATTTTTCTGGAAGAAAAGAATACCGTTCGTAATGAGCAACAAGCCGATTATGCCAAGATAAATCCAGGTATTGTATTTTTTCCCCGACGGTTTGGCCGGAGGCTGATCGTTTCCTTGTTGATCATTTCCTTCCGGTTCTTTCCAGTCATACTGATGTTCTGTGTCCATAACCCTTGTTGTTTATTTTTAATAGCCGTAATTTCGAACAAATTTATTTTATGAAAGCTCAAAACACCCTGAAAGAAAGATTTTTTCACAAAACCTTAATTATTGATATAGAAACCGTTCCCGAAAAACGAAGTTGGCAGGAGCTTCCGGAACCCATGCAGCAGCACTGGCGCCATAAGTCGGCATACCTTTCTTTAAATGAGGAAGAAGCTCAGGATGCCGCCTTGTCCTATGCGCAACGTGCCGGAATTTATGCCGAATTCGGCAAGATCATTTGTATTGGTCTCGGTGTCGTTACCCGAAAAAACGATACGCCTGTTTTACGGTTGAAAGCATTGAAAAATGATGATGAAAAAGCATTGCTACAGGAATTTTCTGAAATGATTGGTAATATGGAACAACAGCGAAAGGGCATTATTTTTTGCGGACATAATATAAAAGAATTTGACCTGCCTTATATTTGCCGGCGCCTGCTGATTCATGATATGCCACTACCCGCATGTCTTCAACTGAGCGGTAAAAAACCCTGGGAAATTCCGCATGAAGACACTTTGGAGCTGTGGCGGTTTGGCGATTATAAACATTATTCCTCCTTAGATTTGCTGGCTAATTGCCTCGGTGTGCCATCTTCAAAAACTGACATGGACGGCAGCCAGGTAGCGGATGCTTACTGGAAAGAAGGTCGCTTAGACGATATTGCCCACTATTGCCTGCAGGATATTTATACAACTACGATGGTATATCTGAAACTGAAAGAAATAGATCTGGCCTTACATTGCGAGTATGCCTGATCCGGAAAATAAAAAAACGTGAAGGAATATTTTGATATCAAACAAAACTTAGAAAAAGGAGATTTCCAGCCGGTATATTTTTTTGATGGCGAGGAACCTTTTTATATTGATAACCTGATCCGGTTAGCAGAAGAAAAAATACTGCAACCGGAAGAAAAGGACTTTAACCTGATTACACTTTACGGCAAGGATACCGACTGGTCTGATGTAGTCAACGCAGCTCGCCGCTATCCCATGTTTGCGGAAAAGACGGTGGTCTTGCTCCGGGAAGCTGCGCAACTAAAAGAGATTGATGCATTGGGCAGCTATATTGCGCAACCTTCGGCTACTACCGTTTTGGTTATTGATTACCGGTTAAAAGAGTTAGACAAACGAACGAATTTTTCAAAAATCATTAAAAAACATGCAGTCTATTTTTCTTCCAAAAAAATAAAAGAAGATGAGCTGCCGGCATGGATCAGCGATTATGCCCGGCAGCAGGGATATGTGATAGGCGACAGAGAAGCCCTGATGCTGGCGGTTTACCTGGGCAATGATCTTCAAAAAATCACGAATGAGTTAGAGAAAATCCGCATCAACGAACCGGAGCTGCAAACACTTTCTCCGGCGCTGATTGAAAAATATATCGGCATCAGCAAGGAGTATCATGTGATTGATTTGCCCTTAGCCGTTTTTTCGGGTGATGCTAAAAAGCAGGCCCGGATGTTACAATATTTTCTTGCCAATCCGAAATCGGCGGCCATGCCTGCGGTGATCGGTGTCTTTTATAATTTTATCAATAAGCTGCTGCTCTCGCATTACAGCCCTGCAAATTTTCAGGAAGACCGGAAGTTAGGAATATGGACACATCACCGCAAATTAGCGGGGCGCATTCCGTTGTCTTCTATTCACCGCTGTCTTGCCCTTTTAGAAGAATACAGCCACAAAACCGTTGGTGTGGACAGTATGCAGAGCGCATCATCACTGTTGAAAGAGATGACCGGAAAGATGAGCATACTCCTTTTCCCGGATCGCTGAGTACAATTCCGGAAAAGAAAATCAATGTTGATTGTCCTGCGTTGCCTGCAAGAGGAATTCAATAGTTCTGGGAAAATAGAAATGTTCCAGGCAGTGAATCTTTTCCGCAAGCAGTTCCGGCGTGTCGCCAGCGTTTATGCGGCAGCGAGCCTGAAGGATAATATTGCCCTCATCATAATGCTCGTTCACATAATGAATGGTAATGCCCGATTCTTTTTCGCCGGATGCCATAACGGCCTGATGCACCTTCATACCATACATGCCTTTTCCTCCGTAAGCCGGGAGCAATGCCGGATGAATATTAATGATCCGGTTTTCAAATTGCCGGACTAACTGCTCCGGTATTTTGCGGAGAAATCCTGCCAGCACGATCAGGTCGGGCCGGTAAGCGGCCACCTCGTTTATCCAGTCGTCCTGCCGCATACTTTCCCTGCTGAGCATCAGGAGCGGAATATGGTGCGCATGAGCAATGTCAATGACACCGGCGCCGGGATTATTACAAACAATTAAGGCGACATGCAGCAGACCGGGGCGCTGTTCAAAGTATTGCAATACAGCTTCCACATTGGAGCCGCGGCCGGATGCAAAAAGTATAATTGATTTCAATGCAGTTTGTTTTTTACTGGAAATAATAACCGGTTATTGCCGGTACGGCAGGATGTAAAAATACAGGTTCCGTTTGAAAAGCTCCATTCATTATCCGGATCAAAAAGATGGTTTTCATACCTCTTCAATTTTACGCAAACTCCAGGATGGTTCTGGGATCAATATTCAGAGTATGGTACAGCTTTTTAGCTAATTTCATGGAGATATTTCTTTTGCCGGAAAGTATTTGTGAAAAGGTGTTTTCCTTTACCTCCAACAGATCGGCCGTTTGACGCTGGTTCAGTTTCTTTTTCTTCATTTCCTTTTCTATGGTAATCAGTAAGGGGTTTTTCACCTTAAGGTTGCTGAATTTGATGTAAATGCTTTCATAGTCGGCTGTCATACCGGCTATACGTCCAAATTCCCGGGTGTATTCATTGTTTGCATCCGGTTCTGCAAAGTATCCGTTTTTAGTAGCATAATCTACGAGTTCATTCAAATATTGCATGGCAGCAGTATAGGTATTATGGTCTGTAATTTCTTCGATGTCTTCAAATTGCTTCTTCATAATTCAAATGTTTTTGATGTCTTTTATTTTATCATATTCGGCATGGGTGCCGCAAAACCTGATCTGCGTTTTTCCCTGTGCAAAAACCACTACAACTACAAAGCGATAACGATTGCCCCTGATGTTGAACACATATCTCAGATTGCCTACATAATCAGCGGCTGGAAACATGGCCTTCAATTCATGATGGCCGGCAAATTCATTGTCCTCCATAATTTCCACCCACTTGTTTACAGCGGTTATGGTTCCGGCATGTTTTAAGGTAAACTGCTCTAATAATATCTTGTTGGTGATTTTCATGGTTGGCGGAACAAAAATAAAGAAAACTTCTCAAATTGGGAAGAGTGGGGTTAAGCCAAAATGCAAAACAGCTTTACTGAGGTTTTGCTGTATTGCTTGTTTTGAAACATCAATGTTCCGGCAGGGGGGCTGTATGCTTCGGAATATGCGATTTTCAGCTTGTTTTGCTCCGTTTTAAAAGCTCTATTCATCATCCGGATCAAAAAGACGGTTTTCATACATCTTCAATTTTACGCAAATTCCAGGATAGTTTTGGGATCAATATTCAGCGTATGGTACAGCTTTTTAGCTAATTTCATGGAGATATTTCTTTTGCCGGAAAGTATTTGTGAAAAAGTATTTTCCTTTACCTCCAACAGATCGGCGGTTTGACGCTGGTTCAGTTTCTTTTTCTTCATTTCCTTTTCTATGGTAATCAGTAAGGGGTTTTTCACCTTAAGGTTGCTGAATTTGATGTAAATGCTTTCATAGTCGGCTAACATTCCGGCAATGCGACCCATTTCGCGGGTATATTCATTGTCTGCATCCTGTTCTGCTAAGAAACCATTGCGTGTGGCAAATTGTATCAAATTTTCAAAGTAAGCCCTCACTCGCTCAAATGTTTGTTGGTCTGTTATTGCCTTGATGTCTTCAAATTGCCTCTTCATAATTCAAGTGTTTTTGATGTCTTTTATTTTATCGTATTCAGCATGGGTACCGCAGAGCCGTATTTCTACAAATTCAAATAAAAACACAACCACAGCCACAAATCTATAACGATTGCCTTTGATGTTAAATACATAGCGTTGATTGCCTACATAATCAGTAGTTGGAAATATGCCCTTCAATTCATGATGGCCGGTAAACACATTATCCTCCATAATTTCCACCCACTTGTTCACAGCGGTGATGGTTCCGGCGTGTTTTAAAGTAAATTGTTCTAATAATATTTTGTTAGTGATTTTCATGGTTGGCGGAACAAAAATAAAGAAAACTTCTCAAATTGGGAAGAGTGGGGTTGAGACAAAATGCAAAACAGCTTTACCGAGGTTTTGCTGTTAAGCCTTTTGGTGCATGGTGATTAATCAGGTTCTTCAGCGCATGTTGCTTTGCCCGGTTTGTATTAGCTAATAAAAATTTATATTTACATCCTGGCTGATGGTGAGGGATTATTCCCGCCGGAATATGATCAGGCATTAACGCATTTATTGCAGGCAGCAAAACTGAACCCCGAAGACTATATTATTTTGAATAATATTAAATGAAAGGCGACCTCCCCAACGCAATAAAATATTATGAGCTTACCATCCAATACGGAGACGAACAGGCTAAAAACTTTGCAAAAGGCCAAATAGAAGAACTTAAAAATAAATAAGCTTACCTTTATTCCGTTTACCACATAGCATACTCCAAACCTGCAAACGGCTGCTATTCCGGTAATGCAAAAAGGCTTTTATGTTTGAACTGTTACGGGAAAAGATCAGTAAAAATATCACGATAAGCGAAGATGATTTTCGTTTTTGCCAAACACTTTTTCAGCCGAAAAAACTGAAGAAAAAAAGGTTTCTCCTTGGTGATGGCGATGTCTGTAAACAAATTGCTTTCGTAGAAAAAGGGCTTCTTCGTGTTTTTATTATTGATGGAAAAGGCACCGAACATATCCTCCAGTTTGCTTTAGAAGGCTGGTGGGCTGCCGATTTATCCAGCTTCCTGACGGGCGAGCTTTCCCGTTATTATATTGAAGCACTGGAAGATTCCGAATTATTGCTGTTGTCCAAACCTTCCCGCGATGCCTTATTGGAAAAAATCCCTGCCTTCGAACGGTATTTTCGTATCCTGATAGAAAATAACCTTATCGTTACCCAACGAAGACTGATCACTTCTTTCAGCGATACCGCAGAGGAAAAATATCAAAAGCTGCTGCATCACTTTCCGCATATTCTTCAGCGTGTTCCCCAGCACATGGTCGCCTCCTATCTCGGCATTACCCGGGAAACCCTGAGCCGTGTACGGACACAAATCGCCGCACGCAGGTAAAAATTGTGTGACGCAGATCAATGCTTTTTATTAGCTTACATCATTGACCGGCGCCCCTGCCGGTACGTACCTTTGCACTATCAATTAAAGAAGATGCGTGTAAAAGAAACAATAGCATTTATCGGAGCAGCAGATAATAGTTGCAAAGAACTCAGCAACAGGCTGGCTTCGGCACAATATCCTTTGATTTTTGTGGCCAATGAAGGTGAACCTTTAGCAATATTGTCCCAACAAATTTCGGATCGAATGCCTCAGGGTGACATCAGTAGGGTGGAGTGTGCAAAAGAAGGTTGCTGGCAGGCTGATATCATTATATTTTGTCCCTTGCAGGATGCAGATGCTGCATTGCTTCAAAAGATTGAAGCGGTAACGACACGGAAAATTTTAGTTCATCTTTCCGATAAAAAAGATTCCGGACAATCCTTTTTTGAAGGCAGCAAAATTTTCCGGGAAGCATTGCCCAATACTCAATTTGTGCAGCTCTTTCCGGGCACTGATCCGGAAACCATGCAGGTTGAAAATTTCGATGATGAGGCACCGGTAATTATTGCTCAAATACTCAAAGAAGCCGGCTATACGATCCTTAATGAACAGAAAATTTCCATATAGGCGAATGCAAACCGTAAAACTAAATAACAATACCTCCGGTATTATCATTATAAAAAACGATAACAATTCATGATAAAAGAAACCACAATGAAAGTAAATATCTGGTCCGATATAAGATGTCCTTTTTGTTATATCGGCAAACACAAATTTGAACAGGCACTGGAACAGTTTCCACATAAAGATCAGATTACTGTGACCTGGCGAAGCTTTGAACTGGATCCGGACTTGAAGACTCAACCCGGTATCAGTACGCTGGATTATCTTGCGGCAAGTAAGATGATCAGCAGGGCGCGGGCGGAAGAAATGACCCGGTATGCTGCACAGGAAACCGGGATACGTCTTGATTTTCAAAAAGCTGTTGTAGCCAATACTTTTAAAGCACATTGTCTTATCCAACTGGCACAAACCAAGGGTGTAGGAAGTGTGGCGGAAGAAAATTTGTTCCGGGCACATTTTACAGAAGGCGAAAATATTGATGATGAGGAAACACTACTTCGGATAGCAACCACCATCGGTCTTGACCCTAAGGAAACGACTGATGCGCTTCATTCCGACACCTATGCCCGCATGGTGCGAAAAGATGAAGAAGATGCCCGTATGATGGGTATCCGGGGCGTGCCGTACTTTGTATTTAATAATCAGTATGCCGTATCCGGAGCACAACCAGAAGCCGTATTTTTAAATGCCCTGCAGCAAAGCTGGAATGCATTTGAACAACAAAGCAGACCGGTAATATTGAACGAAGGCGCCTCCTGTTCCACAGACGGACATTGTGCCTAAAAATCAACACCATTACTTCAACAATAAAATTTCTTTAACTTCTAAAAATTAAATGAACATGATCAGAAAAATCGCATTGAGCCTGCTCGGACTTGTAATGTCCGTATCCGTTTTTGCTCAAACCAACTGGACATCCGATCCTTATCACTCCAAACTGACCTTTGCCGTAACGCATTTGGGTCTGTCCGATGTGGCCGGGTTGTTTAACAAGTTTGAAGCCACCATAACTACCAATAAAGAAGATTTCAGTGATGCCGCATTTCAGTTATCCGTGGACATGGCTTCCATAGATACGGAAGTAAAGATGCGGGACGATCATTTGCGCAGCGAAGATTTTTTCCATGTGGAGCAATTTCCCGCAATGACCTACAAAAGTACCGCTATTGAAAAAGTAGGGGCAAACAGATATAAGCTCACCGGGGCTTTGACTTTACATGGTGTCACCAAAGAAGTGGTTATGGACTTATGGTATCGTGGCACTATTGAAAATCCGCAATCAAAAGCAATGACTTCCGGCTTTCAGTTGACCGGCACTTTAAAAAGGTCCGATTTCAATATCGGCCCGAAATTCCCCGAACCTGTTATCAGTGATGTAGTACACATAAAAGCCGACGGGGAGTTTATACAGCAAAAAGGTTAATAAACCTGCCACAAAGAAGATGTCAGGGGTGCGGGAACAGGTTGGAAAAATAAACCGATTGAAGCTATCCTGCATGTAAGTAAAGACAACGAATAAAGGAACAATATTTCCGTTCCGGATGATCCTACAAAGAATGCCTGCATCCCTATATCAAATTCATTGATTTTTATAAAAATTAAGACATGACCACAACAGCAAATCATAGCGAAAAGGATTATACCGTTCCAGCACAAACGCGCATCGGGCATGTGCATTTAAAGGTGGCTGACCTGAACCGTTCTTTGGAATTTTATCGCGACCTGCTGGGTTTTGAACTGACTACGATGTATGGCGATCAGGCGGCATTTCTATCTGCCGGAGGGTATCATCATCATATCGGACTAAACACCTGGCACAGCAAGGATGCGCCTCCTGCCGCAGTGAATAGTGTAGGTTTGTATCATACCGCAATTGTATATCCTGAGCGAAAAGACCTGGCCGCTATTTTTGACCGTTTGCGCCGTGCTTTTTATCCGCTCACGGGCGCCAGTGATCACGGGGTGTCGGAGGCTATTTATCTGAATGATCCTGATGGAAATGGTGTAGAATTATATTGGGATCGCCCTAAGGAGCAATGGCCAAAACAGGAAGACGGCTCTTTGGATATGTACACCCGCCCTTTGAATACGGGCAATTTATTACAAGAATTAGACAAAAATAATTGATATGAAACAGCTCATAACAGGTATTCACCATATCACGGCAATTGCCGGAGGCGCACAGGAAAATGTGGATTTTTACACCGGTATCTTAGGCCTGAGAATGGTAAAGAAAACCGTGAATTTTGACGCACCGGAAGTGTATCATTTTTATTATGGAGATGAAACCGGTAGCCCCGGTAGTATCCTGACTTTTTTCCCGTACAACGGCCTCACACGCGGAAGACATGGAAAAGGCATGTTAAACACCACTACCTTTTCCGTTCCTGCCGGTTCGGAAAATTACTGGATGGAAAGGCTGAAAAAATTTCAGGTAATTTTTAAATCCCCGCAGGAACGTTTCGAAGGCGAAACCGTAATCTATTTTGAAGATAAAGACGGCCTCGGATTAGAGTTGATATTTAATGACAAAGATGATCGCAAAGGTTTTGAACACGGTCCTGTTCCGGCTGAATATGCCATCAGAGGTTTTTATAATGCAGAGATTTGGGAAGAAGGTTATGAACGAACGGCAGGATTGCTGACAGAGCAGCTTGACCATCAGCTTATCGCTGAAAAAGGCAATCGTTTTCGCTTTGCCGCCAAAAACAGTCCCGGTAATTTTATTGATATACTCTGCATGCCCGACAGTCTGAAAGGATTAGCCGGTAACGGAACAGTACATCATTTGGCTTTTGCCACACCGGATGCTGCTGCACAAATCGCCGTAAGGGAGAAAATAGTGAGAAGAATGCTGAACCCTACACCGGTGGTTGACCGGGATTATTTCACTTCGGTTTATTTCAGAGAACCTGGCGGGGTACTTTTTGAAATTGCCACTTCGGGTCCGGGATTTGCCATTGATGAGGAGGAAATGCATTTAGGCGAGCAACTGCGCTTGCCGAAACAATACGAGTCTTATCGCGATGCAATAGAAAAAGGCCTGGAACCGGTAAAAGTAAATTATGATGCCTGGAGATAAGCTGCATATTCAAGATATAAAGACGGCAGGTAAAGCGCTTGACGAAGCAAAAAACGTACTGATCATGTTGCATGGGCGTGGCGGGAGTGCTGAGGATATTCTTACGCTGTCGCAATATTTTCCTCTTGAAGATTTTGCTTTATTAGCGCCGCAGGCCACAAACCATACCTGGTATCCTTATTCCTTTATGGCTCCGCCTGCACAAAATGAACCCTGGCTTTCCTCCGCCCTTGCTTTACTGGAAATGATGGTGCGTGATATCAGCAAACAGGGAATTGCCCCGGAAAATATCTACTGGTTAGGTTTTTCACAGGGCGCCTGCCTGATGCTGGAAGCGGTTACCAGGAAGGCTACGCGGTATGGTGGTATTGTTGCCTATACGGGCGGCCTGATCGGAGATAAGATCTACCGGGAAAATTATCAGGGCGATTTTAAACAAACACCGGTCTTTATCGGCAGCAGCAATCCCGATATGCATGTTCCGGTAGAGCGGGTATATGCAACTTCCAATATCATGAGGGATATGCACGCGAACGTAACCGAAAAAATTTATGAAGGCATGGGGCATACCATTAACCAGGGTGAAATAGAACAGGCCGTTAAGCTGATTTTTAGTCCCGGATTAAAAGCTTAATGGTTGCCAAATACCTTTCTCAGCAGGTTGCTTACCCGGGCGGCAGGGTTGGTGCGGATTTTTTGCTCTTCCTGTGCAATGACTATAAATACGCCATTGAGGGCACGCTCGGTAACATAAGCCGTAAGGTCGGGATTTACCTTTTTAAATACGAGCGGCAAGCTGTTATAAGTGCTGAATACCGTATTCCAGATTTGCGGTACATTGAATTTATCTAACGATTGTTGCACTACGGGCCGGAATGCATTGGTAAGCGCCGGGGTGGTGCGGTTACGCAGATAGTCGGTGGCAGCATGGTTGCCACCGGTCAATATACGTACGCCGTCCTGAATGCTCATGGAAGTAACGGCATTGATGAAAACGGGAGCGGCCTGTTTGGCAGCATCTTCCGCTGCCCTGTTCATCGTAAGGATCAACTCGTCGGCGAGTTTACCCATACCGGCACTGCGCAGCGCGCTTTCCACTTGTTTGGCTTCGGGAGGCAACATGATTTTTACCAAAGTATTCCCGAAGAAACCGTCTTTTGCAGAAAGTTGTTTTCCGGCATTTTGAGCGCCGGTGCGTAATGCTTCTTTTAAACCCGATACAATTTCACCATTGGTCAGGTTACTGAAATTCCCGGAAGATGCATTATTGCCGGAAGATGATTTGCTGCTGTTGTTTACCGTATTGATAAGCCCCTGAAGCAACTGGTCGGCTGATTGTGCAGATACGCTGAAAGCGGTGAGGCATAGTATGCCGAAAATACCGGTTATTTTTTTCATGTCTTTATTCTTTTTTTAGGTCAAATTCCAGAATGCTGCAATTTGCTCCGTATGATTTTTAGTTTTTACTTTATCAATGATATGGGCAATGTTACCTTTTTCATCAATCAGGAAAGTAGTTCGTACAATACCTTCATAAGTTTTACCCATAAATTTTTTCCATTGCCAGACCCTATACAGGTTTACGATGCTCATTGCTTCATCCACAATCAGTGTAAACGGCAGGTTATATTTTTCAGCAAATTTTTTATGGCTTTTCATACCGTCAGTACTAACGCCTAATATTTCTATATTATTCTTTTTTAATAAAGAAAAGTTATCCCTTAGGTTGCAAGCCTGATTCGTGCAGCCTTCCGTATTATCATGCGGATAAAAATACAGCACGACTTTCTTCCCGGAATAATCTGACAATTTTATGGTATTTCCGTCCTGGTCTAAAGCTGAAAAATCGGGGGCTTTCGAACCGGGCAAAAGGCTTTGACTCATGATATGATTTGATGTTTAAAGATAGGGAAAAGGATTAGTTTTTCCGAAAATAAATACCCCCGAAGGTCAGTAAAGCGCCTAACAAGATCAGTATCAGACCCGGCCTGATGATTCCGGGAAAGCCGGCATCGCGCAGCATGATGTTGTTAATACCTTCTAAGGCCCAGTGCAACGGTGAAACCATAGCAATATACTGCATCACCTTAGGCAGAATTTCGACCGGAACCCAAACGCCGCCGATTGCCGAAACCAGCACAATAGAAATAGCGCCTACGCTCATGGCCTGATTGGCCGTATGAAAAACACTACCTACAAAAAAGCCGTATGCCGTAGCTGTGAAAGCAATCACGATTGCCATAGGTAATAAAGCCCAGGGTTGTGTACCCAGATGCAATGCAGACAAACCGATATGAGGTAAAATAAATATACCGATCATCAGCATCAGTACAAACTGTAGCATACAGAGCATGATGTAGAAAAGAATTCGTCCGAATGCCACTTTACCGGCAGCATGAGGGATGAGCATAAGGCGAAGTGCGCTGCCTTCGTCCCGTTCGCGGATCATATTGCCCGCTATGGGTACCACAATCATAAACATGCCGAAAATGGCCCAGGCGGGTACATTGTGTTGAACGGAATTGATATGGGCCAATGTCTGCGCTCCTGACCCGGCCTGCTCTTCCTGCACATAAACCGACTGGAGCGATTCCTGCAGCAGGGACTGACTCAGGCTGCTGTCGCCGGCAGAGCGGGACAAGCGTTCTACCAGGATTTCCATTTGGGATTTAACGATATACTGATTGACGGCAAAATTTATTGCACTTCGAAAAGAGGGTTTGGATACGGGATCAAATATCAGCCTGATAATGGCGCTGTCGGCTTTTGCGGAAACCGGAAGGCTGCCGGGCATACCCATTCCCCTGGCAAGCGCATTGGAAAGTTGATTGGATTTGCTGACTAACACGGCGGTAGTGTTTTCCGGGATGATCAGCCCGATGGAATAATCGCCCCGGTGGATAGCAGACAGCAATGCGGAATCGCTTTTTCCGTGGGTGTCGGATGGTTCGATAATGATGAAATTTTTACTTTGCTTTAATGCATCAACAATCTTTTCCCCCATACTGCCCCTGTCCTTATTGACCACAGGCATTTCAAAATGCATTTGCTGATAATCTTTAAAAGGCGCATCCTGTACTGTGGCCATCACTATAATCAGTACGGCCGGCATGATTAACAGGAGCAACAGGCCGCCCGGATCCCGGATCAGCAGCAGGAATTCTTTCTTAATTGTAGCGAACAAATCGGAGCTGTTTTAATTTATTCAGGATAAACGGTAAAATTAATTAAATGCCGGGATAACACAGAATATAATCAATCAGACTTGCTATTGGGGCTATTTGTGCGTAACAGGCTGGCAGGGCTTTCTACTAATCAAATAGTTCAGAACTTTATGATTATTATATTATCACTTCAATTATAGACAATACATTTGATACCGATAGCTCAATGCTCTTTCCAAGTTTACACATGCTGTTAATAATTAAATCCAGTCAGCCTCCTTTATTTCACTTTTCGTTTTTAGCTTTGCACGCAAGTAAATACTGTTTTGGCTGTCTTTAATTTTAAAAGGCAGACAACAGGGGAATCGGGTGCAAATCCCGGGCTGTTGCGCAACTGTGAGCGGTGTAAGAACCGTAAGCCAGATTACCTGCCAAACTGGGTTGAATTTTGTTTTCGCATAAAAGACGAAGTTCGGAAAGAAGTGGTTCCCATTTCTTTTTCCTTCCTTTTTTGTGCCTTTGTCTAACTTTTTAATTATTGCGCAATGGGCATTTTTGACAAACGATTAAATTACAAGCCTTTTGAATATCCCGAAGTAATTCAGTTCGTGGATAGTATGAACTCTTCATTCCGGGTTCATAAAGAAATTGATTTTACGGCAGACATTCAGGACTTCAAGTACAACCTGACGGAGTTGGAACAGGAAATTGTAAAACGAATTTTACTTCGTACTATTCAGGTAAAAGTAGGGGTAAAATTATTCCATAAAGCATTGCAAAATACCGGCATACCGAAGTGCTGCAACATTACGCCAGAGCAAAACAAACCCATGCTGTGGTTTGATGAAGATGTTTTTGCAAACGAACTGGACGATTGTTCGCCAGGTGACCTACCACATATACCAATCATGACAAAAGTATTCATGCAGAGGATTTATTCTTAAAAATGACCAGAAATGACAATAGAATTAAAAACAAGGATTACACAATCACGAACTCATATTTTTAAAGTTGTTTTTCCAAATACAACCAACCATTACGATACCTTATTTGGCGGAACAGCAATGAATTTAATGGATGAGGTTGCCTTTATCGCAGCAACCCGTTTCAGCCGGAAAAAGGTAGTAACTATTTCATCCGATAAAATTGATTTCAAAGAACCCATACCGGCAGGAACGATTATAGAATTAGTGGCAGAAGTGATTGAAGTTGGTAATACAAGTATGAAAGTAAGAGTAGATCTTTTTCAGGAAGAAATGTATAACAACACGCCACAGAAAAAATCCATTTCAGGGATTTTCACCTTTGTGGCTTTAGATAAAAGCAATAAGAAAACAAAAGTCTTATGAACGATTTATTTTATTAAGACGCGTTGTTCGGAACATTCATATGAACTCAGAGATCATTCTCTGTATTGCACCTATCCAATGTACAGTCATGAAGAAAAATATTGCTCTATTGGAATAACCAATAAAACAAAAAGAGAAGAATAGTGTTTTGTTCCCTGTTGTGTGTAAACAAGAGATTGAGATTGGTCTCTTAAAAATTATCACACAACCTGCAACAAGCAGTTTTGCATAAGAAGTAAGGCTGTTCTCCTTTTGAGCGACAGCGCTAAAAGCATGGCCTCGCAAAGCTTCCGATATATTACCGGTAAAGACCCCTGTCCAAATTGTCAAATATCGCCCGCTCCGTTCTCGTGCATTTTCCGGCACTTAGCATTCTGAATACGCTACATTTTTGATTTTCATTAAGCGGAAAGGCACTTTGAAGGTATGTTTTTCCTTGTAAACAGCATATTGGGAAGCTGTACTTAAATTTTGTTTGTTTTTGATATTAAGATGATTATAAAACATATTATTACTCAATAATCAATTACTGCATTTATATTTGAAATAAAAAAGTATTCAAAAACCGGTTTTATTTATATTTTTGAATATTTTTTCATTATCGTTCACTATAAATAAAAGTTACATGAGACCATTATTACGCTTCCTTTTCCTGTGCCTGTCATCTTTAATACTGCATACCGCTGTAGTAGCGCAGACTTTTGATCCCAATTATCAGGACGGGAAAATCTGGTTTAAGCTGAAAGATAATTTACCCGTGTCACAGGAAGAGGCGCTTTCATTTTTAGCAAATCTGAAAATGCGTTATCAGATTACGGAAACGACTAAGGCCTTCCAAAATATACAGGGTAAGTCTCCCCTGCAGCGGACATATCTGATTCGCTTTAACGATATTGAAAAAACGAAACAGTTGGTAGAGGAATTAAGTGCTCAGAATGAGGTGGAATATGCCGAACAGGTTCCTTTAGACAAACTATTACTGACCCCCAACGATCCCTCATTGAGTACGCAGTGGCATTTGTCTGCAATCGGAGCCGCAACTGCCTGGAATTATTTTTCAAGCGGCAGCAATATTGTTGTGGCTATTGTGGATGATGCTGTAGAAACTACCCACTCCGACCTTTCGGGAAATATCTGGGTGAATCCGGGAGAAATAGCCGGGAACGGTATTGACGATGACGGAAACGGATATATTGATGATATCAATGGCTGGGATTTGGCAGATAATGACAATAATCCCAACCCTTCATCAAGTGGCCTTGATCATGGTACGCATGTGGCCGGTATTGTCTCTGCCGTTTCTAATAATGGTACGGGTGTATCATCAATGGGTTACAGCTGTAAGCTGATGTGTGTAAAAACAACTAATATACCTGTAAATATTTTGTATGGTTATGAGGGAATTATTTATGCTGCAAATAATAATGCTGATGTAATCAACTTATCCTGGGGTGGTACATCATCTTCCACAACTGCAGAGAATATTATTAATTATGCCTTAGGCAAAAACTGTATTATTGTTGCAGCGGCAGGTAATGATAATGTGAGTACGCCGTTTTATCCTGCTAATTATGATGGGGTAATTGCCGTTGCTGCAACAAACAGCAGTAACCAGAAAGCCTGGTTCTCCAACTATGGAAGCTGGGTAGATATCAGCGCACCGGGTGAAAATATTTACAGCACTACGGTAGGCAATAGTTATGGCTATAAATCGGGTACGTCTATGGCATCTCCCTTAGTGGCAGGCTTAGTTGGCCTGATGCGTTCTTTAAATCCCGGAATGCCGCCGGAAGATGTAAAAAACTGCCTTTTTTCTACTGCTGTCAATATAGATGCTTCTAATCCGGATTATATAGGTCTGCTGGGAGCCGGCAGGATTGATGCAGCGGCGGCTATGGCCTGCATGAGTGTTTCGTTAAGCAACCCGCCGACAGCTGACTTTTCCGCTTCAAACATCAATATCCAGGCCGGGGTGAACGTCACATTTACCGACCTTACCACCTATAATCCGACTTCGTGGACATGGAGCTTTCCGGGAGGAACGCCTTCTTCTTATACCGGGCAAAATCCGCCTGCCGTGCAGTACAATACTCCCGGAACTTACGATGTTACCTTGGTTACTTCAAATGCAAACGGTACAGATACGGAAACAAAGCCGGGCTATATCACCGTAGCACCGTCCGGTGGTTGCCACTCGATCAATTTACCGGCGCCGGCAGGATGGTCAGCAACAAACTATTATACGGGTACAAATGGCGCCGATGGATGGATAAATGGCATGAATGTGTATTTGGATAAAGAAAAAGCCATGTATTTTGATGCAAGTTCATTACCGTATTCCCAGATGACTAAGTTGTATATTGCATTTGGGCGGGGAAATACGGATGACCCGTCTAAGGTGGTACCCATTCATATTTATGACGGCAGCTCCGGCAGCCCCGGCGCATTAATCGGGTCTTCTTCACTGACCATGAGCACTATTATAAATGATGTAAACAACGGAGTATATACCGATATCGAATTTAATACTCCCGTAAATATTCCGGCATCCAAAAAGTTTTTTGTCAGTGTGGTACTTACAAACCTGGAATGGAACAGTAGTGTACATGATACCCTCAGTATAATAAGTAATGCCGCCGGACAAACATCCCCTTCTGCTATATGGGAAAAACAATCTAATAATGCCTGGTATCAATATACTTCGGCCGGTTCATGGAATTTAAACGCTTCTCTATACATCCACCCCTTTCTCACTAATCAGGCGGCAGACGCTTCTTTCACTGCATCTGCAACCAATATTTGTGCCGGAGAAATTGTTAATTTCGACGCAACAGGCGCCACAACGGGGGGCGGATTTATCTGGAGTCTTTCCGGCGGTACAGCAAGTAATACGAATAGCCTTACCCCCTCTGTTATCTATAATACTCCCGGATCCTACCAGGCCATTTTGACTGTTGCGGGTGGTGGATGTAATAATATAGCGTATGATACCGTGAATATTACCGTGAATGCCACACCTGTCATTTCCATCAGTGCCGGAGACAATCCGGTCTGTTTGGGCTCTTCCACTATGTTGACCGCTTCCGGTGCAGATACTTATTCCTGGGCCCCCTCAACCGGGCTGAATACAACAAGCGGCTCCTCGGTTACCGCTACTCCTGCAAGCACAACGACCTATACTGTAGTCGGAACAATCGGCGGATGTACTAATTCCAGCTCTTTAGAGTTACAGGTTGCTAATGTTACGGCAAGCCATGTTTCAGCAAATGTATCTTGCCATGGCGGCAGCAACGGTACAGCAACAGTAACACCAACCGGCGGTACCGCTCCTTATACTTATTCCTGGTCGCCTTCGGGCGGTTCTGCTGCAACGGCCAGCGGACTTGCCGCAGGAACTTATAGTTGCCTGATTACGGATGATCATGGTTGTACCCATACCGAATCCGTAACAATTTCTGAACCTACATTATTAAGCGCAGGTATAACATCAACAGATGTTTCCTGCAATGGCGGCAGCAATGGATCCTCAACGGCTACACCTTCCGGAGGAACCGCTCCTTATACTTATGCCTGGTCGCCTTCGGGTGGTACAGCAGCAATAGCCAGCGGACTTGCCGCAGGAACTTATAGTTGTCTAATCACGGATGATCATGGTTGTACGCATACCGAATCCGTAACAATTTCTGAACCTACAATATTAAGCGCGGGTATAACCTCAACAGATGTTTCCTGCAATAGCGGTAGCAACGGATCGGCAACGGTTACACCTGCCGGTGGCACTGCTCCTTATTCTTATACATGGTCGCCTGCGGGCGGTTCTGCTGCAACGGCCAGCGGACTTGCCGCAGGAACTTATAGTTGCCTGATTACGGATGATCATGGTTGTACCCATACCGAATCCGTAACAATTTCTGAACCTACATTATTAAGCGCCGGAATAACCTCAACGGATGTTTCGTGCAACGGCGGTAGCAACGGTTCCGCAACGGTTACACCTGCCGGTGGCACTGCTCCTTATTCTTATTCCTGGTCGCCAGCGGGTGGTACGGCGGCAACCGCCAGCGGACTTGCCGCAGGAACTTATAGTTGTCTAATCACGGATGATCATGGTTGTACGCATACCGAATCCGTAACAATTTCTGAACCTACATTATTAAGCGCGGGTATAACCTCAACAGATGTTTCCTGCAATAGCGGTAGCAACGGATCGGCAACGGTTACACCTGCCGGTGGCACTGCTCCTTATTCTTATTCCTGGTCGCCAGCGGGTGGTACGGCGGCAACCGCCAGCGGACTTGCCGCAGGAACTTATAGTTGTCTAATCACGGATGATCATGGTTGTACGCATACCGAATCCGTAACAATTTCTGAACCTACATTATTAAGCGCGGGTATAACCTCAACAGATGTTTCCTGCAATAGCGGTAGCAACGGATCGGCAACGGTTACACCTGCCGGTGGCACTGCTCCTTATTCTTATACATGGTCGCCTGCGGGCGGTTCTGCTGCAACGGCCAGCGGACTTGCCGCAGGAACTTATAGTTGTCTAATCACGGATGATCATGGTTGTACGCATACCGAATCCGTAACAATTTCTGAACCTACATTATTAAGCGCCGGAATAACCTCAACGAATGTTTCGTGCAACGGCGGTAGCAACGGTTCCGCAACGGTTACACCTGCCGGTGGCACTGCTCCTTATTCTTATTCCTGGTCGCCAGTGGGCGGTTCTGCTGCAACCGCCAGCGGACTTGCCGCAGGAACTTATAGTTGCCTGATTACGGATGATCATGGTTGTACCCATGCCGAATCCGTAACAATTTCTGAACCTACATTATTAAGCGCCGGAATAACCTCAACGGATGTTTCGTGCAACGGCCGGTAGCAACGGTTCCGCAACGGTTACACCTGCCGGTGGCACTGCTCCTTATTCTTATTCCTGGTCGCCAGCGGGCGGTTCTGCTGCAACCGCCAGCGGACTTGCCGCAGGAACTTATAGTTGCCTGATCACAGACGATCATGGTTGTACGTATACCGAATCCGTAACAATTTATGAACCTACAATATTAAGCGCGGGTATAACCTCAACAGATGTTTCCTGCAATAGCGGCAGCAACGGTACAGCAACAGTAACACCCTCCGGTGGTACTGCTCCTTATTCTTATACCTGGTCGCCTTCCGGTGGTACGGCGGTAACCGCCAGCGGACTTGCCGCAGGAACTTATAGTTGCCTGATTACCGATGATCATGGTTGTACGCATACCGAATCCGTAACAATTTCTGAACCTACAATATTAAGCGCCGGAATAACCTCTACGGATGTTTCCTGCAATGGCGGTAGCAACGGATCAGCTACAGTAACGCCAAGTGGAGGAACCGCTCCTTATACTTATTCCTGGTCGCCAGCGGGCGGTTCTGCTGCAACGGCCAGCGGACTTGCCGCAGGAACTTATGGTTGTTTGATTACAGATGATCATGGTTGCACCCATACCGAAACGGTAACCATTACAGAGCCGGGCTTAATTACCGGAACAGATGTACAGAACATTTGTGACGGAGACAGCTATACTTTTAATGGCATTGCCTATACTACCGATAATAATACTGCAACAGACACATTCGTGGCTGCAAACGGTTGCGACAGCATTGTAACACTCCACCTTACCGTATCTTCTCATACGCTTGCAGGTACTACAAGTGCTGCTGTAAACAGCCAGACTAACGGAACAATAGCCTATTCCAACAGCAGTTGTGAAATGATAGCCACGATTAATTCCGGCGCGAACAACCTGGGAATGGTAACTTCGGACGTGTTTGTAGGCATGGTTATTCTCCCCGGCGAAGAGCCCTACCTCAGTCGTTATTATGATATTGAAACAAGCCTTCCGGGTGGCGCTGAGGTCACGCTGTATTTTTCACAACAGGAAATAGATGATTACAACACCTTGGTCGGCGCCGGAAATCCTTTATATCCCCAGGTTGGCAGTAATGGAGAAAACCTGCAGATTACCGCCTTCCACAGCACTGCGGGCAGCGGGAATGGTCCGGGCGGATATGATACCGCTGCGGCACTTAAAGAAGTTATTCCCTGTACGGCGGTATGGAATGCCGTAGAGAGCCGTTGGGAAATTACTTTTACAACAAGTCAGTTCTCCGGATTTTTTGCACATACCAACAGTAGCGGTGTACCCCTGCCGGTAAAGATCAGCCATATTTCCGCGATGAATGCGGGAGATCATAATCTGGTAGAATGGAATACGCTGACGGAAACAGGAATGGATTATTTCGAGGTAGAACGCAGCCGTGATGCAGCTTCTTTTGAGTCCATAGGCAATATGAAAGCAAAAGGTTCCGGCAGCGCATACCGTTTTGTTGATGAAAACCCTTATTCCGGGTTTACTTATTACAGATTGAAGATGTGGAATATTGAAAGTACTTATGCTTATAGCCGGGTGGTTAAAGCAGAAATGCACACCGGCACTTTCCATGTGGCGGCTTTCCCTAATCCGGTTATGGACAAACTAACGCTGCGCATAGACGGTGTTATTTCGGGCAAAGGTTTCATCGCCATCAGCGATCTCAGTGGTCGTAAGATGTTTGATGTTCCGGTGGACAATAATACCAGGATTATGGAAATTTCCATGCAGGATATGGCGCAGGGCGTTTATTTCCTGAAATACCAGGACAACCAGGTTACACATACCATCAAGATTGAAAAACAATAAAAAGCCGGGCAAAATGCTTTTCGCCCGGAGCCGGAGCCGTAGTCGGTGTCCTCACCGACCACATATAGCATCCTGCTCCGGGTTATTGTTGTCGTCCGACTCCATCAAGCAGGGCTTTTTTCCCGTCTTTACTTACAGTGGAATCCGTAATAATCTTATTATGCGGATTGTTGTTTAAATATATTCCCCAGCCTGTGGGAACCCCGTCCTTTGTTTGTTCAAAATCCAGGTTTAATGGAGACTGGGCAAAAAGAAAACCGGTTCCGGAAAGTAATAACAGGAACAAAAAAATAAAACGGAGAAAATATATCTCCTGAAAACGCCTAACGGGATTTCCTTCAGCCTGGTTTATGCTGAAGTATTTTCTAAAACAATAATAACTATCAATATGTCCGGCAGGAATCATTGTGTATATGGAGTGTTTATTGCCACAGTAAATATAAAGGTAAGCGTTGTTTTTTACTTCATAAAAAACGGTCTTGATGACCACAAATACAGGGATAATTGTTCCTCCGTGTATGTATGCCGGTGTTGATGAATTATAATATAAGGGGTGTATCAAAAAGACACCTTGCCGGTATCTTCTTTTGAATAAATTTTACATGGCATTGTTCATAAATGCATACAATAATTGTAATTTCGTTCCTTAAAATACACGATATGAAGCAATGGTTTTTATTAGCGGTCTTCTGCTTAGGAAGTTTTGGCATGCATGCCCAGGAGGTATATAACAGCAGCGGAAAAAGCGGGAAGGCAAAATACCGGGAGAATGCTAAAAAATCCGGGTTTGATGCCAACCGGCTTATCCTGGGCGGCGGTATCGGAGGGGGCTTTGGTTACGGTGTGCTGGCATTTCAGGTTTCGCCCGTTGCCGGGTATCGGATCAGCGACCGGTTTTCTGCCGGTATCGGACTAAGCTACCAATATTTTCATTATAAAAACGGCAGTGAAGTTTTTAATACTTCAACCAACCAATATGAATACCGCTCTCCGAGCGGAAGCATTATTTCTCCCAGCATCTGGGGCCGCTGTTTTATCTTTGATCGTCTTTTTGCTTCTGTTATCGGAGAATACCACTTCAACTACAGAACGGATTACGCCCCGGCATTGATTTATGGCCAGGGTATTGAAAAAGTAAAACTTAATTTTGGTATTCCCAGTGCATTGGTAGGCCTGGGTTATGCTCAGCCCATTACCAACAACGCTTCGTTCGTTTTTCTGATATCCTATGATGTATTGCAATCTGCAACTACCCGTACCGTATTAGACAGCCAGGGCAATTCCTACATGGTAGCCAGTCCCTATTACCGAACCTTAGATGTTCGCTTAGGGGTCAATCTCGGTTTTTAATTTCACACCCTTGCCTTCCAGGGTATTTCCGAAGCGCCGCTTTTATGAATAATATAGCGGGAAAGTACGAAGAGGAAATCGGACAAGCGGTTGAGATAAATGAGTACCGTATCAGCAACAAATTCATCGTTATTATGCAGGTGTACGCCAATGCGCTCTGCACGGCGACAGACACAACGGGCTACGTGTGCCGCGCTGGCAGCTACATGTCCGCCCGGCAGAATGAATGATTTCATTACCGGCAACTGATCATCCATATAATCAATTTTGGATTCCAACCAGGCAATATCCGAATCGTGCAGATCAGGAAGATGCATTTTGGTATCTTTATGAGGATCCGTAGCCAAAGAAGAGCCGATCGTAAACAAACGATCCTGTATTTCCAGCACCCATTCATGCACCTCCGCATCCTGTAGCAGGTCATTCATGAGTCCGATCTGGGAATTTAATTCGTCCACCGTACCGTAAGCTTCGATGCGAATATGGTCTTTACCTACGCGCGTTCCGCCAATCAAACCTGTTGTGCCTTTATCTCCTGTTTTGGTATATACCCTGAATGCCATAATAATTTTTATTTAGCGTGAATATTATCATTACGAAAAGAGCCTTCTACTACACCATCCCTGATTCTGACAATACGCTGAGCATGTTCGGCAATATCTTCTTCATGCGTTACCAGAATTACGGTATTTCCTGAAGACTGTATGGCTTCAAATAAATCCATGATCTCAACAGAGGTCTTGGTATCTAAGTTACCGGTAGGTTCATCCGCCAGAATCAAAGAGGGATTATTGATTAAGGCTCTTGCGATGGCTACCCGCTGACACTGTCCGCCAGAAAGCTCATTAGGTTTGTGGTGACCGCGATCTGCCAGGCCTACTTTTTCCAGCATTGTCGCAGCACGTTCTAATCTTTCCTTTTTCGAAACTCCGCCATAGATCAGAGGAACCGCCACATTTTCCAATGCGCTTAACCTGGGGAGCAAATTAAACTGCTGAAATACGAAGCCGATTTCCTCATTCCGCACCTGTGCCAGATCATCATCCGCCATTCGGCTCACATCTTTCCCGTTCAGGATATATTGCCCGGAAGTGGGCGTATCTAAGCAGCCGAGAATATTCATCAGCGTGGATTTTCCCGAACCGGAAGGCCCCATCAATGCCACATATTCGTTCTTAGCAATTTCCAGATCAATGCCTTTTAATACGGTTACGGCCTCCTTACCTAAGTAGTAGTTTTTCTTAATATCCCTAAGGCTGATTACGGTTTGCATATCTTACGGCGGCTTTTGGCTAATTTTGACAAAATTAATCATTTTCAAAACGCGAAGTTTTTTCGCGGTAGTATCCTCATTGAATGAAAGCATTTTTATTGGCGGCGGGCTTCGGCACCCGGCTGAAACCTTTTACAGATCATCATCCCAAGGCGCTTGCTCCCGTAAACGGGCAAAGCCTGCTGGAGATAAATATCCGCAAACTGCAAAAAATCGGGGTGTATGATGTTGTGGTAAATGTGCATCATTTTGCAGAGCAAATTATGGAAACACTACAAACCAACAAGGGCTTTGGTTCCCGGTTTGAAATTTCCGATGAACGCGATGCCGTATTGGAAACCGGCGGCGGCCTGCTGAAAGCCCGGACTTTCTTAGAAAATGAAGATTGTTTTTTAATCATGAATGTGGATATCCTGAGCAGTATAGATTTACAACAACTGATCCAACATCATCTGGAACGTCCTTCGCTTTCAACCCTTGCCGTTATGCAGCGTGCATCTTCCCGAAAGTTGTTGTTTGATGAAAATATGCGGCTTTATGGCTGGAAAAATATAGAAACCGGAGCATACCGGGGAGGGGTCACACAACAAGATAAAGAATTGCAGCCCTTTGCATTCAGCGGTATTCAGGTAATGCAGTCGGAAATATTCCGGCATATCCGTTTCCAGGGAAAATTTTCTTTGATTGATTTGTATCTTGATCTTGCCGACACCCAAAAAATCAGCGGTTACGATCATAGCGGCGATTTGCTCCTTGATGTGGGCAAACCTGATCAACTTGAAAAAGCGGCAAAATTATTCCAATAAAATTTTACATGAACGAACGAAAATTATTTCAGCAATACTTAGCGCCCACATCCGAAGCGCCGATGCTGCTGCCTGTTGTAAGCGCATCCGGCGCCACACTTTATGATCATACCGGCAAAGAATATATTGACCTGATCGGCGGCATTAGCGTGTGCAATGTAGGGCATTGTCATCCTAAGGTAGTTGAGGCAATTGAACAACAAAGCCGTCAGTTTTTGCATGTCATGGTATATGGAGAAGTGGTGCAAAGCCCCCAGGTTCGGTATGCACAAATGCTTTGCCGCCATCTGCCGGCATCTTTGGATTGTGTGTATTTCACCAATTCCGGAGCAGAGGCGGTAGAAGGCGCTATGAAATTAGCTAAAAGACTCAGCGGCAGACCGGAGATTATTGCCTGCCACAACAGCTATCACGGTTCTACCCAGGGTGCATTAAGCCTGTTGGGTGATGAATACTGGCGACAGGCTTATCGTCCGCTTTTGCCGGGCATACGGCACATGCGGCATAACGACTTTGACAGTCTTGAGGCCATAAGCAGCCAGACTGCCGCCGTAATTATAGAACCGGTTCAGGCGGAAGCGGGTGTATTGGTTCCTTCAAAAGCCTGGATGCTGGCCTTGCAAAAGCGCTGCAACAAAACCGGCGCTTTATTAATCCTGGATGAGATACAAACCGGCTTCGGCAGAACGGGCACCTTGTGGGCATTTGAACAATTTGATATTATCCCGGACATCCTGTTGTTGGGAAAAGCTTTGGGCGGTGGCATGCCTTTAGGCGCCTTTATTTCGGGTAAAGATAAAATGGCTGCACTGGCAAAAAATCCCGTATTGGGTCATCTTACCACATTCGGCGGACATCCGGTAAGCTGTGCGGCAGGAATGGCGGCCTTCAAAGCGTTATTGGAAGAAAAAATGATGGATGCTGTTGCCGCTAAAGCACAATTATTCCGCGAACTTTTAGTGCATCCTGCCATTAAAGCCGTACGCAATTCCGGGCTGATGTTTGCCGTAGCTTTAGATTCCTTTGAACGGGTGCAGCAGGTTATTCATTATTGCATGACAACGGAGGAAAGCCATAGGGTATTTACCGACTGGTTTTTGTTTGCACCCGAATGTATTCGTATCGTTCCGCCTTTGATGATTCCGGAAGATGCCATACGTCTGGCGTGTCAAACCTTAATCCGGGGAATTGATATTGCGATGAAGACGTAAGTCCACCAAAAAACCTATAAGGTTTTATTCACGCCCGTGCATCATTATAATCGACATCATAAACCATATAGGTTTAAGCACAAAAAACCTATATGGTTTTATTCATAACGATGCATCATCATAAACGACATCATAAACCTTATAGTGTTAAGTCAAAATGCAAAATGCAAAACAATAAAAACCTGATAATCAATATAACAAAGTCTTGAACATACGAACAATATCTTCTTGACTTAGCAATAGGTTTCAACACCAATGTTTATTTGCAGCGCTTTCGTTATTGTATTGTAGCATCATCAAGCAACCAGTCATATAAGGTAATTACCTTTATGCCGTTGCCGGGAGCTACCGTACTTTTTTCAAAAGTAATGATCAGTCCGTCGGGGATATGATAAGTTTTCATCGCTTCCGAAATTCCGGCTAATTCCCGCTTCTGATTTTCTTCGTTCAACTGATAGATTACCTGGATTGCCTGCATTGCTTTCAGGTTTTCTACAATCAAAAAATCACATTCATTTTTGCCACTGAAATAAAATACCTCTTTGTTTCTTCGCAACAGTTCCACAAACACTGCATTTTCCATCAATCTGCCGGTGTTTTTTGAAAAATTTACGCCTAACCTGTTAGCCACTCCATTGTCAATGGCATATACTTTTCTCGAATTCATGATTTGCTTTTTCACCGAATAATCAAATTTGCGGAGGTAGTAAAAAAGAAAGCAGGATTCGTAATAATGCAGGTAATCCTTTACCGAACTGCTGCTTTTTATGCCCGATATGTTTTGCAGGGTGGCATAGGAAAACGGTTTTCCGATATTGGTTAAAAGATAAATGGCGATTTGCTTTATTTCGACAGCAGAGCTAAGGCGGTAACGCGCCACAATATCGCGGTACAGTATGTCCTGAAACCAGCCGTTCAGCAATTCCATATCCTGTTCTTTCAGCACTAAAGGAAAACCGCCCTGTATCAGGTAGGTATTCAAATCGGCTTTTAACAAAGACAACTGACGAACCGAAAGCTTATCAAGATCGTAATGCCTGTTTAAAAACCGAAGATATTCGGCAAAGGAAAACGGGAACAATTCCAGCACCTTCGTACGACCGGTAAGTGTGGTAGCAATTTCGGAACTTAACAAGCGGGCATTAGAACCGGTTACATACACTTTATGCTGTTGCTCATACATCCTGTTCACGAATTTTTCCCATCCCGGAATAACCTGAACTTCATCAAAAAAGAACACCGGCTCTGTTTGGTACAATTCTATATGTATGGCATATAAATCGTTGAAAAGGGATATGTCGGGACTGATTCTTTCATCATCAAAATTAAAATAACAAAATTCACGTTCTTCCAGGGAAAGCCGGTTCCTGATGAGCGACAGTAAAGAAGATTTTCCGCAACGCCTCACACCTGAAATCACAATAATCTGCATAGTATCCAGGTACCGGTCAAGGTTGACCGTCCGGTCAACCAAACCGCCGCGCTCCATAAAGGCCTACTTTTGATCTGTGTAGATGCTTTTTAATAAGTCCTTGTCCATTTCCTCTGATTATAGTTTGCAAACATACTGATTGTTTTCTATCAGCGAACAATTTTACACAAAATTGTTTGTTGATAGAAAACAATACGGCGTATAATTGTTCTTTCACAACGAACGATTTTACAATAAATTATTCTTTGTTAAAGTGCTGTTTTAGGGTAAATCATTTTTTCAACAAACTAAGCTGTTGAGCAAGAATACATTAAAGCTGACATACAGGATTAAACAAGCTGAAGGGGCTGTCTAAAAAGCCTCTTAAAGATTGATCCCCGATACAAAAAAGTGTCGGGGATTTTTTGTTTGTTCGCCAAGAGATTGTATCTTGACGTTGCGATTACAAACAATATGAAAGTACAATTCAA